>Ga0224501_10001991_pt1 | contig 15955 bp, 10 predicted proteins | sample SF_Oct11_sed_USG_4_FD_169105 | JGI IMG/M metagenome (GOLD analysis project Ga0224501, IMG submission 169105) | Sediment microbial communities from San Francisco Bay, California, United States - SF_Oct11_sed_USGS_8_1 | ecosystem: Environmental > Aquatic > Marine > Sediment | place: USA... | reverse complement strand
AGTAAGAGGACCGAGGCAAGGCAGTTAGACTGTTGGCTGAGTTACTGTAAATGACTGACTGTCGTGACGGAGTTAAATGATTGACTGGTTGATTGATTGACTAAAACAGGCAGGAAGATGATTGAGTTAGGTGGCGATTCTGGTAGTTGAAGTTGTCCGAAAGAAATGAGTTGTGCGCAACACTATGTTTTCTTGTTGCAGGAGGGACAAGTGATAGAGTGTTCTCAGATTAGTGATATTAGGTTCGACTTTGCTATATCGGTGAGTATACTGGCTGTGTCAGTCGGGGTTCACCCCGATTACAAAACCGCCACCCTTCCTCTTTCTTATTGGTAGCATCGACTTTCTTCTGTGTACCACTCAATAGTAAACCTGTATAGAGAGTGAAATTATAACTTGGTCTCTGTTGAGTCGCGAGCTGCAATGTTTACAGAAACCATCATTGCGTCGGTCGCGATCTGCTACAGAGGTAAGAGCAGATAAATCAGCATGCTGTCAATTAATGATTAGCTATACCAGCATAAAACTCTGGCTTTCAAACAAAAACATACAATGATTCACTGCTTTAGCAACACTGCAAAGTCACGCAGTTAAGCCACTCCACAGTCAAGAAATGGATTGGTATTTCCACTTGTCTTGTTCTTTGATCCCTGAAATGGGAGAAACTCATTCTCTTAATTCCTCTGCACTTAACATGATTGAACGCATGCAAGCAGCAGAAATGATATAAACAGGCAAATTCTCTCTAAGGGGTTCAGGCTCGGACATTCACCTTGATTGATCTTCATGTGTCATTTCGTGCGTTGGTCTATCATTCTCTTAGAGGACCAACTTCATCGTAGACTATAGTCGGCTCACACTACGCGGATGAGTCCCCAGGTGGTTGGACAGCCCAATCTGGGCTCTGAATCCGCGATTGCAGATGCGGCAGTAGCTAGAGGAGGGAGCTGTCTGAGTGTTAAGGGCGCGTTGGTTTGTTGCTTGGTAAATTCATGTTAGAAACACTAGAACACCAGAGTCACAGTTGGCAGCACAGCAGTGCATTGGTAGCAGTGCAGTAGTAGCAGTGCAGCGGTACAGCAGTGAAGCACTATGATATCTCATTTTGTAGCCTCAGACTGGTAATGGGAGCGGAGACAGCGATAGCAGAGTGGTGTGTGTTTGTTCAGGTCTGGATTTTGTCAATATAAACTATACATACTTCCTTGCTCGTGATGTGGAAGCGGCAGAAAGATGGCTGACGAACCTGCGCAGCATTACGCATAACTACAAGGCAAACAATGTCTGTGCAATGACACAGTTGCAGAAGCAGTGAGTGCCTTACTTCTTCTTGGGGCAGTTTCAGGCTTACATTAAGATGATTGTAGATCGGTCTTGGGTTAGAATTAGCTGAATAGATAACAAGGGAACATTTGATCATGATCCATTCGCTTATGGATATCCCTATTATTTTATTCTCATGAGTTCCAAAGCTGAGCTCAGTACAACACAAAACTATCTTGTACAATCCTCTAGCAGTTTGATGTCTCACAACTGTTACACAATTACTTATATCGAGTGTTCTATCAGTATTCCACAAAGACCCTTCAGACTAAACGGGTGCTTTACTTTCTTAGTGGAGTCCTTTAGTCTACACTCGATAATCGTCCAAATATATACTCCAACACTCTGGAAACTGTGCACTCCAGTCTAATCTGCATAGAGTTTCGGTGGTTTATGTACTATAGTCTTGGACTCTATAGATCTGCTAGAGATTGTTTCTGGTACACAGCTGAGCTATGAACAGGATATGTCTTTGTTGCTACTCATTATCTGCTGACCTTATAACAGTAATTTATGGCTTGTAACTCCCTTACCTATCAGTGAGGCCTGTAATAAATAGACCTGTGTCACCCTATAAGCAGTAGGCACTGAATGAGTTGCTGAGATGAGTCTATAGCTTATGTCTGATATCTGGTCACATGTTTGAGGTCCTACCACTCCTGAGACTGAGAGTCCTGGGTCAATTTGTTGACACTTTGTGTAATATTAAGGCTTGAGATGCGGCAGGTTGTAAGGGAAGACCGAATGTTGAAGCTTCTTCTATTCCGAAGCCCTGACTAAAAGAATAAGTCTAAAACTGCGATTTAAATGGAGATAAAATCAGTTTTGGGGCAAGACGATTATCTCTCGGGTTAAGTCCTGCTCATGTTGGGCTTCAGCAGTGAATGTGAGCTCTTCACATAATTCTCCGCTCCTATGGCTCCAAAACAAGCCTCAGGCTTAGGAAGTACGTTAAATATGACGTTGAAGTGCCAGTGTAACACAATATAAAGAAGTACACTTTTAAGACGCCTTTCCAGTTTAGGCATTCAAGAGAGTGCCTTATATTTACGTTGTATAAAAAGAGCATCTTCGCTCAATCTAACTCAAGTTTCATTTCTTTTCAGCTGGCTGAAACTTTGTCTGATGGTGAACTCGGAATCGAAAATTCCTGTTCGGAGCATTACAAGGACGTTTGCTTCTGGGAAAACGGAACGAATGGTGATGCAATGCTTGGAGGAGCTAGGATTTCCTGGCAGAAAGGTACAATAGGGGCACAGTCGTATTCATTTATTAAGAAACTTGAAGTGATGCGCGCGTTTCCGTACGCAGCTGTCCCCGAATAGAACTCTCTGCATGATGCCTGGTTCTCAGAAACTTCCCTACTGTACAATAAGAACATCATATGCAGTAGACGGTACTGCACGGTGCACGGCAAAACTGCCAGACATCATATGCAGTAGACGGTACTGCCCGGTGCACGGCAAAACTGCCAGACATCATATGCAGTAGACAGTACTGCACGGTGCACGGCAAAACTGCCAGACATCATATGCAGTAGACGGTACTGCACGGTGCACGGCAAAACTGCCAGACATCATATGCAGTAGACAGTACTGCACGGTGCACGGCAAAACTGCCAGACATCATATGCGAGGGCCACTTTTGGGTCTTCCTTAGTACCCTTACTGATAACTGATCACCATCTGCGCAGATGCTAGTTTTAGTCTGCTACTTGGTTTATAATAAAAGCTTTCTGTCGATATACTCTGTGATGTAATAGCAAAAGTGTATACTGGAACCTTTTCAGTTTACCTGTAAACCTGTTGGCCTCTGGATGAGCAAACAGCCAGTATTAACTAGGTTATACTAAGTTATGCAATGTTGTGTTAGGACAGCCATGCCTCCATGCCATGGCCTGGGTTTTGCTCAGCTACCCAATCTCAGTCCATGTGCACTTCGCTTCCCGCGTACCCGAAGCACTGCCAGCAAAGCACTGCCAGCAAAGCGCAGTTAACCCATCCAGCCAGCACTGGTAAACCAATAGCTTTGCTTTAGCCTCTAGTCTCCGGACTAGTACACATGTCAGTTCAGTGATTCCATCATGTCTGAGTTTGGGCAAAGAGCATTGACATTCTAGTTTGTTTGAATTTAACAAGTGCGGCAGCTCATATCCAAAGCCATCACTGATCTGACTGGGCCGATTGAAATATGTATGAATGTGAGGTTTTGTGGACAGTGGCACCAACCATGAAGTACCTGGAAATGTTCCCAATGGGTTCCTTCATTTATGCAATGAAGTTGTACAGTCCTTGGTTAGGGAGTAACATGGTACAAGGTCGGCTACCTATCAATTGATACTGTGGGTCAAATAAAGCACTGGTGGCGATAGGAGATGGAAAGGTACCCGGCTTCTAATTTTCTTTCGGTGTGCCTTGTGTAGATCAGTGCATTCCGCTATCTAGAACTGTAGTAGAAGTTGCATGTTATGTTGTGTAATTTTTTGCATGCAGTGCGTATACAGTTACCTACTGTCCCGTGACGTGTGCTGGGTCATGGGAACCTAAGGTCTGAACAGGTAATCACCAGCTACTAACGGCCAGCGGCCAGGCTCAGCCTCTCTGTGGGCCTGCTCTCTGCGCTAGGCTAATCCCGCATGCGTACAGTTTAGCTCTCGGTTGTGTTAGACTTCCTTTCTGTCGGCTTGCATGCCCCCAACCTTTGGATATCTCACCCTCTTGTCTCTATTGAGCCCCACTTTCACCTTACCATGGTTTCATCACCTGCCGCGCTCAGTTATTAAATCAAAACCCTAACAAAACACACTCAAATCAGCAGCAATCTATGCGGCTACTTCCATTAGCTTAGAAAAGCAATCTTTTAAGCCAGTAAGTAATATGGTTCTTGTAGTAATAATCAGGTCAACAAACTGCACAGTGTATGCTAGTCAGAATCATTGGTCATTTTATGCAGCCGAAAACCTTGTCTAGGATTGTGCTTAGTGACACTGTCGGCTACAACCCGTAGAGTTGTCCTCTGTAACCTCATGGTTGCCACTTGCCAGAGAATGGTATGGCTGTTTCACGCTATAGTGTGGTTTCTTTGTAGACCGATGCCATTGAAGTTCATCAGTTCACGTTTGAAAAATTTATGGATCTCTATCACAAGATCTGTCCACGCACTGACATTGAAGAATTGTTTGCCGATATGTAAGTTAATGTGGCAATATTGAGCGAGCTGTTTAGGATAGTTCAACGGCCTAACTTGCCTAATTTTCCTAGCTGCAACAAGCCTCAGGCTTAGTGGGTCCTATCAATAGTATCGGTGGCAATTGCCCAATTAGAAAATATTCTTCCGCCATCGTCCTTTCACCCCTTCATCCACTCCATCTAGCCTCATTCAGGTTTCAGAAGGAAGAACCACTATCAGGTCCTCGCGCTTTTCTGCAGATGTAGGTGAATTTCCCTCATGATTTTTCATTATATGTTAGACATATTCTTTTAATTTTCTTGTTTATTTTTTGTAGAAGTTATCACAAGAACCATATCACAGCTTCACAGCTTAAAGATTTCCTAAATGAAACACAGCGTGATCCAAGACTGAATGAAATTCTGTGTCCGTTTTATGATAAAACCAGGGTCCTGCAGCTCATTAGTAGATATGAACAAGATCAAAACTTCATCACCAGAGGTATGAATATCTTGGATGGGTAGCTTTACTATTCCTATAGTTTATTTTAATTGTTCTGCTTGTACAGTTTGTCATCCTGTGTAAAGAACCACCTTACCCTGAGGTTTGCTGGAGTGGTAGATGTTATGTGAGCAGCTCATTTTCACAGTGGGTGCTCAGCATGATTTGTACTCAGGATCTGTTTATCTTTAGCCAAGCTCTCGCTCTATCCGCTGAGCTACCCCGGGAATTGTTAGTGATACTTTCTTATGCAATGGGCATTCACACGACAGTGAATGCAGGGCTGCCCCTCAGTTACCGCTGAAAGTGGCGCCGGTCAGCAGGGCGACAGAGCTCAAACGCTGCACCCACTATTTTTCCTCAGCAGTGACCAATGAGATAACAGGATTGACTGTCCGTGTGCACCAATGACACGCCCTACGATATTTACCACGGAGGACCAGTGTTATGAAAACCAAAATTCCTTCATAATCGTACCAAGTTGTCTAAGTGTGTAACACGCTTTGCATTTTACCAGAGGTGGGTAAGGAGGGGGGTCAGTCTTGCCCTTGCCGTGTAGCCCCTAGGTTATCTTCTGAGGAGGGAATCTAGATGCACCTAACAGCCGTGAAAGCAGCATCTGGCACCCGCCATCCACCCTCTCTCCTATGACTGCGGACCTGAAATATCTCACCCCAGCGATTGGTCGATTCGTTGTAGAGTGGCTCTCCTACGATGGTTTCTGTCGGTATCTCATGTCGGATGAGAATGCGCCTGTATTCTTGGATCGTCTGGATATTTATCAAGAGATGGATCATCCGCTTAGCCATTACTATATCAATTCTTCTCACAATACCTACCTCATAGGCCGACAGTTTGGTGGCAAATCCAGTGTCGAGATGTACAGACAAGTGCTTTTAGCCGGTTGCAGGTTCGTGTTATTGCCATGTACTATGTCTACGAATCAAACTGTTGGCTTTTTTTATTCTTATTTGCATTTATTATGGACAGCAGGGCAGCCGGCGCCCATCATAACCCAAAACCTGACAGTTCAGGTTTTCTAAAGTTTGAATTCATGAAAAAAGGGCAAGGTATAGCTCGTGATGCTTTTTGCTAGGCAGAGGTAAAGGTTGTCCCATAGCCATTAATGGTCGGCCAAAGTAGCTGTTAAAAAACTTGTACCGGCAGGCAACGGTGTACCAGAAGTGGTGTGCCACACCTCACCGCCTTTCACCATCCCCATCTCTGAAGTCAGACACTCATTTACTGCTCGGTGAACTGTGAGAGTTAATAGGCATTTTCGGACAAGCTAACATAGCCCTAATGCGTAGGGAAAAAAACCTCTATTTTCATTTTTGTTTGGCCAAATTTAGACTGAAATCATACGAGTGTGAAAATACACGTTTGCAACTAGACAAAAAGCGAAAGTGCAACGCGTTAGTCTGTCCGAATAAACGTGACAGCGAGTCAGCGTATTTTTCTCACTATCGTACAATTACCCCGCGTTGTCTCATCCTAATCCCTTGCAAGCGACTTGTTCAATGGAGCAGAAAACTTCAACGCTTGTGTTCGGTTTAGCGACAGGGCAAAGCGTAACGAATGTTAGCTTGTCTGAGAACGCGTAATATGTTGTTGTATACTACAAATAGTTTAAAAACTAAACATGTGGTTTTGTTGCCTATTCATTTCATCTCCTTTTTCCTTTATATTTTTTACACACAAAACCATGTACACAAACGCACACCAATTCGGTTAAGAGGTGAGTTGTAAGAGGTGAGTTGTAAGAGGTGAGTTGTAAGAGGTGAGTTGTAAGAGGTGAGTTGTAAGAGGTGAGTTGTAAGAGGTGAGTTGTAAGAGGTGAGTTGTAAGAGGTGAGTTGTAAGAATGGTGCTCTGATTGACTTTTCCTGAAAATTTCAACCACTAAAACAGGATCAAAAATTCAGTTTTTCCACAAAAGGTTCTGGGGGCATTCGCACAAATTGATTGTCCTCACAAGATGAAAGTGTATCCATACAATGAACGCACTAGTGAGGAAACACAAAGACGTACATACATATTTGTCATACTGATAGCGGCTGGTTTGAATATATTTATTGTGTGCTTTTTTCCAGATGCATTGAGCTGGACTGTTGGGATGGTCCTGGGAATGAACCCGTCATCACTCATGGTAAAGCCATGTGCACAGATATCTCCTTCAAGGATGTAATTATGGCTATTAAGGAAACTGCTTTTGTAACATCAGAGTATCCGCTTATCCTATCATTTGAGAACCACTGCACGTAAGTTTCCAACTGTTGAGTTTTATATCCCACTATGACCCGCATCTTTTTCATCCCAGGTTCATTTGTTTGTTACCCCTGGTGTTTACGTAAGTCACAGAAGTCACAAACCTAGACACTCTGCCTTCAAATAGAATCTTTGATGGAAACTGGTCATTGGTTTACGTAAGTGTCCACCATTGCGGGATAAAAATGCCACACTTTTGTCTATTAATTGACAAATTCCATTTCATGCAAAACCTCGATGTGGCTGGCCCGGCCTGGCTTGTCTTTGGGTACTTGGGTGGACCAGACTGTCATTCCAGTATTTCACCAGTTTCATCATGTACACCTATTTATCTTTTTACACTGTTAGTGGGTAAGGAATTCGCTTCATTGGGCATTTGTTTGGTCTCAGCCAGCTGTCTGATGCATGGCTCATCAGCCGACTTTAATTTTATCTTTGTATTTCACTGTCCTCACTGAATCTCACGGATATGGTACGACAGTGTTATGGTTTATTTTCTGTTTTGTATCCTAAGAGCCCCACCCGCGTAATGATACTAATTCCGATTGATAGAAAATAGCATTTGTGACATCAATCCTTTGCGATGCTGATGGAGCAGTATCATATACATTTCTATTACCTGCCGTCTGTTGCCTCATAGCACAGTATTAGTATTGTGCACGTCATGGTTGTCGGCTGAGGGCAGGAAGGGGCACAGCCACATCCTGTGTTTTGTCTTTTAGAAAACACCAGCAGTATCTACTAGCCAAATATTGCGAAGACGCATTTGGGGAAATGCTACTAAAAGAACCCATACCAGAGGCACCTGTAAGTACTTCCCAGTCCATCTCAATAATCCCGGTTGACCTGTCAACTGATGACTAAACCCATCTCTGTTTTGATTCTTAGTAGAGCATGACCTTTGTTCAGTGGGATTATGAGGCTCCCAATATCTATTTTGGGGAAGGCAATATCCTCCCATACCACCATGACAATGATAGGTCATGGGAATCCCACCTTTGGCAATAATACCTCATTATATCAATATCAATGACTGTCTGCATCTGTAGACAGTTAACCTGGTTCAGAGTTGTTTAACCATGATATTTTGAGTTTGGTTCTGCCCTGACTAATCATACTCCTGTGATTAATGTGTTTTGAACTTGACTTCACACATCAGTTTAGGTATTTGCGATGTTCGTAACATTTGGTAGAAGAAAAGTGGGCAAATGGCGGTTAGACCGATAACGGTGTAATTGAGGTCAATACCAGTCCTCTTCCTCACCGCCTTTACCTTCCCCAGCTCTTGAAGGAGCTGGATACCCATTCCCTGCTGAATGAATAGAGATTATTTTTGAAAATTCTCGCACCCAAAATGTCGTGAACCTGGGACCTTCAGCTACACGGGAGAGCGCTCTAACCACTCGGTCACAGCGTCTCCCTAAGGGTAGAATATCCATATCTTTTTAGCTGAAGCCAGGGACCCAGTTGCCTTCACCAAATCAGTTAAAGCGGAAAATTCTTATAAAAAACAAGAGATTAAAACACGACGTTGAGAAGGAGCAGCTGGAGAGGTTTATGAAAGGAGAAAAGAGTCAAGTGGAAACAATTGATACGTCCAATAACGTCGAAGGAGAGGATGAAACAGCTGACGGTAAAAAAACTATCTTATGATCACTTCATATGACTAAACAGAGAGTTGCACTCTCCAGTCGCCATGCTGAACATGGAAGGCTGTGTCCCAGCACGGATCAGGCCGGATAGCACGGCACGGATGCTGTGCTATCGACCCGGGCTAAGGCTAGGTAGTTCCTGGCTCAAGGCAAGTCAATGTTCATTAGAAAAGACCATTAGCAAAAAGGACAGCTCTACATTAAAATCGAGAGTTTTGGGTTTTTATGACAGATTCGGCCTCCCTCGCCACTCAATGTAGTGGTCTCAATAAATCTTCATCAAAGTGCGAACTACAAACACTGGACACCGCCGTTGAAGTTCAGCATGCTCTGAGCACGATGATGCGAGAAGTGTGCCCCCGGATCAGTTGTAGAAAGTGACTATTAGAGACAAAAAATATGGAATGAGATATGATAAGACCATCATGTTTTACATGACTGGGATCGCTAAGCCAGTTAGTTGTTGTCAGGATGGTCCATGGTTTGCGCCGTGGAGTTTGTATTGTGCTACCCACTAAGCCAACGCTCTTCAAGGATTAAAGGGGTTATGACATGGGCAAAAGTGAAGTTTAGTGATTTTGAATCCTACCATGAACAAATGGGTCCAATACCCAATTCAAATAGAAGCTTAGATAAAGCCTTATCCAATGTGCATACTTAGAGCCCTCGTTGACGTACTTTACAGACTCTCGACGCACCAGAATTGGCCTCGAGATAGGAAATCAACACAGAGCTGTTGGTGTTTGCATTGATTTCTCGGCTTATGCGCCGATGTTTGACAAATGCGTTTGCAGGTGAATACTAGACTTGTACTTACACAAGTCTGAATAGAGAAGCCGTCCAACAAAAATGTAGAAATGGGGTTCCAAAGCGCAGTTTTTCACCTCTGTCAACGAACGTTAGTGCCATTATTGCGCAATTATAGAGGCCCGAATGCAACGGCCTCTATTTAGGTCTAGGGAAACCGGGCAAAGCACTTCCTCTAACTTAAGTTTTCTCCAATCCTACGCTTAATTTTAAGTTCTACTCGGTGTGGTAAGGGGTTGATCACTAGGTTACTAAGTTTTAGTAATTAGATCTCATTTTATTTCTATTTGGGCCGTAGTTATTCGAATGATCGATATTCGGTTTATGGAAAAAGGCTACTCGCTATCGCTGCAATGAACGCAGAGTTGCCTCCCTTTAAGAATGGGGAACACAACTCCGAAAGTGCATCTACCATCGACCGTGTCATAACCCCTTTAAACTGTTTAACTTGCCACCATCTTGGATGTAGTGGAGCAGTCACTTTGTAAGCCACACCCTGGTCTTGAAACCAATGTTTCGTGTTAAATTCCAAGCTCTCTTCGGATAAGACAAAAACATCTTGTTTTACATGGAGAACACACCAACCAACACCAACCAATTGTTTCTAGAATAGTCCATGGTTCTCCCCACAGAGACGGCTACTTTTTATGCGTCGGGTTGTGGTGTTAAAGCTTGGGAGACCATATATACACCTACCGTCTTAATGGGAGCCTCGCATTGGCGTAACAGATTCAATGGGAGACATCTACTTAATGTATTAATTGCTTTAGTTCGTGTAAATTTTGTAACTCTTTCTATCCTCTCAGGTAAAACAGATGGCAATGCAGACTGTCTACCAGGTAATGCTCTGAGTCTAACCAATGGGTGCCGATCTTATGTAGCTGTTGAAACGCCATGGTCCATAACCATGCCCCAAGGAAGATTGGCTATGTGTACCTCGGCTAGCTTGATGTGGGTGAAGGACAGATGATCATCGCTATAGCAACAGTTCACTAAACATTTGATCATTTCAGATGAGAATGCCAATGTCACAATGATCCCCGATGTGGCGCACCCGGAAGTCGGTGATGCCGAGGCGCTGTCAGATTTAAAAGTCAGTGAATCTCGGTTCATTCAGATGAAAGCTAAGCATGATTCGGATAAAGAGGACAGAGTAAATATGAAGCTGATAGGAAAAACAGTGAGTGCCCTCTGATCCTGCAAAAGCTGTGCGAGATCTTTTCAGATTTGGTTTCCACTGGTCACTTCAATAGGATGGCCAAGTGTCGGTTGGAGACGGTGTAAATGGAAAGGACATGAAAATCGTACATGACTCTTGTCATTTGGATATACCAGATGTGAGTGGGCCAAACTTTTTTGTTGTTCAAGGGGGCTATTATATACACCCACAAGTAAGCAATTCTCTAAAATCAATTTCCGTAATTTTTTGTCAAAAGATCAATGCAGACTCCTCAATTGTCTTGCAACTGATGCAAACGCCTCTATTTTCTTGCAATGATCTTAAGATAATTCCGAGATGAAGGTAGATATTGGCGCGGTGATGAGTTTAATTTCTCACTATGTTTGCACATTCTTATACCATTTCAGGAGAGTATCAATACGGATGATGAAGCTCAGCTCATCTCTAACTATCAATACCAATCTGCCACCACCAACATTCATCCCTATCTATCGTCGCTTGTTAACTATGTCCAACCGGTCAAATTTCAAGGATTTGATGTAGCCGAAGGTCAGTTCTCCATGTTACTCCTGCCGTCACACAGCCGCAGATACTCAAATGACCATATTGGTGTAGGCATGTGCCTGCGGGTGATTGCAGGTGCCTGCATGCGCCTGTAGATGCCAGCATGTACCTGCGGCTCCATGCAGGTGCGTCCAGGTTCTAGTGTGTACCTGCAGGTGCCAGAAGGTGGCTTCAGGTGTCTGCAGGTGCCTGCATTTGTGGCTGTGTGTCGAACTCGTAGATATAAATGACTAATGTCTCATTGTTTCGTGGTGTCTTTACACTTTAATACCAGTAATACTACAGTACTTAGCATGCAGTGTCTCCAACCTTGGTGACAGGGTTAGTTGTTGGATTGTTGTGGTAGTATTGACCAATGAGAGCATGTTTACGGGGCTGTGAATGTCAGTACCTCGTGTTACAGGTATTGCTCTACCGTATTCCAGCTTCTCCCCATATGCGCTTTTGTTTCATACTAACCGAATCTGTGTTATTATGTAACTACCCATTGGTGATAGGACGTAGGATTAACTCCCTGTTGTTATCATGTTGTGCTTTTGCAGAGCGGAATATCACCTATAATATGTCATCATTCAATGAGAACACTGGCTTAGGCCTGCTCAAGAGTCACGCTATTGAGTTTGTCAAGTATCCTTCCATGACAGCGGTACTAAATGCATTCGCTATAATTATCACCAGTAGCTTCTTGTCTCCATTCACTTACCTCCCTCTATCCCAGTATTGTCTGCCCATAGCTCCACCTCCATGTGCCTTAGACCATGTTAGCTGTCTCGATCATAAAGTTGTATAGATAACTCTATGGTCTTTCGACCTTTAGATAGTCAGTAGAAGTCATCTGTAGAGGTCACACCTGTAGAAGCCTGTGGTAATACCTGCCTTTAGGGCTCTAACCAAGCTCTTTGAGCCTTCTTAGTCATCGTGTGTGTCACTGTCTCAGCAGTCTTTTGCCCATGGTTTTGTCTCTTCATTCCTGGTCTGTTGTAAACAGTGGAACCACCCCAAACGCGTACCAGCGAGCTCTCAATGCATTGAAAAGTCTACCACACATAGAGTTGTGTTTGATATCTTTACCAGTTTTATGGTGTTACTTATGTCATGTGTGTTTCCCACTGAGTTTGCACTATGTGTATTTTAGAACGAAACATGTGCCATCACATGTGTTCTCTGAGTGAACCATACGCACTTGGCCTGATCAAAAACCAGTGTATTGATCTCATAAGGTATCCTAAGCATTACTATGTTATATGTCTATATATGCTTCGGAGTTTATGTGTTTTGCTCCTTCTAGATGTTACAACTGCATCATTTATTTCTTATATCAACGTCATCAGATTTATCACCTATTTCCTGATCTGAAAACTCATTTGCAGAGGCCTGAGTATACATAGCCTCTGCCGATCCCGATTACATTAGTACTCATGCACTCCTTACGTCAGCCATACTAAATATGTCATCACTTTTCTTGTGTTGATTGTGTCCCTCGACCTGTTGTCTCGGTATCACTTCACCTACTTCTATCCTCATGAACTCTCACATATGTGTCTCATTCCCTCCTTGTGTGTTGTTTCTGCCTTGACCACTCTCTAGCTACAACAAACGTCAACTTAGCCGAATCTACCCGAAAGGAGGAAGAGTGGAATCTAGTAACTACATGCCCCAGGTAAACGGTCACGATAAAATATAACATTGTCTTCGTTTATACATGTAGCATCACTACGCCACCGGCCCATGGTCCGTGGCGTACCCCGTAGAAAGGGTAGCTCTATGGGCAGGCTTATTTTATTGAACGTCGAGATCCCACACCAACAAGATGGCATGATAGAGTGGTGCCCAATTCTTATCCCGCAACGCCATCAATTGAACCATCACTTCACCACTAGTTCATTTTACTATGCATATCATTGCCGTGGGCGAAGAAGGTAGTGATTATCTTGGCCCATCATTTCAAAGAATTTTTTGGGAGCACTAAAGTTCTTTCTGATTGATTCAATTCTAGTCTCGCTATCACTATGAAGCTCAAAAGACCTTAACCCTAAAATGTTCTTGAAATTTTGGGGTCTTACTGCCCACTTTCTACCGTTATTCATAAAGATTGAAATAATTATCGTTTAAAAAAAGTTAGTTTGAAAAATATTAATCATTGTTTGTAATATCGAGCTTACACGAGGGCGGCGCAACAGCGGTGAGCAGCAAGCGGCGCAGAGAGTGGCGCCGGAGCGGTGTTTACACGAGCGGCACCACTGTCTGCGTCGCTGTCTGTGCCACTCAAATGGGCGTTAACTTCCGCCAATCCAGCGGCACAGTGCCGCTATAAACCGACGCTGCATGCAGTATTTTTCCAAGCGGCACAGGTGCAGTGACCAATCAGAGCGCCCATTTTACTTACTTTCATTAGATTTCTGGTGTTTAGGTCAAGGGCGAACTTGGTAGAGCGGCAATTTCGAATCTGCGTTGTCTTTGGTTGCCGCTTACCTGATGCTGCAGATATATCACATGAAGAATCGACATTCTGCAGCTGAATCACCGGGGGCTGACTCCCACTTGACAGCCATTTTGAACGGTTTTTTAAGCGGCAACTGGGCGGTTACAGCTCGTGTAAACTCCACTTAATACTAACCAGGTTGAGTTTTCAAGATCAAATCTAAGATTGATCTGAAATCTTGAAATGATATAAAATAATGTAATCTTATGCAGACCTAATTTTTTGTCCACTCACAGATATTCTGGAATGCGGGATGTCAAATGGTCTCTCTGAACTTTCAAACTCCCGACCTCGCTATGCAGCTCAATCAAGGGAAGTTTGAATACAACGGAAGCTGTGGGTGAGTGTGACATTTCAAGCAAAAGTTCATATTCTAGTGCGATACACAACGCATAATGATCACCACCATATGCGTCCAGAGAATTGGCAATTGATCAGGGTTCATGTCCGAAAAGGACACCCTTAGTATGACTCCTAGGCATGGGAACAAATATCTCTATTTTCATGATTTTTATTTGATTTAAGAATTTTATTATACATGGATACCTTAAAGGAGACCATGCATTTTTCCTACATTAAAGGGGTTAAGTCACGGTCGTGGGTAGATGCACCTTCAGAGTTGTTTCCCATTCATAAGGGGAGACAACTCCATATTCATTACAGCCAGTGGTCTTTTTTCCAGAAGCGAGCATCGGTCACTCAAATAACTATGGCCAGAATGGGCCAAATAGAAAGAAAATGGGGTCTAATTATTAAAACTAATTATTTTTACTCCCTCATAACATCGAGTAGAACTCAAAATTGAACGTAATATCGAAGAAAACTGAAGTTATAAGAAGTGTTTTCCTGGGTTTTCCCTTGCCCTAAATAGAGGCCGGTGCATTCGGGCCTCTATCATTATGCAATAATGGCACTAATGGTCGCTGAAAGAGGTGAAAACTGCAGTCTAAAACCCTATTTCTATATTTTTGTTGCACATTTTCTCTCTTCAGACTTATGTAACTACAAGTCAAGTATACCCCTGCAAGAGATTTTTCCAAACATCAGCGTGACACACTTTTCACACCGTCGACGCAATAGTATTGGCCTCGAGATAGGAAATAAACACAGAGCTGTTGGTACATAAAATGTTTGATGTTTTTCATGGATGGCTGTAATGAGGCTGCCTGTTCATGGCAAATAACTATGCAAGCTATAGCGAGTTAGCTTATAGACCCACCCCCTTTTACCTTGAAGGGCTCTGAGCAGACTCTGCCTTGCACTCAGGCTTTGCCCAGCCTTCTACACATGTTCTGATTGGTGCATTCACGCATGTGGCCTTGATTTTATACTATTGCAGGTGTTGAGCAACATCTTTGAATGTTTTTAGATATTTGCTCAAGCCGGATTTTATGAGAAGGCCAGATAGGGAGTTTGATCCGTTCTCCGAATGCCCTGTGGATGGAGTAATAGCGGCACATTGCTCTGTACAGGTACTAGTAAAACTGTATACATAAAACATATAGTGGCACACTCAGTGATTCGGTAGAAATGATGTCATTTCAGACTGCTTTTCGTTTACTGGCACAGAAATCTAACTTCGCATACCCTGATATAGCACATATGACTTTCAAGTCAAAGGATAACAAACTTTGAATTGAAAGTCCTGTAATTCGAAGTTCTTAATTGGTAGAGTGAATCATATGCCGAATGGCACTAAAGGGGTTGACTCCAATGTCCATTGAGGTCTTTTACATTGAAGGGCCCCATTCATATTATTATACTGTACGATAAAAGTTACACCTACTAATACATTATTGTCCATTGTCCTGCACAAACCATCAAGTCTAGACTCTAGGGTAGTGGAGATGACAACCCCTGTCAGAGCTTATGGGGTACACGGGTTTTAGTGCTCCCTTTTGTGATATTAGGCAAAAAGCATAAGCGTAAAACTTTATGGTATCCAGTGCCTAAAATCTGGGGGATTGAGTCACTCCTCCCCTCTGGCTGGCTGGCTGGCTGGCTGGCTGGC
>Ga0224501_10001989_pt1 | contig 15956 bp, 13 predicted proteins | sample SF_Oct11_sed_USG_4_FD_169105 | JGI IMG/M metagenome (GOLD analysis project Ga0224501, IMG submission 169105) | Sediment microbial communities from San Francisco Bay, California, United States - SF_Oct11_sed_USGS_8_1 | ecosystem: Environmental > Aquatic > Marine > Sediment | place: USA... | reverse complement strand
TTTTATTTATCTATGAGCCATACAAACCAGGTTTGTTTGGTGCATGACAATAAATGATGGGAAGACTACTGCATTCCCTTGCCTCATGATATAGTCAAGGACATACGTCCATGTCTGATTCACAGTGCAGCCCCGGTCACACAAAAACGTTGGTCGTTGTAGATTTTTGTGAAGAGAGAGATGCAATCATATCGAGAGTTGTACCAAGAATCCGTGAGGAAGCCAAGCAAAAATATGGCTTTGAATTCCATGTAAGTGTTAACCTTATTTGTTGAGCTTTGTTTGTCAAAAATAACAGATACTGATTGTTAGATGGAATGAAAAAAGAAAGTGCAAGACGATGATGAGCTTTAAAAGTCCCTTGATTTAATGCGGTGAAATGATACCGCCCTTCATTGATTGAGGTTACCTTTTCTTTAAAAAGGCATGATTTCAATGGTTTCCTGGTGCACCACACCGCTACGCGTACCCGTTTCACTGCTGGAATGTAAGAAAAGCTCCGTGATTCATTGTTACAGATTATGACCGGGGTAAATGGGCGCTGTATGAATGGTAGCTAAGGCCAGAGTGAATGAGTCCGTGATAATACCTTGTGATCCTTTTGCCTTTATCATTGGCTAATCCAGCTTAACTAACTGTAAATTGCTGCCATAGTAAAACCAGTGACAGTAACCGCTGAAATTCACCGATTGAGCTATGGTCTCTTTGCGAGAGATTGGTGCCATACTCACTGCTATACATACAATATCCACATCACTGATTACATACTGAATAGAGCAAATTCGAAAAATATGAATTTGTATATTTTAGTATATGGACCACAGATTCTGTGCTGGTGAAGAAGAAGACTTTAAAACTAAAGAGTTTGCACTGAAAGAGTTGCTAAGAGCGCAAAACCTTTCAGTCGGCCCACACTATATGGTAAGTAACATGCGATGTTCATCTTAAGATTATTTTTCCTGAAGAAAATCGTTCCAATATGAGACTGATTTCATTTTCTTTCCAGGCAATGCTTGGTCAGAAATATGGTGAGCGGCCAGTCCCGCAGCTGATTCTCTCCGAAATCTATGACCTCATCCAAAGAACTCTATACAACTCAAAGGGCCGAAGATCTCGGAGTGTCGTCCTCATGGATAAATGGTACCGGCAAGATGAAAACAGCATACCATCAGTTCATGTGCTTATACAACCAACATCACAGTCAACGCAGGTACTAGGGTAATCTGTATGTCTCTATACCCAGTGATACGATGGTTATTGGGTTTACAACATGTCACTGCTATACCTTACTTGTTCCAAGTCGCTTTCCCGATTGGAATTGATAGCCTTTATGCATGCAGCTATTAGATTACTATGACCAGTGGCTGAAATGTATATCACTGTTCTGATACCACTTGGTTTTCGTTTAAAGGAACTTTAGGTGTACAAAGTACATCGCTGAATTGTGTAAAAGGTAAACCTCATTTTGTAAACTACACTATGAGTTGAAATCCAATTACTCATACTACCACCATGACACCTGTGTTCTCGCAAATTTTGATAAATACTTATATGCAATAATATCTCTGGTCCAATCGCGGAGCAGTCGTGGCTTATAGATTGCACGATTTGGCGCAGTGAGTCATTGGTTCAAATCCTAAAACCATCAATGATGATTTTGTTGGTAACATTTACAGGAAGAGAGGGATGCTTGGTTGGAAGATGCAGAGCCTCTTCATCAGGTGATAATGTATGGTGTCGAGTTATGCTGTAAGGAAAAAAACCTGCCCCCAGAAGCTATTCGCTCATACTTCGCATCAGGTAAGAGCGTAGTTATATACATTGGCAGGTTTATATATCTATGGGTAAATATGCCACTGTTGTATACCTTTCCACCTAAATATTTACGTGTATAAGAAAAGATACCGTACACCATCCTACACTATCATGATTCCAATTGTCTGCCATCATGAAAGTCGTACACGACTGACCTACATTAAAACTGTCATGCAGTGCAGCAAGGTCACTGGCTTCGGTAAGCATCCTGCTAATTATTAACAGCCAATTGATACAGTATAAGTATTTCAGAACATTTCAGCTTTGAAAACACTGGCCGATTGAATTTCAAATCAATCGTCTGTGACACAGACTAGCTTTGGTCAATAATGCTTCTGACCCTTCAAGTGTAGATTGAACAAATTCAACAGGCTAATTACTCCTAAGACTGGTCCATTTATATATAATAGATATGCATGGAGATTGATTTCCGATTAGTAAAAAATTCTAAACATGTCCGATTTAATGTGCAATATACTGATGCATCTACGTATTGTCCTATATCTCTATAACAGAACAGCTGTCAACAGTGGTGCGGAGATTGGTCTACAGAGTCGTTTTGGCTCAGGGTTGCCAGGGGTGAGGTATTAGGAGAGTTTCTGCTTACACTGATGCACTCCATGAAGAAAGTAACTCCATGGTGGGCCTCCTTTGTTTAATGTCGGGATCCGAAATCGCCGAACGGTGTATTGCTGTGATGCCTTTACATTGGATTATTGCCCCTGTTTACAGTGTTGGAGAATGAAGTGAAGCATGGGCTGATGGAAAATGCTGAGGAGAGGGCTTTAATTTTCGAGAGAACTATAACAGACCTGTCCAACTACCTAATGGAGGAAAGAGCGCATGCTTTCACTGAGATAGAGTGGGATGAAGTGGAGGAGACATGGCGTACTAACCCAGTTACCGATGAGTTACTTAAGTCAATGAAGGTACCTCTCATTTCAGAGTCTGCTGGTCTATTCACTTCCCATCCTTTTTGTGCACTAACTCCAAGCACCACTGTGCATAAAGTAGCATATTACTGGCGCCAAAAGTGTCATCTCTCATTAATAAAAGAACATAAGCCCCTGTAGGATAAAACCCTGTTGGTTAAACTGGAACCTACTTTAATTAGCATCTATCCAACAACAAAATAAACTTCAATCGGGAGATAACCAGAAAGGTCATGGAGACTACAGTATCTTGAAGATTATGTTTGAGGTGCATGTAGACGTCAGACAGTTGTCATTGACCCAGCCATCTTTTTGGGCTGGCATAGCTAGCCATTGCGATTTGATTTGATCTGATCCTGATGTATACCCTGATCATGCTGACTTAGTTAAGGAGTTGTGGCTTGGATTAGCAAGAGGGTTCCATTGTAACATGGCCTGTCTTTATTTTACAGACTGAAATGATAGGGAACAATGTACCAGCGGAAAATCGGTGCCAGTTCGCTATTCTGTGGAGGTACGATAGTGGTGTGCACCCCATCCTACATAAAGACTACATCGATGAGTTCTGTGAAGCGTGCTACGAGTTACTGATGAAGCTTATTACTAATGCAGCTGCTGTTGCTCGATCACAGAAAGTTGAACGAGCACACATCTATGATGAGGTAAGTTTTATTCTTCTCATATCATGGCAGCAATTAACAATTTTTCATGCTGAACGCAATTGACCTTCGGGATCATATTATTTGCCAGGTACTCGAGCATTGGAGAAAAGCCATAGCACGAGGTCGGGAGATACAGGGCAGAGATGTGGAGGTGGACACTCTCATATCCTATCTAAGAGACTCTCACAATACTGAATTCTTCACTCTATATGGAGACACCGGAAGTGGGAAAACTGCCCTTATGGCAAAGATTCTGCTAGAGGTAAAGGAAAAATATATGCCAGCGCAGGGCATTCCTTGCCAGCATGTGGAGAGCTGTAATCCATAATCTCTGTGATCATAAACTTTTTATTTTGGTCTACTCGGGCACTTGGCCATTCTTTTAAGAGACCTCCTAAGCCTGAGGCTTATTGTAGCAGTAGGAACTAGGCTTTATGTAAGGAGCTCATTCTCACAATGGGAGCCTGTCGTGACCGAGTTTGGAATCCAGGTCTCCACAGTTGCGAGCCCATGCAGCACTCTTCCACTTGGCCATCCCCCTATAATAATAGTGGTACAGAGAGGCTATAGGATAAGCAACCCTTTAATGATGGAGTCCTAGGAGACAGGTTAACAAAAAATATTATGTCTTAGCAGGCCTTGGGCTCTGCTCGCGGCTATATGACTCTATATGCGCTGTAACATGCCAACACTATTAAAGGTGAATTTCCGAAACTGGAACATCCCAATTCAATCCCTCACAACATCTTCATCCAATCAACCAGATCCATTGCACATAATCTAATCATAACATTTGGTTTATTTTTAGGCGAAGTCTATTCTTCCTGGGAACACTATTACAGTAGGGCGATTCATGGGTCTTACTCAGGACAGCAAAGAACTAAAGTCGCTTCTACAAAGCATCATCGTACAGATTAACTCCGTCCTCAACCGCCCTGCCGATATCCCAAATGACTTTAATGATCTCATTAAAGAGTTCCATGGATTAATCAACGGTTTCCCACGAGATTGTCAGCTGGTTTTGCTCCTTGACTCTATACACCGACTTAAGCCAGACTACAATGCTCACCAACTACAATGGTTACCTACATCTCTGCCTCCAAATGTCAAGTTGATCATCAGCAGTCTTCCACACGCTCATGGGATCTTCACTCGAATCAAGACCGAAATCATTCGAAACCACCAGAACTTCCTAGAGTTGCTGCCTCTTGGAGAGGAGAAGGCACTCCAAATTGTTCTCTATTGGCTCCAAGAGAACAGCATGTGTTTGACGCCGCAACAAGCTCAGATCCTAATGGACGCATTTAAAAGGTGTTCACTGCCTTTGTATGTGGGCATGGTTTTCCCAGAAATCATGCAGTGGCGATCATTCGATGTAATAGAACCAGACGCGCTAGGTCACAGCTGTGAGTCCTACCTAGAGAGACTGTTTGACAAGCTGGAGCACTTACATGGAACTGTAGTGGTGAAGCATTCTATGGCGTTACTGACAGCCTCGGTCACAGGTCTCAGTGACATGGAAATGGAGGATTTGCTATCACTAAACAATGATGTCATGGACTATGTGTTTCGCTCAGGTCCAGCGATCATCCGACGCTGCCCTCCGTATGTCTGGGCTAGGCTGCGTAATGACTTAGAGCCATTTCTCTCACTGAAGGTTTCTGATGAGTTTGACGTCTCGTATTGGGTTCATGAATTCTATGCTGATTTTATCAGAAGCCGCTATCTGAATGACACCAATATGGCTACAGAGACTCACAATCAAATCGCGGACTATTACCTGGGAAAATGGCACGCCAAGCCAATGATGTACATGGACTGTAAAGGTAAACCACAGGTAGCAGATCGCCTAGTCCTGTCTCAACCTCTCACCTACACCAACTGTCTTGGTGAGACGAAATACAACAAAAGAAAATATGACCAGGTCCCGCGCCACCTCTACCTTGCCGGAAGGTTAGATGAACTCAACAGTAAAGTACTCTTTAACTATGATTGGCTCTACAACAAGATCATGGTTCTATCGCTCCAGCACATCTTGGCAGACCTCAGCTTAAACCCGAGTACAGAGGCAACTCTCCTGGAAGGGGCCTTGCGGGGGGCTCAATCCATCCTTGACAATGACATGAGCAACATGCCTGTGGAGCTCAGCGGTCGTCTGCTGCCCTACTATCAAACTCACCCAAACATCAGAAGCCTCATTGATCAGTGTGACAGGTCTGGACTTGCTCAGTGCGCGCTCGTTCCTCTGTTCAACTATGCCCAGGTACCAGGAAGTCCTCTACAGTACATGCTCGAGTATGTCGACAATGTGGATCAGATATGTCTCGTCAACAGCGGGCGGCACCTCCTGATCAAATCCAACACATCGCAGCTCACGCGAAAGTTTGATCTGATCATGGGAGAAAATCGTGGAGACATACTCACATCCTACGGACGACTGCATGTAACTCCTGATGAGCAGCATCTGGTCATCATCGACAACGAGATCGAGAAAGCCATCAAAATCCATGCCACAGACAATGGGAAATTCTTAGGACAATTGATACCACTGAATTTCATCAACATGAAGGACAGATCCAAATATACACTTGGTCAAATCAGCATCACAAACCAAGAGATAGCCATTCTTATCACTGCAGATGTATCCTATCTATGCATCGCATCCATCAACGAATGTGACTTTGTTAAAATCATTTGTCTTGAGGGCAAAGGATCAATTGTAACAATTTCTCCAAACAAGAAGTTCGTGCTCTGCAACATAGGTAACAATGTGCATGCGTTTTCTATGGGCTCATACGAGCAGATCTGTCTAACACAACTAGACTACAAACCAACCAGTCTCTGCCTTAACAAAGCCGGCACAAAAGCTTACTTCTGTGATGACTCGAGTAACATCATAACAGTGGTGAGTCTCACCCCTGAAGGGTACACACAGATGGTATCAAAAATCTCCCTGCAGGTGCCACTACAAGAAGACTGTATTCTAGAGGTGAAACTATCCAACAATGAGAATCTCCTGCTGGTTCGGGCGTCCAGAAACATTCTCGTTTATGACATCACAACAGACAAGCACCTGCTGCATATCCGCAAACCCAAAACCATCATGGCAGAGTTTCGACTTCCCAAGCATTCGCAGGCCATACCAATCATCTACACAGCAGTGCAGTTCAGCTCTGATGATCGCGTGCTAATGACGAGTATGTTCCGAAATGTGCAGTTCTGGGATTTACAGTCTGCAACTCCTTTGACTACCAACATTCTGGCACCCGTTGGCATCATCACAGACATGACTCTGTCACCGACTACAAATCAGATCTTGACTAAGCAGCAAGACGCTTCATCCATACAGGTATGGAACCTTCAGGATTACATCATGGATGTAAACTCTTTAGATCGCCTTACCTCCAGTATAGATCGGCTGCTGCTAACGAGTGATCAGAGATTATGCTTCGCCACCTGCACTGGCAGCGACGAGGTAGGGGTCATCGACATGCAGACCGGTCTGCTTAGCAACCTCCTCACACATGAGAGTCAAATCATCGATCTCGTTGTTACGGCTGATGGTGATTATCTCTTCGCCATGATCGAGCAGTCAAAGGCAGCATTCTGCAACAAAATCTGGTCCGTGAAAGAACGCAAGATCGTCAAAGAGTTTGGAACATCTAATGGGTCGGCAGTCGCTCTCCAAAAGACAAATACCATCATTCATATCAATCAACAATCCACCATCTTTAGGTCACCCTACTCCATCACAATATATACGTTCGACCAGCACAGATACGCAGAAATGACTTATGACTTTGTTATAAACTACGCAGTTAGTAAACCCGTAGTAACCGCCGACGACACATATATGGCACTACTCACCGCAAATGATTATGACGAGGCGACAGCATCATACAGAAATCCGTCCATCTGCGCATTCTATCTGAAAGGCCGCTACATGCACTCCGTGTGGGGTAAGAACGAGCTCGCTCCTTTCCTCGATGAACGCACACTCATAGCTCTGGTTCCAATCAAACAGAAAGCAACAGAGATTCTCGGGCTATACACCAGCATTCACAAAGAACGGTATGGGTTCCTGTGTCTCAATTTGGCCACTGGATCACTACTTCGATACAGCGATGATTTCATGCCGGGTCTAACTGACATTAAATCCCTCCATCTCAGTTATGATGGGTCGTTCTGCATCAACGGCGAGACTGGTAAAATGTTTGACATGAGAGCGGGTAATCTGCTATCCCAAATCAATAACAAGATGAGTCCGGTCACATTCCTGAACAAATGCACATGCGTAGTCTACTACCGCGGACCGAATCTCATTGCCGAAAGAATAGCTGATCACAAGATCCTAGGTAACTGTAATGTTCATGTGGATATCTGCTATGTAGTAAGCTGTGCGGACGATGTCACCGTGGTGGTTGGTTGCGTCGATGGAACAATTCTAAGTTACATGCTCATTGATGAGGAGAAGATGGACACAGAAACTCTTCTTGTCGGCATACCGAGTCGCCAGGTCATCGTTTCTACCGAGAGTAATGGCATAGCCTCACCAAGACGTCCTTCCACGAGTAAATCTTGGGATCACTCCATGCCACCACTTCCACGCCTCGCTTCCGTCCAGCCTGTTCCATCAGATCGAGAGATATTGCGGAAGATCCGACCCATTTATCGTGCTTGCAGCAACACCAATAGTGTTACATCTTCCAGCAGCTTCAGAAGTAGTGCTTACCCCGTGTCTGCTACAGATCGATCAAAAACCTGCATCATTATGTGATTATTCTATATTACTTCCAGCCATCAACCAAACCATGTTTTTTACAGTATACTATGTACGCTATTTTTGATACACAGACTGAACGAGTGCTCCCTTGATGTTTATAATACAATGATTGATACAAACATATAAATCATTCGCAAGTTATTATGCGAGTGATGCCGCGCTTACAAGGGAGACACTTTACGGAAGCAAGGCGCTAGAGAGAGGTGTTGGGTTCGGATCGTATCTTGGCATTCAGTCCTATAGATTTTTTGTTAAGATGGTAGGGCAGAATTGTCTTCAGTGTTTTAGTCGAGAAGGAATCCATTTCTAAGAGGGTCGTCAGTTTCCACAGTGAACACACTGGTTCCAGTGAAGTAAGCCTTGCCGGTCACTTCTACTCGGACAGCGGGAGTTGTTCTCCCATCCAATATTACTGTCTCCTCTTTCACCACTTCTCCCCTGCGCAAAAAAACTCCGTAAGAGTCAACAAGAACACATAAATATAGCCACGATTATTTGCAATGCAGCAGTGCTACGTGAAACCATCTGTTTCTTTTGTTAATAACAACAAAATTTAGTGTAAATTAGCATGGACGTTGTACCTATGAATAGATCAGATACCAATTTTAATTGCCTATGAGCATCAATATCAAATGGTGAAGCTGATTCACTAGTAGCCTAGTACTAACGGAAGTTAACAGCTAAGGGTAAATATGGTAACATATCTCTCCACAATGAGCTAGATGTCAATGGGGTTACTGTGACGTAGTTTCAACTTATACATTGCATACAATACTCTGAATTCATAAATGCAGGATATGGATTCGCCATGGTTGAGAATATGGCAACCGGATCTGTCAATTGCATGTATGGCTTCAGTACAGCCTTCAATGTGTCATTCAGTATTAAGATGGGCATCTGCATAACCCATAACTAGATGAGGGAAATTTACATGACTTGCGAGAGAAAAAATTGTCCGCAATTTCAGTTGACCGACACAATCGCCGCATCGCGTGTTACTGACCTAAAAACTGAATCCATCACCTTGCTGTTGCGGAACGTCTTCATTTCATTTATCTTAGCCTGCTTTTTATGATATTGTAATGCCAGTCTGGCAGTTACTCCTGAGCCACATGGTGACCTATCAATCTACAGGTGAAAGAGCAATGCCGATATAGTATACTCTGTGAAGTTGGCAACAGTTGTACATCAGCCAACTCCTGTCATATGGTAAGACAACTCCCAATTGCGCATGTTTGAGGCAAATTGCCAGCCTGATTTCATTCAACTGTACGTTATTCTTATTTGATTGGCATAGTCATACTGAAACAAACCTGCTTATCGGCGAAAATCACCAGATTGCATGACTCCTTGCCATCCATGCCATCAGTTAGGACTGTGCCATATATAAAGCATAAATCCTCTGACTCAGGGTGGAAAAGCTTGGCCTTCTCCATTACAGCTTTCTACAAAGGTAAATTGATTCATGCGTTAGAAGCTACTGATATCACGAAAACGTCCATAATCTGCACGCAGCACAGAGAGCGGGAGGAAGACGGAGGGTGATAGAGGGGAATCGAGAAGGAGTGGGGTGGAAGCAGCAGAGGGCAGGAGGAGGGGAACAGAAAGAGAGAGGAAGATAGCCGAAGGTGGAAGGGAGTGGAATGCACCGAGTAGGAGCAAGATGAAGGAAGCACATAGGGGAGTGGAATCAAAAAGGTACTAGGTACTCTGGAACCAATCCTTACAGTGGTATAATACAATGATTATTACGATATAGGGAACAGGATAAAACCTGAACCAATGTCTCACTAACCTTGGCAAGATCTCCGATAACAGTGAGCCGTTGAATAGACTCTTCTCGGATGTTAATACCCAACTGTGTACATTCCAAAATAACATAGAATGCTCCACCATATGACACATCAACCTACAGATGAGGAACCATTACATAGGCAGAACTGATCAAATAGGCTCCTTTGTATAGTGGTTATTTCTGGGAGTCTAAAACATCGGATCTGAGAATCGAATTCTTGTTCACTTTATTTGTTATTCACCTCGAGTCTGGTGAACATAAGTGCCAGAGCCAAGATTGTGGTAAGGGAGAGTAAGCGCCCATTAAACAACAATTTCAGAAGTGGTCCAAGGTGCTTTAAAACGCAATATAAGGGCAAGGATTTCTTCATACAGGAGTGTAAAAAAATGAAATTCAACAAATGGGCCTACCTTAACAGGTGTTCCCTGTATGGTGATATCGAGATTCTCAGCCATGACAAACGCTGGTACCGAAGTAAAGGTTACATAGTCAGTTTGAGATACTCTTGCCTCAACCAGGCCACAGGGGCAGTGGATTTTAACTGGGGTATCACCATCGGGTGATCGAGCCACCATACCTTTAATGACAGCATATCTAGACAAAAAGAGGTGATGTCATGGCCATAGAAGTTTTGTTATCAAATATTGAAGGCATCGGGAGAACTTGGTCTCCCACACAGCCATTTATAACTCAGATAACTGCAAATATCGACAGGAACAAGTGCAACAGCTAATTTACCAAGATCTGTCCCAGACCTATTTACATACTGACCTTGCTAAAGCAATAACCCCATGACCACACATGGTGCTCAGTCCTTCGTTATGAGTGAACAATACAGTGAGATCAGCTTCTGGCAGCTCCTGGCCCGGTGCGCACAATATTGCTCCATACATAGCAGGATGACCTCGTGGTTCCGACATTAAACATTTTCTTATATTATCATATTTCTCCAAAACTAATCTACAAGCGTAGCGTCCTATTAATGGCAGCGATGCTATGGGGGGAGCGTGGTAAAGCAAGAGCATAGACTATCAAGTACCAACACAACAATTTAAACTAAGGTATAATGAAATAATTCAAATAAATAGGATTAGAAGCCAAAGTCAGATGGTACTAACTAAGCAACTTACACTAGTTACAGCAATATTTCAAACTCCAACTAAGGCAGCCGGTTGTGGGCTGACTTTAGTCAATCAATCACTTAACCGTCTTAACGTAGCTAAATTTGACAGTCACACTCGCGTCACAGTTTGACACTAGACTCTAGTCTACTCAAAAACTAAGACTAAGTAAATAAGTTCATATTAATTGTTATTTAGTAAGTGTGAGCCACTAACTCAGTGACTGAGTTAGTGGCTCACACTTACTAAATAATAATTAATATGAACTTATTTACTTAGAAGTTAGTTAGTCTTACTCTTAGTCTTAGTTACTCTTAGTTTTTGAGTCAGTCAGTGCAGTCGCAGTCGCAGTGTCACTCTGGCTATGAGTGCGTTGACTGAGTGAGTTAGTTAGAAACGAAATCACTAGCAATTACTAACCTAACCAAACGAGTTACTAGTTACTAGACTAGTACTAGTAGTAGATAATCATTCATAGTCACGGACGGCGTGACTACTCGAGTCCGACTCGTGACTGAGTCACTTTCAGTCTCACTGACCTTCGTTTTCCTAATAATGACAGTGCATCAAGGTTAGGAAAGCCACTCTCAATGATTCTTAGTGGTTCACCACTCGTATGCATTTCAGTACAATGTATCTCCATAGCTAAAACAACAGTAAATTTACAAAGGACAAGCCCAAGTCAATGCGGTGTGGGTATGTTCCTATTCGTTGAAAAACAGCAACCTTGTGTTTCCCAGAAGTACAGTCCCTATGCTTAAAGGGGTCTAAGAGATTCAATCGCCTTCCAAAGTTCAATGGTAAAATCTTTGTTATATTTCAAGTGTACCGAATGTCAAGGTCTGTGTGTCGTCTGCATCGCGTTCTATGGTTTTGATGGGGTGTGAACCGAGAGGAAACCCCAGGCTGCACTGATATCCGAGTCCGACATGGAAGGAAAGACAACAAGCGAAAGCCTCGTTTGCACAAACTCTAAGCGATCCAAGTAATATAGCAAAGTGATATAATAAGCCTTCCAACCGGGCCTATTGATTGTTATGATACATAACACACATCTGCACGACAATCTGACAATCACAATGTCACAAACTGAAACTGACAAAGACAATGAGATGACAATGCCAGTAGTCGAGAGAGTAGTCTATTTCTGACCCTACCTAGTATATACTTAATTTTATAGTCTAGATTCTAGTGATTTAGTTACTTAGTGAGTCTGGGTGAGTCAGTCATTCATTAGTCAAGCCCTAGGACTAGGTTTACTTGAACTCTTCCAACAAAGGCTGCATCATTCAAGCTAGTCTGCTACTCTGTACTTTAATACAAACTTAGCATTTTATCTGCTCTACTTTTGTGTCTGATTAACGGTGAACACTCAGCAGGGCTATAGAGTGCGCTCACCGTGCTATACACCTGTGTGCGGTTGCTGGTGCTCCGCTATTGCAAATATTTCCTTCCATCAGTAAATCCGCTATCCTATACCATTGCTCTCATACAATAACAACATTACCAAACTGACGTGAGCAGAGTGTCATGGGGTTATTCTTCTTTTTTTTTTCTTCAGCAATCGTCTGTCCATGGTTGAAGTTCGGCCTTCCTCCTCGCTGTCCACGGGTTGTGCGGTGTGATTGAGGGGAGATTGAGCCATTTTCTGCCACGCTGGCTCAGGACGGGTTGGCAGAGTGCGATCAGCCAGGGATTTAATCCCTTGAAATATTCTTCTATAAGCATGCATAATTCACAAATATTTGGTTTTATTATTCCTCAATGTTGACTTGTTCAAAAGGTTTTGCTCAGGATCGTGCCATGTGGTACATATAATTTAGACACTTTACATGGCAGGAGAAGAAAAAGGTGCATATAATGGATTACAATATTTGGCATTTTCAGAAAATTTGTTGTACTAAAATACAAAAATATAATACACTCAAATGCACTCAAATTTGGTCCATCGGACAGTCCCCACATGATCAGCTAGTCTTTTCTTTAGATTTGTCAATTTTTTGGCTAGTGGACATATGAATGCAAATCACTCCAAGTATAATCAAGAGAGTTCCAACAAACCAGTCATATGTTATCTTCTCTCTGAAGAGTATCACTCCAGTAAAAGCCTACAATATGGAGACGAAGTAATGGGAGAAGTTATAGCTCATAGGAAACTCAGGGTGAAATTTTGTAACTTTTGTCCAACACGATTTGAATAGTAAAAAACTGTGCATTAAAGTTCAAAACACCTGTACAAATTCACAGTCCTAACTGATTTACGCATTTTAACATCGCAATGATACGCGCACGGTTTAACATTACAATAACGCATGCACAGGATTGTATCACGCAACCGGTACTGTAGTGTTATACTTAAAACATTAGAAGGAGGGTAAAGTAAGTTGTTGCAGAACCAACTCTTTGTGTTTGCTACTTTGCTTAGTCTGTATCGGAAAGCATACTTAGACCAGCCTAACCTAACTCCAAGACTTGGACCATTGAAACACAAGACACAGATGAAACCTAGACGTATTTATAAGGTGCCAATAAAATGAGATACTAACCGTGAATAGAAAGTTTGCTGCCGAGTTCATGGCAATGGCCTCACCAGTAGTTGAGCTGGCATTCATAGCTTTTGAGAAGAACACCCACATCAGAGCATTACAGACGAAAATCAGTGCGAAGAAGAACACTCTCACTATTGGTGTCACCTGTGAATAAGGTAAGATCATGGATGGCTTGTTTTCAGGATGGTCCAAGATTTGCCCTATAATATTGATACTATTCAGGTGAATCTTTTTTATTTAAAGTTGCTATTCTAATTCGACGAGGGAGAAAACGCAAACTGACGCACAAACTTGAAATCAAACCAGGGTAACCTGGTCCAAAACCAATTGCGCCGCCCACTAAGACACCATCTTTCCCTTAGACGGTGTTCGATAGTAATAAATAAATTATGGATGACACACATGACCTGCCCACGTAACTATGGTAGTGTGGAACAAGTGCAGCGCTATGATCATGTGAATACTTATCTAGGAGTTCAGAAGAGAACATCAGCTATCAGCGCTTCAATACAAATGACCAACCTAATCACAAGGAGTATGGGCTAACTGTTGGAAATTACAGTATATTACATAGCTAACTACCAAACAGGTCTTACAGCCCAAAGAGAAGGTTGAGAGTGGTCCCAATCAGAGACATAAAGAACAGAGATATCACATCCAGGCAAATAGGGATATTACCTTCACGAGACTTCCTGGTGATTACAAAATCGAGGCTGCCAATGTATCATATATACAAAATAGCCTGTTTTCAACATAGTTTTTTTTAAAGAAATAATGGGGCAATCATGTCAAACAAAGTATCACCTGAAAGCGAAAAGTTTATTCTATAAAAGCCGACCCTGGAAAATTAAATATTAGTGATTGTTTGGCCAGTGGGTCTAATTAGGTAGGGGACTATGTGGATACTGAGATCATGTATAATCATATAGAGAAGATAACTCATATTATGGTCTATGCACCTATACAGTAACAGTTACTTGCCAGTTTACCAGTAATAATGTAGAGATAATAGGTCGGTGTAGATGTCTAGATGAGATCACTAGCTTAAGACTATGGTGTTACAGCTTACAAGCCATAATTCTTTGCATATGCAACCTTTTTATCTGGGAACCTCCCCAGTTCGCATGCAGACATATCAAACAAAGTCTATCATCAACATTGATTTTGGAACAGCATTTCCATGGTAATCTTTTGTCCTACGATCAGCGGGTAATAGTACTGATTAGTATTGCAAATAAAAGAACTTAATTGCAACCAACAGACCGACTGCTCAACACATGGCTCCCAAGTCGATAGTCATGAGAGTGTCCATGTTGGACATATATTGTAGTAGAATAAACAGTTCTCCACACAATGAGCCCATATATGTGGCAAGTTGGCGACACCCCAATAAATATGAATATGGCAGGTATTACAGATCGTACGTCATGCAGTGGTATGTGGACTCCATTGGCACTGCAACAGGCTTTCCAAACATCTATTACCCGCTGGTCCTAGGACAAAATTTTTCATGGAAAGGCTGCCCCAAAAATCAATTTTGATGATAGATTCTGGTTGATATGTCTGCATGCGAACAGCAGATGTTCCTAATGAAAGGGTTGCATAAACTTGCACTCGAAAACTTGCTTAACTCAAACCAAGTTTCATGGTCCCTGCCTGGGTATTGATAATTTGCTGGGCATATCTCGAATTATTAGTCATAACTCGAACTGATAAACTGCGGTTAGCGCCATGTTTAAATTCTTGTGTAACAACCTAAACTTCATGTTTCTCTTTTCACACGAGAAAAAAATCTCACAATTTTTAGAAAGTTTAGCCAGGAAATGAAATACACTGGAGCGAAATAGACTCGCTACGGTGACCACATGACTAAAGCAAAGGGAGAGCGTAACTCATTACTCAAACTTTTCATAACTCAAAGTTTTTTTGGTGGTCCCCTGCAGTTCGAGTTATCCAAGTTTCACTGTACATGGATGTTCGTTGACGAAACCCTTCGTCGATAATTCACGCAATGATGACGAATGAAAATCGTGTGGCAGCACCCGGCATCGAACAAAGATCGACGCGAGATATTCGTTCAACGTTCGTCTCGATTCGCCAGTTTTTATTTTGAGTTTTCGGCTTGGAAACTTACATCGAGTCATGCTAATAACCGCGCTAACGTCCAGTAGTTGTATCAAGACTCCGCGGATATGCGTGAGGTCTCCATGGATATTCGAGCCGTCTCGACTCTCGATCGACAATCGCTCGCTACCGCTTCATACGGGCTTCTTTCGTCGACCAGGAATTTATTGACGAA
>Ga0224501_10001988_pt1 | contig 15962 bp, 18 predicted proteins | sample SF_Oct11_sed_USG_4_FD_169105 | JGI IMG/M metagenome (GOLD analysis project Ga0224501, IMG submission 169105) | Sediment microbial communities from San Francisco Bay, California, United States - SF_Oct11_sed_USGS_8_1 | ecosystem: Environmental > Aquatic > Marine > Sediment | place: USA... | reverse complement strand
CGAAAAATAACCTATAGAGAAGCACTGCGTGAAGCGTTAAGAGAAGAAATGCGCAGAGATCCAACAGTCTTTCTATTAGGCGAAGATGTTGGCAGATACTGGGGAGGAGCCTTCAAAGTTACGGAAGGATTGGCAGAGGAATTTGGAGACGAAAGAGTGAGAGACACGCCAATATCAGAATCCGCCATAATTGGCGCGGCTGTAGGATCTGCAATAACTGGTATGCGTCCAGTAGCGGAAATAATGTTTGGAGACTTGACAGCCTTAGCAATGGATCAGATTGCAAACCAAGCAGCAAAAATACACTACATGTTCGGTGGTCAAGTGAAGGTTCCGCTTGTGATTAGAACACCTTTCGGAGCCGGAGTAAACATAGCAGCTCACCACTCGCAAAGCCTAGAAGCGTGGTTCATGCACGTTCCAGGCTTGTACGTGGCTGTCCCATCAACACCCTATGATGCGAAAGGACTTTTGAAAACGGCTATACGTGGCAGCAACCCCGTATTCTTCTGTGAACATAAACTGTTGTATCCCATCGAGGGTGAGGTTCCAGAAGAGGAATACATGGTTCCTTTCGGGATTGCGGACATAAAAAGAGAGGGAGCAGACGTGACAGTGGTGGCTACTTTATACATGGTTCATAAAGCCCTTAACGCAGCCGAAGAACTTGAAGGTGAAGGCATAAGCGTAGAAGTTGTTGACCCCAGAACCTTGGCGCCACTAGATAAGCAAGCAATAATCAAATCTGTTAAGAAAACTGGGAGAATAGTTGTTGTAAACGAAGACTGCAAAACCGCTGGTGTAAGCGCCGAAATCGCCGCTGTAGTGGCTGAGGAAGCTATAGACTATTTGGATGCACCGATAAAACGTGTAGCCGAGCCAGACACGCCCATCCCGTTTAGCCCACCGCTTGAACAATACGTAATTCCAGACGAGAAAGCCATAATCAACGCAGTTAAGGAAGTCGTCTAAAATGGTAACAAAAGTTGTTATGCCGAGACTCAGCCTAACGATGAAGGAAGGCACCGTTGGCAAATGGTACAAAAAAGAGGGCGACATTGTTGAGAAGGGTAAACCAATAGTAGAAGTGCTTTCGGAAAAAGCAACATATGATTTGGAAGCACCAGCATCTGGAATACTGCGAAAAATTCTAGTGGAAGAAGGTGTTGACGCTCCAGTTAACGCGGTTCTAGCCGTTATAACAGCTCCGGACGAGCTTTTTTCAGAGACGGAAATACTTGCTGAAGTACCTCAAACGGTTGAGGAAGCTGAAAAGAGGGTTTTTGCTTCGCCGGCTGCAAAACGTTTAGCAAGAGAGTACGGAATAGACCTATCGCTTGTTAAGGGCAGCGGACCTGAAGGAAGAATAGTTGAAGAGGATGTTAGAAGGCTCGTTGAGGAGACCCGTGGGATTCTGCCGAAAGTCAAGGAAGTTATCCCATTAAGCGGTTTTAGAAAGACTTCTGCCGAGCGGGTTTCTTTGAGCTTTAAAACTGCCCCTCACAGCACAATAATGATGGAGGTTGACGTTTCTAAAGCTACAGAATTACACGAGAAACTGGAAGTGTCTTATACGGCTATTCTTGTGAAGGCTGTTGCAAAAGCGTTAACCGAACATCCCATAATAAACTCAACGCTCGAAGGAAACCAGATAAAAATTTTTGAGGACGTGAACGTGGGTGTGGCTGTTGCCACAGAATACGGCTTAGTTGTTCCAATCATACATAACGCTGACAGGAAATCCTTGAAGGAAATAGATGCAACCATTAAGGAGTTGACGGAAAAAGCCAGACAAGGAAAGCTTACAAGGGAAGACCTAAGTGGCGGAACCTTTACAATCACCAATCTAGGCATGTATGGAGTTGAATTCTTCACACCAATAATTAATCCGCCTGAAGCAGCCATACTCGGCGTTGGAAAAATCGTTGAAAAACCAGTTGTAATTAGTGGAAAAATCGAAACGAAACCGTTCATGACTTTAAGCCTTTCATATGACCACAGGATTGTGGACGGTGCTCCAGCAGCTGAATTTCTGCGAAAGATTAAAGAGAAAATTGAAGAAACTTTGGGGCTTGAAGGCTAAGATTTTTACTCAACCATTTCCTTCGTGCATAAGAACTGAAGTTTTTTGGCTCCTACGCCTTCATGCAGCAAATACTTAACTTTTACGCTGTGTGCACTCTCCGCACTCGTTTCAATTTCTTCAACCTCATCCACACTTGTTAAATACATTACTATCTACCTTCATGTTGTAATGTAGTGTTTTGGAAAGTCTTAAGTGCCTAACTATAGAAAAACGATCGAGCTGAAATGAAAGCTGCCATGTATTACAGCCAAAAAGACATAAGAATAGAGGAAATACCTATACCCGAAATAGGCGAAGACGAAGTTCTAGTAGAGATGAAAGCTTGTGGAATCTGCGGCTCAGACCTGATGGATTGGTATCTAAAAAGTCGTGCTCCATTAGTTCTAGGGCACGAACCAGCAGGAATAATAATCAAAAAAGGAAACAAGGTTAAAGGCTTCAGTGTTGGCGACAGAGTTTTTGTGCATCACCATGTGGCTTGTTTAACATGCCATTACTGCATACATGGAGACTACACTTTATGCGGGCAATTCCATGAAACAAACATTGAGCCGGGTGGATTCGCGGAATACTTCAAAGTTCCCGCCCTAAATCTTCAAATAGATACTTTAAAAATTCCGGAGAATGTGTCCTTTGAGGAAGCTACTTTTATTGAGCCAATTGGTTGCTGCTTGAGAGCCCTTGAAAAGTGTAAAGTCCAAACAGGCGACGCGGTAGCGATAATTGGTGCTGGAACAACCGGAATAATCCATACAGTCTTGTCAAAAATCTTCGGAGCTGCAAAAACAATTGTGAGCGACCTAATTGACTATCGACTGAATGTGGCGAAAAAGTTTGGAGCAGATGTCGCGGTTAATCCGGAAAACGAAGACTTAACTGAAGTTGTTGAGGCTGAAACTGATGGAAGAGGTGTAGACCTTGCAATCGTTACTGCACCAAATTTAGAGGCGTATAAAACTGGCATAAACGTTTGCCGTAAAGGTGGAAAACTCTGTGTTTTTGCGCCTGTTCAGCCTGGAAAATACTTGCAGTTAAGTCTAAAAGAACTGTTTTTCTCAGAAATCAAGATAATCCCATCCTATTCAACATCGCATTTAGAGACAAGAACGGCGTTAGAACTCATAAAATTTGGCAGAATAAACGTGAAAGAGTTGATAACTCATCGTTTTAGACTTGTGGATGCTGCCAAAGCGTTTAAGACAGCCTTAGAAAACAAGGAAAGTTTGAAAGTCATGGTCTTGAATGAGGGATGAAAATGAAGGTAGCCATGCTTTACGGCGTAAAAGACCTAAGAGTTGAAGATGTTGAAGTGCCAAGGGTTGAGGCTGGCGAAGTTCTCGTCAAGGTTAAGGTAGCTACAACATGCGGCACAGACCTAAAAATCTTCCAAAGGGGCTACGTTGAGAAGGTCATAAAGCTTCCAACAATATTCGGGCATGAATGGGCAGGCGAAGTGGTGGATGTAGGTGAAGGCTTAGAATGGCCAGAAAAGGGTATGCGTGTCCGTGCTGGTAACAGTGCTCCATGTCTGCATTGCAAGATGTGCCAGAAAGGCAAGTACAACCTTTGCGAAAACATGATTTGGCTTTGGGGAGCCTACGCAGAATACATCAAGGTTCCAGCCCGCATGGTTCTGGTGAACATGCAAGAAATTCCGCAACATGTTTCTTTTGAGGAAGCAGCAATCACTGAACCGTTAGCATGCGTGTTACATGGAGTTGAGAAGGCAAAGGTAAAACTTGGTGACACCGTAGCAATAATTGGTGCTGGACCAATAGGATTACTGCATCTTTTGACCGTTAAAAAAATTGGTGCTGGAAAAATAATCATCATAGACCTTGTGGATGAACGACTGAACTTTGCAGAAAAACTCGGTGCGGATGAAACGATTAATGCTGGAAGAGAGAACGTTGTGGAAATGGTTCGGCAATTAACAGATGGGTATGGTGCAGACGTTGTAATCGAAGCCATAGGATTACCCGCCACATGGGAACAAGCCCTAAAACTTGTTAGAAAGGGCGGAACCGTCCTAGAGTTTGGCGGATGCCCGCCCGGAACAGAAATTAAAGTTAACACGGAACTGCTTCATTATGGAGAAGTAACGGTTCTGGGCACTTTTCATGCAACACCTTTACATTTCAGAAAAGCCCTAAATCTAATAGCCTCAGGAACAATTAATGTGAAACCGCTTATGACACGTAAAATGAGGCTGGAAGAAATCAAAGAAGCCTTCGAAATACTCTCCACATCCAAAAGCGAAATAAAAATAACCATAAACCCCTAACGTGAACGTGAGAGCTTTATGAAGGAAGCTGAAGGTTACATCTTAAGAATAGCAACAAAGGAGTGGGTTGACCAAGTTTTCGACCTAGCAGTCTACTATACAGGATTCCGCAGAAAATGGCGCCCGGGACAAACAATAATATTCATGCATAAAACCAGTGTTGGCGACGCTGTCGTTGGTTACGGCGTGATAGAAAACGTTTACGAGAGGGATGAGCTTTCCGAAGAGGAACGGCGCGAATGCGAAAAACGGGGATGGAAGAAGGCTTTAGAATTCAAGTACGTCTTAAAATTTGACAAGCCATTATCTGTCAAGGAAACGGTTTTGAAAGACTTGAAAGTTCGCGGGAGATTCCTTCACGGTTTATCGCTTAACAAGCAACAGCTAAATTCAATAATAGGTCAGGCTGAACGCTTACAAAAGTAAGCGACTGTTGGAAAGACCAGTCTTGAACCAGTATAATTATAAAGATTAAATAACGATAGCAGAAGAATTAAAAGGTTGGTGAAAATTTGAGCTACAAGTTTAGCAAGGTCAAAGTACTGAAATCTAAGCCTATCTATAATAAGCATGGTACGATAATCTTAGAAGATATTTTGGAATTCGCCGATGGCTCGACCTCCGAATACGTCTACTTCAAGAGCGGCGGAATAGTCGCTGTAGCAGCTTCACAGAGGACAAGAGTATGGTTCTAACTACGATATACCTGGAGGAGCCATAGAAAACGGAGAAACACCTTCGCAGGTAGCCTTGAGAGAATTAGAAGAAGAAACAGATTTCACCGCTGAAAGACTTGAGTGGATCGGAAAATTTAGCCTCGGTCCAAGCAGCCAAGCAATTGTGGACGTATTTTTTGCCAAAGCTGTTAAGGCGAAAAGCAGTTTCAACCCAGATGAAATAGTACAAGTTGAGCTGGTAGATTTTAAATCAGTGCTTCAGAAACTGTTGGAGGGCGAGTGTTTTGGTGCCGCTCTCGCCGTAGCCGCTCTACTGGCTTCAGCGAAGAGACTTTTAGAATAGAAGCATGAAGTTTGTCCGTTCGTTTCCAGAGCTATGCTTTTAGCAAAAGGATTTAAATGCTAATTCCAGTTTATGGTTTTGTTATTGCGAGGAAAAGCTGGTATGGTCAAGTATGTTTTTGTCACGGGCGGCGTGCTGAGCTCCGTTGGAAAGGGTGTTGTAACCTCTTCTATAGGTAAGATGCTCCAAGCGAGAGGCTACAAGGTCACCGTCATAAAGATCGATCCTTACGTGAACGTTGACGCTGGAACGATGAATCCCTACATGCACGGCGAGGTGTACGTGACTGACGACGGAGGCGAAACGGACCTAGACCTGGGAGGGTACGAGCGTTTTCTCGATCTGAACTTGAAAAAGGAGAACAACATCACAACAGGCATGGTGTACAAGGAGATTATTGAGAAAGAGCGAAGAGGCGACTTTCTCGGAAGATGTGTGCAGATCGTGCCGCATGTAACCGATGAGATTAAGAATCGTATACGCTCCGTTGCCGAACGTTCTAACGTGGATGTTGCTTTGACGGAGATCGGTGGCACGGTTGGCGACATAGAGGGCTTGCCCTTTCTGGAGGCTATTCGGCAGATGCGTTTGGAAGAGGGCTACGAGAACACGTTGTACGTGCACGTGGCTTTGGTGCCGATTTTAGATGTTACAAAGGAGATGAAAACAAAACCGCTTCAGCACAGCGTTAACGAGTTAAGGCGCATAGGCATTCAGCCGGACATTATCGTCGCCAGATGCAGAAAAATGATAGATTCCGAGGCTTTGAGGAAGATAGCCTTGTTCGGCACGATATCTGAGGATGCTGTTTTCTGCTCATATAATGTTCAGTCAATCTATCAGGTTCCTCTCATCTTGGACGAGCAGGGAATGGGCGAATTTGTCTGCAAAAGACTCGGCTTCTCAGAGCGTGAACCAGACTTCTCCGAATTGAAAAACTTTGTAGACGCTGCATTGAACCCAGAGCACGAGGTGAGAATTGCCCTAGTCGGCAAGTATGCCGGATTAGTGGACAGCTACATAAGCATGAACGAGGCTCTGCGGCACGCTGGGGCAGCATGCAGAACAAAAGTCTCCATACATTACATTGAAGCCGAAAAATTTGAGCAGAACCCAAAAGAGGCGGAGGTTCTCAAGGAGTTTGACGGAGTTTTTGTCCCGTATGGTTTCGGTCCGAGAGGCACTGAGGGAAAAATAACGGCGATTAAGTTTGCAAGGGAAAAAGACATACCTTTTCTGGGGATATGCTACGGCTTCCAGCTCGCCGTGATAGAGTTCGCGCGTAATGTCTGCGGGTTAAAAGAAGCGAACAGCACCGAAATCAATCCGAAATCGCCTCATCCAGTGATTGACTTGATGCCCGAACAGAGAGGAATAGAATATAAGGGTGCCACCATGCGCTTAGGCGCACACAAAATAATCATAAAACCAGACACTGTCGCGTACACCCTTTACAAGAGTGAGGCGATCTACGAGCGCCACCGCCACAGATTCGAAGTTAACCTAGACTACTCGGAGAGGCTTGAAAAAAACGGCTTAACGTTTTCGGGAAGAAGCCCGGACGGCAGAAGGATGGAGATTCTGGAACAGCCCGACCACTTCTTCTTTTTCGCCTCGCAATTTCACGGAGAATTCAAAAGTCGCCCGGGAAACCCAGATCCAGAATATTACGGTTTTGTTAAGGCATGCTTAGACAGAAAGTTGGGCAAGTCTAAACCTGAATTTTGACGACTTTTTCATGGACTTTATGGTGTTTGGTCGAGCGCGCGCTACGGCGATAGAATCATTGTTCAAGCGGGACTTTAATATGGCAAAAATTGTTATTGTAAAAACAAAGGAAATCATTTATTTAGAGAAAGAAGCGGTGATTTCTTCGAGGGAAACTGAGATGGAGTAGGTCGCTAATCTCCGAGTGTTAATTGAAAGCGCAAGAAGAACAGCATAGTACGGCAGCGACATCGCGGAGATTATACTTAACTTGACTGTGGAATCTGTAATAGGATGAGAGAATTTCTTTACCTAAAAAGCCTAGGTGTTCAAAAATATTATGGATAATTAGAAAAATAGATCCCCCTGGTTTAGTAAAGCGTTTTATTCCCATTCAATTGTTGCAGGAGGTTTATGAGTTATATCATAAACGACCCGTGTTACATCTGGAATCTCGTTAGTTATCCTAGTTGAGATTCTCTCCAGCACGGCATATGGAATTTTTGCGAAACTCGCAGTCATTGCTTCACGGCTTTCCACAATCCTGAGAGAAACAACATAGCCATAGGCTCTAGCATCACCTTTGACACCGGTGGCTTTAGAGTCCGTTAAAACAGCGAAATACTGCCACAAATTCTCTTCTAAGCCGCTCTTTTCAATTTCTTCTCTCACAATTTTGTCGGCTTTCTTCGCTATTTCAACCTTCTCTTTAGTTAATTCACCGGTTATCCTGACCGCTAGTCCTGGACCCGGGAATGGTTGTCTAAAAACTATCTCTTTCGGCAGCCCAAGCATTTTGGCAACCTTTCTAACCTCATCTTTATACAAATCACGGAGCGGTTCAACAATTTTCTTAAACATGATTCGCACAGGTAAACCAGCAACATTGTGATGTGTTTTTATTTTATCCGAGAATTTTCTAAAGCCAGACTCGATTCTGTCCGGATAAATGGTTCCTTGAATTAGGTATTCTGCGCCTGTTCTTTCTGCGATTTCTTCGAAAACCCGGATGAATTCCTCTCCGATGATTTTTCTCTTCTTTTCTGGATCAATTGCTCCTTTGAGTTTTGTCAGAAATCTTTCTCGTGCATCTACTATTGTGAGATTTATCTTGAACTTTTGAAAGACATTTTTCACAAATTCCGGTTCTTTCTCTCGCATAAATCCATGGTCAACGAAAACTGCTGTAAGTCTGTTGTCTATTGCTTTGGCTGCAAGGGCTGTTGCTACGCTTGAGTCTAGGCCCCCGCTTAGGGCTATTATTGCTTTTCCATCACAAACCTCTGCCTTTATTTCTTTTACGGCTTTTTCTACCACATCTTCTATTTTCCAGTTAGGTTCGCATTTGCAGACTTCAAAGATAAAGTTGCGGAGCATCTGCATGCCCTTTTCTGTGTGAACAACCTCTGGATGCCACTGCAACCCGTATATTGACTTCATCTTATGCTTAAAAGCGGCAACTGGACAATTTTCTGTATGGGCTAAAACCTCATATTCATCGGGAATGGAGAAAACAGTGTCGCCGTGGCTCATCCAAACCTTCTCTCTATTATCTAACCCCTTCAAGACACTCACAGGCCTGTCGATAGTGACGTAGGCTATTCCATACTCCCTCTGTTTAGATGGCTCAACTTTTCCTCCAGCCATCTGGGCTATAAGTTGATGCCCATAACATAGACCCAAAACTGGCAGGTCTAAACCAAGAATGCTTAGGGCTGGTCTTGGTGCATTCGGCTCATAAACGCTGGCGGGTCCTCCTGAAAAAACTAATCCTTTCACGTTGAATTTTTCACTTAGAAGCTTGATTTTTTCTGGTTTTATGTCGTGAGGAACTAATTCGGAGTAAACTCCATACTCCCTGATCCGTCTTCCTATAAGGTGGCAGTACTGACCGCCGAAGTCAAGCACAACTATGGTATCATATTTCATTGCTGCATCTTCTCACGCTGCGAAATAAATGCTTTCATATCTACACTAATAAGTTAAGTTGTTATCGCTAGGTGTAAAGATATTTTTGCAATTCCCATAAGGTTATTTCATTTTTGTTGTTTGGTGTATGTGGTTCATACTCCTTCCATTCTTGCATTTTAAGCCCCATATACTTCTCAGCGTTTTCTTTCCCCAAGGCTCGTATGCAAATTTCATCGCTTTTCCACTCTTCTAAGGCTTCTTTTAATGATGTGGGCAAAACTCCAACGCCCAGCTCTCTGCGTTGAGCATCGTTGAGGTGATAAACGTTTGTTTCCACGGGTTCTCCTGGTTCAATCTTCTTTCTGATGCCGTCCAACCCAGCCTCAAGTATCACCGTATAAGCCAAGTAAGGATTACACAGCGGGTCTGGACATCTAAACTCTATCCTCGCCTCCCCTTCTTTCCCATTGAAATATTCCGGCACTCTTATCAGGGCTGAACGGTTTCGTCTGCCCCATGCAATATAGATTGGCGCCTCATACCCCGGCACCAACCTCTTGTAACTATTAACCATAGGTGCTACAATGGCGCAAAGCGCCTTAGCATGCTCCAGAAGGCCGCCAATGAAATATCGGCATTTCTGCGAGATGTGTGCGTAGCCTTTCGGATCATAAAACATGTTTTCACCCTTTTTTGGGTTGAAGAGCCCTATGTGGACATGCATGCCGTTGCCTGGCTTGTCAACCCATGGTTTTGGCATGAACGTTGCTATCCAGCCGTATTTTCTGTCTGCCACAGCCTTGGCTGCAAACTTGTATCGCGTGATGTTGTCAGATGTGGCTAACGGGTCTGAGTACTTGAATGTGATCTCATTTTGGGCTGAGCCAACCTCATGTTGTCCTCGTTCCACGATGATTCCCATGGAAAATAAAGCATTGGACAAGTCCATCCTGTAGGTTTCTGTTATGTCTCGACCCGGAGTTATGTCAAAATATCTTTGTTTGTCTATGAGGTGGTCTTCAACAGGGTAAACTTCGGCCTCTTCACTTTTCTGTACAAGATAAAATTCTAATTCGGCGGCAGCTGTGGGTTTGTACCCTTCTCTTAACGCTTTTTCTGTAGTTTTTTGGCAAATATATCTTGGGTCACTTTCGAATCTTTTACCGTTGGGGCGGTGTATGTTGCAAATGAAGCTTACAACACTTTTGTCGTAAAAGTAGTGGGGGCAGACTGCGAATGTGGAGGTGTCGGGCTTCATGACCATGTCGCTTTCTTCTATGCTAACTCCAGCCATTATGGAGGAGCCATCAAAACCGACGCCTTCTATCAAAGCGTTTTCCGCTTCTTCTGTTGGAATTGTTCTGCCTTTAAGGAATCCGAGCATGTCTGTGAAGTGTAGAAGGATGTAATCAGCGTTGTTCATTAGTTTTAGACATGTGTCAAAGTTTTGAATTGCTTGAGACCTATCGAATGCCATTGTATTCCTCTTATAACAGCTTTATAACACAATGGATTGTTTCTGCAAATATAAAAACTTTATTAGTAAAAATCGGAGTAAATGTTAAATAAAATATGTTTTAATTGAATAAGTGTGCAATATTGGTGAACGTAATGCGTTTAGACGAGACAGATGTTAAAATCTTAAAGACATTGCTAAGTGACGCGAGGCTTTCATCTAGGCAGATAGCTAAACAATGCGGCGTTTCCATAGGCACCGTTCTTTCACGAACAAAAAAGATGGAGAATAAAGGAATAATAAAGGGCTATTCAGCTCTGCTGGATCAAGAAAAGCTCGGCTACGAATTAACAGTTGTTAGCGAAATAACAGTTTCCAAAGGAAGACTTTTAGAGATGGAAAACGAGATCGCCCGACTTCCAAACGTCTGTTGCGTATATGACGTAACAGGCTTAATAGACGCAATTATAGTCGCAAAATTCAAGAACCGAGAAGAACTAAGCAAATTCACCAAACGTCTCCTAGCCCTACCCTACGTGGAGAGAACAAACACTCACGTAGTGTTAACAACAATAAGAGAAGAATTCCGCATAATCTGACCAACAGCGTCACCATCTCCTCTCTTTTATTTAACCATTCGAAAAGCAAGATTAGTTAAAATATAGTATTATTAGTATTATTAAATTGATCATGTTAATTCTCTACTAGTATTCTATAGCGGTCTATTGTCATTAGTAGACATACATGGGATATTCCTTAGTCTTTCTCATGCTTTCTAACCAAATGGTCTCTAATTGTTTCCTTAGACATAATATGAGCATTATGAACCATGCAGAGGAATTAGATACGCAGTATAGAAGTATTAGCATTAGATACTGGGAGGACGCTCTACACACTGGGCGCGCTTTCTTTCACAACGATGTGTTGCTTAATCCCATTGCATTCTTTAATTGTATAATGTTTTGGATTACGTTTAGAAATATCACGTCGTCTTCATCCGGTATTTTTGCGATTGTCTTTGTTGCACTTAGAATAGCCGCTGATTCAGCGTAGAGCAGTGGCGAATTCTTGCCTGTTACGATTACAGTCTTACCTGAATTTTAGTGGATAATTCAGGGCGCTCGGCATCATGGAAACCTAGGAATAAATCGCCCAGTCTTCTTCTGATACTGCACATATTCATCACCAAAACGTTCCACCAAAAGCCTTTCCTCCTCAAAAGTAACGCGGAAGTATCCGGGAATCGCGACTAGGGGAAAAAGCGTAAACAAGTTGGACCATAAAAAGAAGAGACCGAAAAACATAAGGAAATAGCCGAGATAAGAGGGATGCCGCACATAACGGTATGGACCCCAAGTGACAAGCCTTTGGTCCTCGGGCATCTCCCACGAAACAGCATATCTACCTCGAACAACCACGCTCCAAGTGAAGAGGAAATACCCGACTGATGTTAAAACTAAGCCTAGAATTTGCATGTGAAACATGAATGGAACTTGGAAGTGAAAAGGAAAAACACATAGCATGGAAATGAGACCAGTGAAAACAAGAAACGGATACGAGAGCGCTTCTAGAAAGTAAACTATTGTTCCAACAGCGGCTAGGCCTACAATAAAACCTAGGGGACGTTCAACTTCTGCAAAGGTTTTCACGCCGCTCCTACGCTTATGAACCTTTAAAATGTTATGTAAGTTAACTGAAAAGAAACATCCTAAGCAAACGAGGAGAAAAGTGGCCACAACAGTTTCAGTTAGCATGTTTGAAAATGACGAATGTAGCCTTTTATAAAGGCTATGCAAAGAATAAGTTTTTAATCGCAACACCCTTCGTAATGATAGAAATAATTTGGATGCATTCTATAGACCTATTTCTGCAGCGTAATTTTTCAGTCCATTCAAAGCAATTTCAAAGAATTTCTCTCTCGGAACGCCAATCTTCTCGCAGAAGAGAATTCTTTCTCTGTCCGCTCCTCTCGCAAAATCTTTATCCTTAAACTTCTTTTTCACAGTGTTAATCCTTACCTCTGCCAGCTTCTTCGAAGGCATTACTAAAGCACAAGCAACCAATAGACCTGAAATAGAATCGCAAGCAATTAGGGCTTGTTCCATTCTGGTTTCTGGCATAACGTTGGTGTTCTCAAAATTGTGGGCTTTAATGGCTCTGATGACCTCCGTAGAAACCAGCCCTTTTAAGATTTCTTCAGCCAGAATGCCGTGCTTCTCCCATGCGCCTTCCGTTCTCTCATAATCAACATCATGCAGCAAACCAGTTAACCCCCAGATGTCTTCATCATCTCCGAAATATTTTGCTAAGCTCCTCATGATAGCTTCTACGGCAAGCATGTGGTAAACAATGTTTCTTTTCGTGACGTTCTTCTTGACAAGGTTAAGGGCTTCCTCTCTCGTTAACATAACATCACCTAAACCCTTTATGTAGAAACTATTACTTTATAATTTCTTCATTTTGTTTTAACACGTTAATGTTCTTCTCCGTACATTTGATCTGGAACCAGTATGTCTGTGTATCTCTTTCGCAGCATGCAGCGTGCGGCATAGCATAAGTGGCATGCATCAGCGTAGGCTTCATCGTGAGGTAAACTGAACTTTTCGACTAGTGCTGCTGGACCACCACGAATTAAAGGCTCAAGAATGGGATTTTCATAGGGATTATATTCCTCAATTATCTTTGAGAAGGGTTTCTGCCAAGCGTTGCCAATTGATATGCCTTGACAAACGTGAGCGTATCCAAAGGGGTCTATGTGGACTCTTTTCTGATTAGCAAAGTCTTCGTATGGACATTTTGTGAATTCGCGCCAAGGCTTTTTGCTTGTCTTCTCAGTTAATTTTGAGGATGCTCTGCCTCGATACATTAATTCCCATAAATCAACTTTCACTCCTTCAATCTCGCTTGGACAAGGAGTTTCAGCGTTCGGATACTTGACGGCGATCACTCCAACATTTACATTTAAGGTGTTTGCAGCCCTCACAGCGTTTCTCACATCTTCGATTTCCCAGCTTTCTCCATGGTAAATGTCACTGCTTAAGCTTAATTCAACATCTTTGGCTTCGGTTATTGGAAGAAGCCACTCTACAGCGTCTTCCGGACAGGTAGCCCAATAACAGTTTGAGAGAATCTCCACGTGAAAACCAAGGTTTACCGCCTCCTTAACGACCTTAACCATAACCGGATAATATAAGAAGGGTTCCCCACCTTCTACTGAAACATAATTCACGGTTCCCAGCTTCTTTGCTTCTGTTAAGATATTCTTTATTTGCTTGAGGGTGAATACACCTCTTGCTTTCGGGCTGCCCCAAACGAAGCAATGATCACATTCTAAATCGCATCTATAAGTGAGGAGAAAATGAACACCTTTCAATTCCAATAACAGCACCACTTAAACATTAGTATGCTAGTATAGTTAAACTTTGAGATAAAAAACATAAAAATTGTTAAAATCGGTGATTTTGCGGCGAAATAGGCAAAATATATAATTGTGCTATAAGTCCTTTTGCTTCACTAGTTAGGTGTAGGTGCGTATGGCTTCAAAGAGATTCCAAATCACTTGGAAAACCGTTCTCTTACCAGTGTTAGGTCTATTGGCTTTTTTCCTATACCTATACCTCTTCAATGTAGATATTCCAACAATAATTGCCACCGCCCAACGCATCGACCTCACTATTTATTCTTTGGCAATCGTTGCTGTTATTTTTGAAACTTTTTTCTTTGCTTTGTCGTGGCATTCTTTGCTTAACTTTCTTTCTGTGAAACTTTCTGTCATGAAGTCTTTTCTTTATGTTTGGTTTGGAATTTTTATGGACACACTAATTCCAGCCGAATCCATAAGCGGGGAAATTTCAAGGATATACTTGGTCACAAGAGAGCAAAATGGAACAAGCGGGAAGGTTGTTGCTTCCCTCGTGGCTCACAGGCTCATGGGTATGGGTATAAACATTGTAAGCTTGTTGGTGGGCACAGTCGTTTTGTTGATGGGGAAGCAGTTTAATGGAATCGTGCTTAATGTAACATTGTTCCTAATTGCTGCAACAACAATTTTTCTAATATTGTTGATTCTTTTAAGCGTTAAAGAGAGGTGGACACTGAAAATTATTGACGTTGCCATAAGGTTCGTGGAATATGTGGGTCGAGGACGATGGAAACTAGTGAACATTAGAGAAGAGGTTGTTAAGGCTGCAAAGATGTTTCACAATTCGATGAAAGAGTTTGGGCGTGCCCCCAAAACTCTTTTCACATCGTTATTCTTCCATGTTCTTTCATGGCTTTTCAGTATAGGAGTATCCTATCTTGTATTTCTATCCATAGGACTCCCAATCCACTGGAGTGTAATAATTCTAACATGCTCAATAGTGGCTACAGTAAAAGCCATCCCCTTGGGCGTGCCATTTGAGGCTGGACTGCCGGAAATAACCATGTCAACGTTGTACATCGTGTTGGGTGTTCAACCAGACATAAGCGCAACAGCAACAATTCTAATAAGAATTTTAACCGTGTGGCTTAGGTTTTTCATCGGATTTGCGGTGCAACAATGGCTTGGAATTAAGGCGATAACGGGCGCAAACAGTAAAATAGCTATGCCTAAAATGGAAAAAACCTAAATCTTGCTTTAACCTCATTTTCTAAAAGATGTCTCAAATGGCAGAAGTAACGGTAGAAGAAACGTCAATTAAACATCTGGATAGATTATATGAAATTGAGATGGAATGTTTTGAAAAGGAAGCCTTTACCAGACAGCAAATTGCCTATCTGCTGACCGATTATGATTCTGTGAGTTTGATTGCCAGAGTAAACGGTGAGATTATAGGCTTTACCATAGGCAAAATATGTTTAGATGGAAAATCAGCGATTGGACATATACTTACAATAGATGTCTCACCTAAGCATCGTCGAAGAGGGATTGGACTGAAGCTTTTACAGAACATTGAAAAGATGTTCAAATGTAAAGGTGTAAAAGTCTGTTGTTTAGAAGTACGGGAAGACAACATTGCGGCGTTAAACCTTTACCAAAAATTTGGATACAAAAAAGTTGGAAGACTTGAAAACTACTATGGAAACGCCCACGGAGCATACCTTAAAAAAGTTCTAACCTAGCTTCCACAAGTTTAATCTCGTTTTTTCGTCGAAAGTCCTCTGCAAGTTTACTCCGACACTTTCAATTATCACCAGTTCTGCTGTTGCCCCTACATGAGAACCTTTCATTAAGTGGCCTCCGAAGGCTTCACCTTTCTCGTTTGAAACAACTATGTGGGGGTGAATGACTATTTCGCCTTTCTCGTTCACGGCTACATTCCCCAGGCATGAAGCAATTTCCAGAGTGCCTTCCAGTTCTATAGATTTGTATTCTCCTTCCTTGTAGTATCCTAAAACTACATTTTTTAAGCTTCCAATTAAGATGAAGATTCCTGCTTTTATTCCGCTTTCCTCAACCCTTTTCTTAATTGCTTCAGCCAAGTCTTCATCTTCAAGTACGCGGGAAAAACAGATTT
>Ga0224501_10001987_pt1 | contig 15963 bp, 15 predicted proteins | sample SF_Oct11_sed_USG_4_FD_169105 | JGI IMG/M metagenome (GOLD analysis project Ga0224501, IMG submission 169105) | Sediment microbial communities from San Francisco Bay, California, United States - SF_Oct11_sed_USGS_8_1 | ecosystem: Environmental > Aquatic > Marine > Sediment | place: USA... | reverse complement strand
TCTGCTATGTGGAGGTAACGCCGAAGGATGTCCCGGAAATTGTCTCTCAGACAGTGCTTGGGAAGAAAGTGATCGACCTCCTCATTTATACTGACCCTGATACCGGCGAAAAAGCAGCACATCAGTCTGAAATTCCTTTTTACAAGAACCAGATGCGGCACATTATCGGCAATAACACCAAAATCGATCCCAGGAGCATCGACGACTACCTGGCTGTTGGTGGGTATTCCGCCTTATCCAAATCGCTTTTGGAGATGAGCCCCGAGAAAGTTCTTGACGAAATAAAGAAAGCCAACCTGCGCGGCCGGGGCGGCGGTGGATTCCGTGCAGGCCGGAAGTGGGAAACTGCCCGTAATGCCCCTGGGGAAGAAAAGTACGTTATCGTCAACGCTCATGAAGGGGAGCTGGGGGCGTTTATGGACAGAGCCATCTTTACGGGTAATCCACAGAGTGTGTTGGAAGGCTTGATCATCGGCGCCTATGCTGTCGGCTCGCATCGAGGATTTATCTACACCCGTCATGACACGCCTCAATTAAAGAACAATATTGATATGGCCCTCGCTCAGGCAGAGGAATACGGTCTGTTAGGTGAAAATATCCTCGGCTCCGGCTTCAGCTTTAACGTTGAGGTGCATCTTGATATAGGGATATTCGTCTCCGGCGAGTCCAGCGCATTGATGAGGTCGATAGAAGGGAATGCCCCGGAGCCAAGACCCAAATATATTCACACTTCGGTAAAAGGTATTTGGAAAAAGCCAAGTGTCCTGAACAATGTCGAAACCTGGGCTAACGTGCCACTGATAATCAATAATGGCTCCGAATGGTATGCCAGCACCGGGACAGCGCGGAGTAAGGGAACCAAACTTGTATCCTTATCCGGAAATATCGTCAATACAGGAGTAGCAGAAGTGCCTTTTGGGACCACCATCAGAGAGATCGTCTACGGCATCGGTGGTGGAATTCCAAAGGGGAAGAAACTCAAAGCGGTTCACTTTGGAGGACCTATAGGAGGTTCTATTCCCGAAAGTCTCCTCGACACACCTCTGGATTTCGATGAGCTTGCAAAACTGGGAGCTTCGATCGGTGCAGGCAGCATGCTGGTATTGGATGAAGATACCAGTATGGTCGATGTAGCCAGGTATTTTCTCGACTTCCTATCTAATGAGTCGTGCGGCAAATGCGTCCCATGCCGCGAAGGCATCAGGCAGATGCTTAAGATTCTGACCAATATTCGTGATGGAAAAGTAAGAGAGGGGGACATCGAGCTTTTGGAGGAGATAGCCGAGGTGACGGGAGCGGCCTCTTTGTGTGCATTAGGGAAAACCGCCGCCGACCCGCTCCGAAGCACGCTGCGCTATTTCAGAGATGAGTATGAGACAAACATCGAGAAGATGAAACGCCCGGCAGAGAAACGAGAATAATAATGGGTAAGCATAAAAAGATGAGTGATATCATTATTCAGATAGATGGAAAAGAAGTTAAAGCAGCGGAAGGGATGACCGTTCTGGAGGCAGCTCAAAGTGCAGATATATTTATTCCTACGCTCTGTCACCACGAGAAATTAGAACCTCGTGGTTTATGTCGAATTTGCACAGTAGAAGCAGAAGTTCGCGGCTGGACAAAATTCGTTGCTGCCTGCCTTTACCCGGTAGAACAGGATTTGGTAGTAAGAACCAGGTCTGAGAAGGTAGATAGAATTCGCAAAATGATTTTGGAGTTTCTGTTGGCTCATGCTCCGTATTCACCCCAATTACAGGATTTGGCTCAAGAGTATGGAGCAGACAAAGACCGTTTTGAAAAAGAGTCCTCGTTTTGCATACTTTGTGGTCTATGTGTGAGATACTGTGCTGAGGTCAAGAAGAAAAATGCTGTTGGATTTGTGGACTGTGGATCAAGACGGGAGATAAGGTTCATTCCGGAAATAGCCGTGAAGGAGTGCCATAGCTGCAAGGAATGTTTCGCGCTCTGCCCTACATCGTATCTCCAGGCAGCTTTCGTTTTAACCGAAGCTCTTGCGTTTTCGAAAGATGCTTCCCAAACCGCGTTAAAGAAATAAAGGAACAGTAACAATCGAGTGTACCTCTCATTTCCTCCATTGGCCTTTTTCTGAATCTTCCCAAAAAATCCTCCTTTGATATAAAGTCAAAAGCAACTGGTATGCAAACTCAACTGGAGCGTAGTTCGCCATTCGAGAAACATAGGGAGAGTGCCCGGAAGATCAAAGGCTGTGAAGCCCTGAGGCACTGGGTCTATCTCGCTGCGGGCGCGCTGAGATACTGTAATAAATAAATCATTCAACGGCATTTAAGCCATATTTATTGATCAGATCACTGGCATGACGCTGGATGTCATCTGTTAGCCAGCCATTCTGCCTAGAGTCCAGAGGATCACAACGAAAATAAGGGAACCGCTGAAAGCCCATCGGGACTCGAGCCGGGCATGAGTCCTGCTTCTAAGACCTAAAATATATCCCATCGGGACAAGAATGGCCGCAACCACAGCCGCAAGACTTCCCGTGAGGAACACATGATGAAGAACTTTCTGCCATCCATCCACGACCCATATTTCATACCGGACAACATAAGTAATGATAAGGGCGAAAAGAGCATAGCCCCCGTAGGCACCGGTTATGCCGGTTAGACTGCTGCGCAAAAAGCTCTTTTTATCGCCTTTCAAGAGAATTGAGGCCGCCAGATCGAAAGCCACGCCCATTAAAAAAATTCCTAAAATATGGCAGACGAAGGAAGCATTGACTAACCGGAAAAGAGCGGCCATCCCGCCGATCACAGAGGATGTTCCACGCTTATTGAACAGCCCCCTGGCCACGGCCAAGAGAAAAAATCCCGAAGCTGAGAGGTACACTGATGCATTAGGGATATTGGCTTCGTATAAGGCTTTACCCCCAACAACTTCCGATAGACCCCAAAGCGATCCGAAGACAAAAAGCTGTACCAAGGGATTGTATCTTGCCATAGTCAGCTCCTTTTTATTGGCGGTCGCTTAGTATTAATAACGTTTTCTAACTATATACAAAACAATAGGAAATTTCAATTTAACTGGCTAAACACAATTCGTGATCGTGATGCGGTAGAAGTCACAGGTTCAAATCCTCTATCGCCCACCATTTTTTTCAGCAACTTGCGGAATTTTAGGGCTCCTAAAACATCAGTCGTGACATTCTTTGAGAGAAGAGGGAGCTGAATCCACACTTCTAGTAAAGTTGACATCCACTTGACAGATGTCAACTTTAATGCTATATTGTTGACATCGTTTAAAATTTTTTAGAGAAGACAAATGATACAAATAGGAAAAGATGTAAAGCAAAAAGGTAATTATAATGCCTTTATCCCTGATAAATTTCCTCCAAGAGACTTAGTATATAATGAACCCAAAATTATTAAACCTTTAGCTGATGCCAATCTTTTACTTGGCAAACTCGATGGTCTAACTAAGCTTATTCCAGATATCGATTTTTTTATTTTTATGTACATTAATAAAGAAGCTGCTTATTCCAGCCAAGTGGAGGGAACAAAAGCCAATCTTACCGATGCCCTGCAAGCTGAAGTCGAAAGGACCCCTGAGCTTCCTGATGATGTGGATGATATATTGCATTATATCCAGGCGATGAATAAGGGATTAGAGAGACTAAACAATTTACCGTTATCTTTAAGACTAATCAAAGAAGTCCATGCGACACTTTTAACTGGTGCGCGAAGTTCAACATCTCCTCAGCCTGGAGAATTTCGCAATAGCCAGAATTGGGTGATGGGAACGAATCTCAATGATGCGCGTTTTGTCCCCCCGCCACCACAATACGTACTACCGGCAATGGGAGAACTTGAGAAATTCTTCTATTCTCATAAAAATATGCCAACATTGATAAAGGCTGCTTTAATTCACAGTCAGTTTGAGACAATTCACCCATTCTTAGATGGAAATGGAAGAACTGGAAGATTATTAATAACATTTTATCTATGTCACCAAAATGTATTGGAACGACCAGTTCTTTATCTTTCAGAATATTTGAAAAAGCACAGAAATCAGTATTTTTCGCTCCTGGATGATTACAGAAAAGGGAATGTATCTGAATGGCTAGTGTTTTTCTTGGAGGGTGTTATTCAGATCTGTGAAAAAGCTATTGAGACTTCAAATAAAATCATTGATCTTAGAGAAAAGAATCTCCAGAAAATGTCAAGCTTAGGTAGAGCGAGTAAAAACGCTATGTTGCTATTGAAGCATCTCTATAAATTACCCATTGTTAATGTAAAAAAGGTTGAAGAAGCAACGGGTCTTTCACGAGAAGCTGCAAATAGATTAGTAAAAAGATTTTGTAAAGAAGGCATTTTAACGCAGAAAGATCAAAATGTTAAATATGGCCGATTATTTGTTTACAAAGAATACATAACTCTATTCGAATAGAATTTTTCATAAAAAGAAGAAGTAAAATGAAAATTGAGTTCTGAGCATTTTACTTATATTAACAACCTATTCTAAAACCTTGTATCAAAAATTCTTGATCTAGCAACTGTGACAAATTGTGACCAAAATAAAAACACATGGTAGAAGTCACAGGTTCGAATCCTGTATTGCCCACCATTTGTTTTAGATCTATAATCTAGTTGCTATTCAACTACTGGGTTCGATCCACTGAACTTTTAGCTTCTTATGATTCTCAGCGCAGTCCTTCAGATACAGATTAATAAGCGTCTGGTATGAGAATCCCGTTTCTCTGGCAAGCTCTTTGAAATATTCTATTGTGTTATTATCCAAACGGATCGTTATCTGTTTTTTCAGGCGGTTTACAAAGGGATTTTTTCTACCTTTCATCTTTTTAAGATCGTATTCTTTTTTCATATTAATCTTTCAAGATAGATTTTTTGTTCGTTTTTTGTTGCCTTTCTGGAAGATATTATTCTAATAATATCCTCATCTTTTTCTTCCTTTACCGTATAGCTCACAAGCAATATCCTCAATTTTGAGCTTAATCCTATGCTGCCTTTCAATTTATTCTGACCTTTCTGTGGTGGCGGACAGGGTTTCATGATCCCAATCATCGTCCATTGTCACAGCCTTATTCGTTCGCCTTTCTGATCTTGACACTTCTCTTTGCGGGCTCTGTGCTTGTCCCTTCTCCATGGCGTTTTTATCTGTGGGGGCTGTCTTTATTGCTTTCTTTGCTTATGCCTCTGTTTATACTTACTCTAGGAAGAAAAAAACCCGAGGTGCAGGCAGAAATAGACAGAACTTCCTCTACCAGCCCTGCGGTCGTTGAGCGGTTTGGACTTTTTATTATTATTGTCCTGGGAGAGGTTATTGTCGGCGTGGTGCAAGGTGTTGCCAGGCATCATGATCTAAGCTGGTTGGTAGGAGGCACGGCGGCACTGGGCATGATGATTGCCATAGGGATATGGTGGGTTTATTTTGATTTTGTCTCCCACCGCTCGCCTATTGACAAAAAGGCCGCAATTTCCAGCTGGTGGTACTTGCACCTGCCGATGACCATGAGTATTGCAGCCGCAGGAGCAGCCGTTTTGAATGTCATAGAACATTCTGGAAAACATCTGCCCATTGAAGTGAGTTGGCTGCTTGTGGGAGCTCTTGCTATTGCTCTCACCAGCATAGCCTTGCTGATGCGAACCATTCAAATCCCGAAAAAACACCTGCGGATTTATCGCAGAGGAAGTTTGGTCACGCTTTTTTCAGGAATTTTCATCGTTCTCTTGGGATTGTTCGACTTAAGCATGCTCACACTTCTTACCGTGATGAATCTGTTCATGTTTGCTACAGTCTTGTATGGATTTAAGGTATGGATTAAGACCTTTGGAGCAGAGGAGATTTCGCTTTCATGAGTTGCGTGTTGGCCGAAAAAAACGGATAATGGATGGAAAATAACTGGAATCGAAAATATGGAATGGATAAGAGCAAGAACCGACAAACAAAAAGAATATAGGATTTCTGAGATAGTTGCTGCCACAGCTCGGCTTTATAATAAACACAGCTTTGAAGAAATCACCTTTTCCTTAATCGCAAAAGAAGCAAAATTTACTCGTTCTAATCTGTATAAATATTTCAATTCTAAGGAAGAAATATTTTTGGAATTTCTCAAGCACGATCTGATGCGTTGGAGAAAAGATACAGAGAAGGCCTATCAAAAGGATAAGGCCTATTCTGTTGATGAGTTTGCTTCTATTTGGGTAAAGATGCAGGTCAAACACGTAAGGCTGCTGAATCTAATTTCGATTTTATATACTCACCTGGAGAAGAACTCTTCCCTTCAAAATTTGATTGATTTTAAAAAGAGAGCAAACGAAGAGTTGATGACTTTGTCAGAACTTCTATGCGGATTGTTTCCATTATTAACATTAGAAAAAGTGGCAGAATTCTTAAATCTGCAATTGGCTGCAGCAATTGGATTGTATCAAATGACAAATTTATCAGAAGTGCAGCGAATAGTTTTAGAATATCCAGAATTCGAGCACTTTAAGCTTGACTTTAAGGTGTATTTTCAAAAAACAGTTGAACATTTATTGCAGGGGCTTTTGCATTGATTTTGGTGGACTATTTTCACACTGAATTAAAACTGTAACCACACTATGACCAAAATAAATCACACGGTAGAAGTCGGAGGTTCGAATCATCTATCGCCCACCACTTTTTCCTCATCAATTTTCGCGTATTCGTCTTCTCGGGAAATAAAGAGTTGTCCAAAACTCTGATCAATTATTGGTCTGATAAAACATGACTGTTAGTATGAAAAATGGAAATTATTTTTAGATTGACAAATAAGATTAACTCTTATATAGTAGCAACATGAGATTAAATTTAGGGAATGAATCCCATGATTTCTTTAGAGAAAAATGTAAAGAGAATAATCTCAAGATAACGCCACAACGTATTGTCATATATAGAGAATTGCTTAAGTCCACAGACCACCCAAATGCAGAAGTCCTGTACAAAAGAATAAAGAAAATAATCCCTGATATTTCATTGGATACTGTGAATCGAACACTCATTACCTTTGCTAAAATTGGAATTATAAAAAACGTTGAGGGATATGGAGAGCCCAGACGTTATGACCCTGATATCCAAAATCACCATCACTTCAGATGTATGAACTGCAATTCAATAATTGATTTTGACTACAAGCCGTACGATGATATAATCATTCCGGGGGATATAAAAAAAAGATTTTCCGTCCTTAACAAAAAAGTCCTTTTAGAGGGATATTGCGATAAATGTCGCAAAAAAAGGTAAATATTTTTGAATCCAAATTCAATAAATTGAGGAGGTTTTTGATGGCAAAAGAAAAAAAGACATTGACCACCGCTTTTGGAATTCCTGTATCCGATGATCTGAACAGCATGACAGCAGGCAAGCGCGGGCCTGTCCTCATGCAGGATGTTCATCTGTTGGAGAAGTTGGGCCATTTCGACCGTGAACGTATCCCCGAACGAGTCGTCCATGCAAAAGGAGCAGGCGCTGGTGGCACCTTTGAAGTCACTGCAGATGTGACCAAGTACACCAAGGCTAAGTTCCTTTCGGAAGTGGGAAAAAAGACCGAGGTCTTTGCCCGTTTTTCAACCGTGGGAGGAGAGAAGGGATCTGCCGATGCAGCACGTGACCCCAGAGGCTTTGCTGTGAAGTTCTATACCGAGGAAGGCAACTACGACTTAGTCGGCAACAACACGCCTGTGTTTTTTATTCGTGATCCTCTTAAGTTCCCCGATTTCATCCATACCCAAAAGCGGCATCCCGCCACCAACCTTAAGGACCCTGACATGTTTTGGGATTTTCTTTCGTTGACCCCCGAATCCATCCATCAGGTTACTGTTTTGTTCTCCGACCGAGGCACACCGGCGACATACCGACACATGAACGGCTACAGCAGTCATACCTTTAAATGGTACAACGATAAGGGCGAGTCTTTCTGGGTCCAATACCACTTCAAGACTGACCAGGGTATAAAGAACCTTACCCGAGAGGAAGCGACACGAATGTCGGGGGAGAATCCTGATCACGCCACAGAAGATCTGTATGAGGCTATCGCAAGAGGGGATTTTCCATCCTGGACACTCGAAATGCAGATTATGACAGCAGAACAGGGACTAGACTATCACTGGGATATCTTTGACATTACCAAGGTCTGGCCACACGCCGAAGTCCCCCCTATTAAAGTGGGTAAATTGGTATTGAACCGTAATCCTATCAATTATTTTGCAGAGGTGGAGCAAGCGGCCTTCTGTCCAGGAAACCTAGTGTCAGGTATTGCAGCCTCACCGGACAAGATGCTCCAAGCCCGGCTTTTCTCCTATCATGACACTCACATCCACCGTTTGGGGCCGAACTATCATCTTGTGCCAGTGAATGCGCCGAAGAATGCACCAGAAAGCAGCTATCAGAGAGATGGATTCATGCGGTTTGATGAAAATGGGGGTGAAGGACCTAATTATTGGCCCAACAGTTTCGGCGGTCCAGAACCGGATCCGACTGCTGGAGAGCCACCTTTTGAAGTCTCGGGATCTGCTGCCCGCACTCCTTATTCCCATCCAAACGATGATTTTCAGCAGGCTGGTGTTTTGTATTGCAAGGTGATGACCGATGAGGACAGGGATCACTTAGTCGGCAACATTGTCGATCATCTTGGAGGAGCACAGAAGCGTATCCAGCTGCGCCAGACAGCCATATTCTATAAAGCAGATCCTGAATACGGCAGCCGCGTGGCCAAAGGATTAGGGTTGGATATAAAAGAGGTTGAGCGCTTGGCTGAGATGTCACAGGACGAGCGGGCCAAAGCCACGGCCTAAGGAGCTTAAACAAAAGAGCATCTCGGTTTGATGAAAATGTGGTTATACGGATGAAGGCGAGGAACCGCCGGAAAATGCCTTTCTTGTGACCATCCCCAAAACATTTTGAAATCAAGTTCGAAGAGTACTAGAAACTGATTCCTGCGTTTTGAGTAAGCTCTGAGTATGATGCTACCTTCACACGGTAGAAGTCGGAGGTTCGAATCCTCTATCGCCCACCATTTCTTTTCAATAACTTACGCAATTTCGGGAGTTCCAAAATCATCAGGTGTGACCAAAACTGTGACCAAATTTGGAATGGAGAAGATAGAAATTTCTCGTATACCTCGATGGCCTGGTTTATGAGGCTTTTCCTGATTTGTGATTCGCTTTTCCATTCGTTGACCTTGTCGTTTTGGGTGTGATAATCTTGTTTCAGGATGTCAAATCCCCGGCTTTGTGATCCAAACAATGAGAGGTCGTTCAATGAGTGGTCAAAAGGAAAAATATAAAAAAATTACTCGTCGACATTTCATTAAAGTCACTGGAACTATTGTTTTGGTGGCTGGAACTAGATGGAATCTGTCTGCAGAAGAGGAAATCCCCCCCTCAGACGGGTATCTCTTGGTCGATATAAAGAAATGTCAGGGATGCGTAAGTTGTATGCTTGCTTGTTCTTTAGTTCATGAAGGTGTGGAGAGCCTCTCTCTGTCTAGAATCCAAGTAATGCAAAATTCCTTTGATTCCTTTCCAGATGATTTGACTATCGAGCAATGCCGTCAATGCGTGGATCCCCCCTGTGTGAAGGAGTGTCCTACAGATGCATTGGAAGCAAATGCTAAGTATGGCAATGTGAGAATGGTGGACAAAGAGAAATGTATCGGTTGCGGCACATGCTATGATGTTTGCCCTTATACGCCAAGCAGAGCGGTTCTTGCAGCCGATAAAGATTATGACGGTGAGCTCAAGAGTCGAAAATGCGATCTGTGTGCCAATGCCCCGTTTCATTGGGATGAAGCAGGTGGAGGACCTGATGGGAAACAAGCCTGTGTGGAAGTATGCCCTGTAGGCGCTATCAAGTTTACAAAGGAAATCCCTCTGCAAGAAGGAGATGATGGGTACAAGGTGGATTTGCGGGGCCTGAATTGGAGGAAACTCGGCTATCCAGACAGTTAAAAAAAGCAATCGGGAGGAATACCGAATGAACGGTTACGGAGGAAAAATACTAAGCTTGGACTTAACTGAACGAAAAGTCGGCGCCATACCTACCAGCAAGTACCAGCATTGGATGGGAGGACATGGTATGGGATCGGCCATCTTTTTTGACCTGGTCAAAGACAAAACAATTGATGGTTTTGATCCGGCCAATGTGGTTACCTTGATGACCTCTCCACTATCCGGAACTCTGGTTCCAGCAGCTTCGGGCAGAACAGAGGTACAGGGAATCGGGGTTCAATCCTATCCAATCGGCTGGTTCACACGAAGTAATTTTGGCGGCAGATTTTCACCCATGCTTAAGTTTGCCGGGTGGGACGGAGTTGTCATCCAGGGGAAAGCAGACAAACCGGTCTGGATTGACATAAGAGATGGCAAGGTTCGAATAAGGGACTGTGCGCCACTATCGCTTTGGGGTAAGGAAACATGGGATTGCCAGAAAACCATATGGGAGGAAGCGGCTGCAGGCGGGAAATATGGTGACTGGAACAGTCCTTCCGGGAAAGAAGGCGGTAAGACAACCCAGCGTCCGGCGGTGGTTGCCATTGGACCGGCCGGAGAAAATCAGAGCCGGTTAGCCTGCCTGATACACGATGCCAGTAATGCAGCGGGACAAGGTGGTTTTGGGGCTGTCTTTGGGTCAAAAAATCTTAAGGCGATCAGTGTGATCGGAACTGGGCAGGTGAAAATCAACAACCCAAAAATGCTCATAGCAACTCGACTATGGCAGAAGGAAAATTATGCCTTTGAGCTTGCCCATTTGAGAGAAACCTGGGGATCGTTTCAATTTCAAAGCCCGCCTGCGCCTATCATAGATTGGAAAGGAGGCCGCCCGAAGATTGACCAAAGACCTCAGGCCTGTATGGGGTGCCATTCTGGCTGCCGGGCCAGATACAAAGACGCCTCAGGTAATGAAGCGTCATGCATTTCTTCTGCCTTTTATGGGGATGCCCTAAACCTTGATATCCAGCGATCTGCCAGTGATCTGATCAATCGATACGGCCTCAATGCTGTGGAAATGATTTTCGGTCTTGTGTATATCCGTATTCTTCAACAGACTAATCGATTGAAGACAGCTAAAATCCCTGATTGCCCTCTCGATTTCAGCAAGTATGGAAGTAAGGAGTTTGTTGAGCAATTTGTGAAGATGGTCGCTTACGGTAATGATGGTAAAGGCAATGAAAGCCAGTTCGGCAGAGATATTTCCGGCGGATTTGTCAGGGCAGCCGAAAAATGGGGAAGAAGAAAACAGGATCTGGATAGCGGCATACTTGCGTTTCCCTATTGGGGTATACCGATACACAAGGAGCCTAGAGCTCAGGTTTATTGGGGCTACGGCACGTTGCTGGGCGACAGGGACATCAATGAGCACGATTTTGACTGGATTAAGTGGGAGGCTTCCAATGCCAAAAGCTCGGGTAGAGAACCCAGTTTGACTGCCAAAGAGGTCGTAAAAATTGTCACCGACAAAATGGTCCCCTTTCAGGGCGATCTGGATATGCTCGATTTCAGTGAGAATAACATCTATTCCGAGCACATGGCCAAATTGGTCTCCTGGCAGCGGTGTTACACCCGGTTCTGGAAACAGTCCATGCTTTTCTGCGATTCCCGCTGGCCCGATTTCGTGAATATTCACAGACCTGATAAAATCGGCTCAACCGTTATTGCCGAACCAAAATATGTAAAAGCGGTAACGGGAAAGGACTTTTCCTTTCGGGACGGTATAGATCTGGGCCGCAAGATCTGGAATCTGGACCATGCCATCTGGACCCTTCAGGGTCGTCACAGGGATATGGTTCATTTCGCTGATAACGTATATGAAAAGATACCGCTTTTCCCCGTTGATGTCCGTAATGCATATATGCCGGGTAAAGAGAATGGGAAATGGGATTACTACGGCTATTCCCGGAGAAAGCTGGATAAGAACAAATTCGATGAATTTAAGACACGATTTTATCGCCTCCAGGGCTGGGACACGAGCTCAGGATATCCCAAACGAAGCACGCTAGAATCCCTCGAGCTGGGTTATGTGGCTGATGAGCTCGAGAGAAACAGCAAGATCGGAAAAGAATAATAAAAAGATCCTGCCCACACTTGGCATACACGGAAAAGGAGGCTAAAGCCATCTGGCTGTTGAATGGATTAGCCTGCAAGTCGCGCCAAAGCCCAGAAGATGACCGTAAAAATAAGTGCGCTATTGTAAACCCATCTGGAACGTTGCGCGGCGAGAGGAATTCTTTTATGCCCGATCCAATATCCGAGCGGAACGAGAAGAGCTGAAGCTAGAGCCACAAAACTCCCGCTGACAAAGACATGTTCTGATATTTTCGGCAATCCACCTGAGACCCAAAAGGGATTACGGATAATATAAGTTGCGAACAGTGCAAAGATGAGATGGCCGCTGTATGCTCCGACCACGCCAGCTAAACTGCTTTGGATATAATTTGTTTTCCTGTGCTTTGCCAAAAGCGAGAAAGCCAGGTCAAAGGCAACACCCAGCAGAAAAATACCAAATATATGGCAGACATACGAGGCGTTAACCAGTCGAAATACAGCCGCAATTCCTCCGATGGCTGAGGAAGTTCCCGGCTTATTCATGACACCTCTGGCCACAGCCAGTATAAAAAATGCCCAGGTCGATATCCATGCAGAAGCATGAGGAATATCTGCATCAAATAGATGCCTACCCACCACAACCTCGCTTATTCCCCAGAGAGAACCAAAAAAAAGCACCCAGATCAAGAGGTTACGCTTTCTCATTCCTTGCTACTAAAAGTCTTCATCTATTTCTTGGCAAATTGAATCATAACTATATACACAACAGAAAAGAAATACAAATATTGAGAATATCAGAACATATCTTCCAGTAATCAGATTTGTGATTTTTTAAGGCAGACACCATTCCTTTTAACGCAGTGGTCACAAATGCCTCCTATATGGGGAGCTAAAGAACGGGTTATGCACCCGATGGCTATATGTGACCAAACTGTGACCAAATGAACCACACGGTAGAAGTCACAGGTTAAAATCCTGTATCGCCCACCATTTTTTTTATAATTCACCTTGTATCAGGGGACTCTTGCGAATCGTATGTGGCCATGGAGCTTGCTGTGATTCTCTCCTTTCAGACTGTCAGAGGATGGGAATTATGGAAAGTTGTGAAGAATCTGTGGCTGCCAAAAATGACATACTATAAATTGCTTTATCTCAAATGGAAAAGAAGTATGGAAATAGTCTGCAAAATGAAGTAACTTGTTTGTGACTACTTCACCTCGGTTTAAGGAGGTGCAATGAGTTCAGAAATAATTATTCAAACAAATGATTTGTCTGTTTATTATGGTGCCCACCGTGGTGTGAAGGACCTTAATTTATCTGTTCAAAAAGGTGAGGTTTTTGGTTTCTTAGGGCCAAATGGTGCTGGAAAAACAACAACACAGAGAGTAATGCTGGATATTATTCATCCAACAAAAGGCAAATCAACTATATTTGGGCTTGATTGTCAAAAAGATGGCGTAGCTATTCGTGAACGTATAAGTTATTTACCTGGAGAACTCAGCCTGTATCCCTCCATGAAAGCAAGCTATTTCCTTGATTTGTTCGGTTCCCTTCAAAAAAATAAGCTGGACAAACTTTATCTTAAACAGCTATTAGAACTTTTAAACCTCGGTCCATCCAGAAAAATAAAGGAATATTCTCATGGAAACAAACAAAAAATAGGTGTTATTGCAGCGTTTATGGCAAAAAAAGATTTAATTATTTTGGATGAGCCTACAATTGGCTTAGATCCCCTTGTTCAGCAAACTGTTTTAGAATTAGTTCAGGAAGTTAAGGATGAAGGGCGTACAGTTTTCTTTTCCTCACATAATTTAAAGGAAGTACAAGCGGTTTGTGATCGTGTAGGTATTATCCAAAATGGAGAGTTGATAAAAACAGAAAAAATAGCAACTCTCACAAGCCAGCAGCTGAAACGCCTTGAAATTAACTTTAGGAAAGAACCTCCTCATGATGCTTTTGCAATTGAAGGCGTAAAGGAAATAAGTCGTAATAGAAATCTTGTTATGTTTGAAGTCAGTCAAGACTTAGATAGACTGATGGAAAAAGCTGCACCATATGGAATAATAGATATCGAGACCAAAACTGTATCTTTAGAAGAGATATTTTTTGCATTCTATAGCCCTCAAAACAAAGGGGGCCAAAATGTTTAATTTATTAATACATGAAATAAGATCACGTTGGAGGGCAATCCTTGGTTGGGGTTTTGGCCTAATTCTTTTTGGAGCCGTGTACATATCAATATTTCCTGGACTATTTGAACAATTGAAGTCTTTAAAGGACCTCTCTATTTACAAGCTAGTAGGTATGCAGCTTGGATCTATTGAGGGCTATATGGCCTCCGTTATATTAGTATATGTCTCTATTCTATTATGTATCTATTGTATTATAGCTAGCACATCTACCTTGGCTGGAGAGGAAGATAATGGAACTCTCGAGTTGATAGTTGCCATGCCATTAAGCCGTTGGCAAATATTAACAGCAAAGGCTATTGCTCTTTCTGTTGTTGCCTTATTTATAATGATTATCGCGAGTATCGGGAATGCTTTTATCCTGGCAGTAATAATAATAAATAATCCAATAAATGTAACACCATTTGGTCTCTTTATAGCTCTTATTAGCAGTCTGCCTTTAGCATTCGGATTTATTATGATAGGCTTTTTTCTCGGAGCAATTCTGCCAAATCGTCGATTATCAGCAACTGTTATGACAATTTTTTTTATAGCCAGCTTTTTTGTGGAAAATATTGCAGGTATGGTAAAATCATTGGAACCAATAAAATATTTTTCTCTCTTCAATTATTACAATACCACCAAAACAATTTTTACAGATGGAGCACAATTATCAGATACCATTATACTATTAGGCACTGACCCCCAAAATTGACACCACCAGGAGAGCTAGTCTTTCGTGATATAATAGGCATCATCGGATGGGATAAGAGCCCTGTTTGGAGGCTGATGATGTCTAACAAAAACACTAAACGTTACACTCCTCGGTTCAAGTTTCAGGTGGTTATGGAAACCTTGAGGAGCACAAAACCCATAGGACAGATTGCCAAGGCCTACGGGGTCCATCCGATCACCATCCACAAGTGGAAAAGGGAATTCATCGAAAAAGGACCGGAACTTTTTGGGCAGAAGACAACGATTCATGAGTACGAGAAGAAGATGCGGGATCTTGAGCGTCTCATTGGGCAGAAGGAAGTGGAGATAGCCCTTTTAAAAAACTTTTTGGCCGGGGCCTCACCAGAGAGGAGAAGATAGAACTTGTCAGAGGCCATAAGGACATTTATGGTCTTAATAGCGTGTTGAAGGCCCTGGGATTATCCAAAAAGACTTGGTATTACGCCCAGCAGAGAAGATCTTATGAAGAAAAATATTATCACTTAAGGGAACCCTTGTTGGAGATAGCAAAAGATCACCCGGAATATGGATACCGGAGGACCACTGTAGAGCTTGAAGAGATGGGGTATCCGATAAACCGGAAGGTCGTGAGTAGGCTGCATAATTATTGGGGTTTATCCCTTATGAGAACAGCTAAACGGCCTAAAAAAAGTGCTGTCCGAGCACTTCTTCAGGAAGCAGGGTCTCCGATAAATCTCGTAGCCCAACTTGAAGAGATCGATGATTTTGAAGTCTTGTACACGGATTTTACACAGATCCGCTACCAAAGAGGCCATGCGAAAGCCCAATGGATTCCCATTGTAGACCATAAGAGCAAGCTTGTTATGGGTCATGCTTTAGGTGAAAGTTCAAACACTGATCTGGCTTTAGATGCTTGGTCAATGGGCTGGGTACTGTCAACTAGATTGTGTGAAATTAGCAAGCTCAAGATTTTGTAATACCGGTAAATTGCTGGCTCTTTTCCCCATAGGGAAGTTGCTCCAATGCAACTCCATCTTCAAGCAGAT
>Ga0224501_10001986_pt1 | contig 15967 bp, 17 predicted proteins | sample SF_Oct11_sed_USG_4_FD_169105 | JGI IMG/M metagenome (GOLD analysis project Ga0224501, IMG submission 169105) | Sediment microbial communities from San Francisco Bay, California, United States - SF_Oct11_sed_USGS_8_1 | ecosystem: Environmental > Aquatic > Marine > Sediment | place: USA... | reverse complement strand
AAATGGGGAACCTTCAGCAAATGGTCCCATGTCGGAATGATCTTAAAATTAAAACAGTATGACTTTCTGACCATCTGGGAATCCACTACACTGACAAATATCAAAGACCTTGAAACAGGAGATTACATCCGGGGTGTTCAGCTTGTCCCTTTAAGTCAGCGCGTTTCCCGCTACTCAGGCAATATCGCAGTCCGGCAGCTGAACGGAGCTGAAATCACAGAATCTCATATTGAAAAGCTGATGAAACTTCGAGAAAACTTAAAAGGGAAAAAATACGAATCGGACCAGATTGAACTTTTAAAATCCGCCTACGACGGTCCGGGCGGACTCAACAAAGAAGATCTGTCCAGCCTGTTCTGCAGCGAACTGGTTGCAGAAGCCTATCAGGCTCTTGGCCTACTGGACGAAAACATGCCTTCCAATGAATTTACTCCTGCAGATTTTTCAGAACAGGGATCCATTAAATTGAATCGCAATGCAGAACTGGGAAAAGAAATTCTGTTAAAATAAAATCTATTCTTCGCCGTCCCAGTATTTTGTCTTCACTGCCCGCCCCAGATCTGCTTCCATCAGCCTTCTTCTAACCTCCAGAAGTTTTGCAACAAGACGGCCTTCCGATGCTTCATAGGCTTCAGCATCCGGCCTGCGGTTCACAACAACGCCCAGAAGTTCCGTAATGGCATTTCCGATGGAATTCTGACTGATGGTAACAATGAGTTTTCCTTCGTCGTTTCTGTAGATAATCTGCTTGAAGGCAGGCTGCCAGCGAATGGCGTTCGCATACCTTGCATCCGTAATACACAGATCACGGACTTTTTTTGCCGTTTTCATAAAATCATTGTTAAAAAGAAGAGTACTTTCCACCTGCAAAGGAAAATAAACGTCATCCAGAAGAGGCGCATTTCGCGTAGAAACCTGACTGAAAAACGTTCTGTAAAAATCAATAAAGCCTTTGAGAATTTCATCATATTCTTTCCAGAAACGAATATCTCTCAGAGACTTTACGCCTCCTGTAATTTCCCAGCAGGGCAGTCCCTGAGGATAGTCGGTAAGTTCAATACGCGAAACATCATAATGAACCGGCTGTAAAATCTCAAGCGAAAGAGCTCTATCAAAAAATTCCCTGTACACATCGCGCATATAGGCCTGAAACAGACTGTTCTGCCCGCCGTCCGTCAGATTGGGATTTTGGGGATCGGCTGGGGGAGCCTGCCTCAGAATTTCTTTATCAAATACCATGAAGTGATTGTGAAGCATTCGGATGCTGGGAACTCCCGGCGATGTTAGAGGCCAGGTTGCATCCAGACTTGCCTCCCCTGCCAGAAGCAGATATTTTTCAGGATCAGGATATTCATCAAACATGTATTCTACAATAATTTGATTCATGCGGTTCCAGACATGTCTGACTTTTTCAGGAACCTGCGTCCTGCGAACCGGTCGCCCCAGAGGATCCAGAATGATTCTGGAAGTATTATAAATAATGGAAGTATCAAATTCATTTGTATGCCCGAGGGCCTTTCTGTAAAGAAGGAGATTTTCAGGATTTTTCAGAAGTCCATTATTGTGTTCCAGATCATTTAAATTTTCCGTGCTGTTAAAAAATTCATTGGGCTTCATCCCTTCGGGAATTTCAAGGGGAATGGGACGGTATGGTGTTGTTATTTCTCTTGGGCCTGAATTCATGAAACCTCTCATACATTTTTAATATATTAATGCAGCCTGCAAGCAGATAAGCTCCGGAACATCAAAAAAGATCTTCAAGAAACAATAAAATTTCTATAAATCTAAAAATAAGACCGTTTGTAAAATTCAGGAATCTCTGTACAATGACATTTGATTTAGATTATTTGCTTGTCACAAACAGCTGCTTTTTTAAATTATTCCTGCAGGCCGACCGCGCAAGCATATTATTTTTAAATAAACGAATCACGGACTAATTTTATCAATTAATTTAAATTATCGCAGGCAGAATCTCTTTTTTTGATTACTTGAAACATACTTAAACTTTAAACCTTCAAGACCGCATGAATGCTATGAATTCACCCTTTTATCAATACAGAGATTATATGAAAAAACGTTACGGCGCACCTCTCTACAGAGTTCCCGTTGACTTCCAGCAGGGCTGCCCGCACAGAAAAAAAGACGGTTCCGGCGGCTGTACATTCTGTCCCGAACGCGGCGGCCGCTCCATGCAGACGCTTCGCCAGGAAGGTGTGGACGATCAAATCCAGGAAGCAATCCGCTTTGTCAAAGACCGCTACGGAGCGCAGCATCTGATGGCGTATTTTCAGGCTTTTACGGCAAATTTTCTTCCAGAAAGCTGCAATATGTATCGGAATATTCTGAACCGCTATGACTTTCGCGCTGTCAGCATCGGAACGCGGCCGGACTCTCTGACGGATCCGGCCTATGAGTTTTTAAAAGAACTGAATCAAAAATGGGATGTTTGGATTGAACTCGGCGCACAGACATCACATGACAGAACGCTTTCCCGCATCAACCGCGGGCATGACTGGAATTCCACGAAAGAAGCAGTTTTAAGGCTGCATGAACACGGAATCAATTCGGCTGCCCATATTATCCTGGGACTTCCCGGAGAAACAAAAGAAGATTTTCGAAAAACAGCGGAAGTATTTTCCGATCTGCCCCTGCAGGCCGTGAAGATCCACAATCTGCACATTCTGAAAGATACGCATCTTGGCACTGAATATTTGCAGAATCCATTTCTTGCTTACAGCGAACATGAATATTCAGAAATCCTGATTGATTTTTTAAGGCACCTTCGCCCGGATCTTCCTGTCATCCGGATCAGTACGGATTCGCTGCCCGAAGAAATAATCGAACCCCGCTGGACAATGACAAAAAATCAATTCCGTTCTTTTGTGATTGAGCAGATGAACCTGAGACAAATTCGTCAGGGAGATCTTTACCAAAAAAAAGATTCTGAATTTCAAGACTTAAATCAGGCATCTTCGCAAAACGATTCGATGCACCAACCTGTAAATACGGACGACGGTTCTGTCACATTTTACAGCAAACGCTACAAAGAGCATTACCACACCACGGTCGGGGCAAAACTGGAAGCGGTCAATAAATACTTTCTTCCGGGAAAACTTCCTTCGCGTCTGAAAACAGGACCGGTAGAAATTCTGGATGTTTGCTTCGGACTCGGATACAATTCGCTGGTTTCCTTCAGCCAGGCGCTTGCCCAAAAAAGCAGTTTGAATATTACAGCGCTAGAGATGGACAGAAATGTCGTTCAGGCCGCATCGGAAACAATAACAGACGATACCGACCAGGATACCTGGCGGAAGATTCTGAACTCTCTCTACCAAACTTCTGCCTTTGAGTCTGAGAATCAAAAATGCGGAATTGAAATTCTCTGGGGAGATGCAAGACATACAATTGAATCCGTCAGCGGAAAATTTGATCTAATTTTTCTGGATCCGTTTTCTCCTCCGAGGAATCCGGAACTCTGGACGCTTGAGTTTTTTCAGAAACTGCGAAAGCTGATAAAACCGGACGGTCTGCTTCTGACATACTGCGCTGCAATTCCTGTGCGAAGCGGACTTCTAAAAGCAGGATTTTTTGTTGGAGAAACAGAACCAATCGGCAGGCCCAGGGGAGGAACAGCGGCATCGCCTGATAGAAATCAGATCCTGCTTCCCCTGCCTGAATCTGATTTGATTTTAATGGAAAGCCAGAGAGGAATTCCTTACAGAGATCCTGCCGGCGTCTGGACGGGAAAAGAAATTCTTCGGGATAGAGAAATCAGCATAGAAGAATTTAAAAAAAATATCGCGTAAATCATACAGAAATTCTGACTTCTTCAAGGGATTCTTCTATGCGCGTCTGTCCTTCTGCAATCAGAGATTTAGATTCATTGTACTGGACGGCAAGGGATCCTATGAGGCGTTCGAAATCGCCCAGATTGGATTTCCAGTCTTTAATTTCATCCAGATTTCTCTGCAGAAGACTGATTTGCTCTGTGTATTTAACTGTCATTTTTTTATAACGTTTTTTTTCTCTTTCAAGATCTAATTTTTCAGAATCAATTTCTTTTAAGCGGGCGTCAATGTAATCCTGCGCTGCGGAACGGACTCCTGCAACAATGCTTTCATGCTCTTTATCCTTTCGCTCCATTTCTTTTTTATGTTTATTTTCAAGAATGACTACATTTGTATGATGGATTCTTTCCATTTCCACAACAAGCGATTTATATGTTTCGCCAATAATCCAATTTTTAAATTTACTCAACATGTGAAATTTGCTCCCGGAGGTATTTTTGCCGTTCTGCAGGCAGTCAACCCTCCTGAAACCGGATTCTATCGATTCCGGCCGAAAAAACCATATATTTGTATAAGACGCAGGAAACAATTTAAATATTACCAAGGAAATTAATAAATTAAACAACAATTCATTCATGAATTCTCAAACAAAGCCGGACTTCTTCATTTTTGGAAAAGTTAAATCATGCAGAATGGCGGCTGCTTTGAAAAAAGCAAGTCCATGAAAAACAGAAGGGAGAAAAATATCGTACCGGTTTTATAAAATGAATAACCGGTATAAAAACTCAATCATTTTGATGCTAATATTGATGAATATTCAATGTTCATGTGTAACGAAAGGCCAGATTTCAACAACAGGATCCTTTATCTTTAAAAAAAACTGAAATGGATGCCCGTAGCATTTATTTAAGGTTGTACCGGCCATCCTGAAAATCCCTCAACTTAAAAAATGATCAGTCTTTTGTATTCAGACCTACAGGTGCATATACAGGACAGAATCCCAGAATGCTTGTCATGGTAAAAACTCCTGCAATCACCAAGAGAACAATTCCGATTGGTCCTGTGACTAATTCCAGATAATAAACTGCAACCAGACCAATGGATATGATAATTCTTATAATGCGGTCCACAATTCCCATATTCTGCTTCATCAATTTCTCCTTGAAATTATACTTTATTTTTCACATTCTTATATGAGCGATCAAAATAAAAGCAATTTTTTCATATAAACTTGGTATATGAAACAGTTTTTGCCTATCATCATTTTTTAATTAAAAAAATAAAATTTCTTATTGTAAAGATTTACTTTAAATCTTAAAAAGGCAGGCATCAGTTGATACCAGAATGAAACAGCAATCAGCGAAAAAACAAAAAAATTTACTTTTAACCCAATATACCTTTTTCAGCATTATCTGGTTTGGAATACTCTCATCAGTTCTTGCGTATTACTTAAACTCCATTGTAGAAACATTAATTCTTGATCAAACTGTCTCTGAACTTGCAGAACTGATTGATTCCAATATCAATGCACCTCTTCAAAAAGAAGAAATTGATCCATATGATATCTACGAAATCAAGAATGATCCCTTTGATTATAAAAAAAGCAGATCCTTTTATTCTCATATCCTGTCCCATGAGGAAATTCTTGAATTCAATCTTTACAACCGGAAAAAAATTCTGGCATTTTCAAACGATAAATCCAAAATCGGAAAAACATTTTCTTCGGATAAAATCCTCTGGGATCCATTCACAGAACAGAATCAAACCGAATTTTTTATAGAAAAAACGGATACAGAAAACCGGGACTTCAGAATCTTGAAGTTTTATTTTCCTCTGAAAAGCCCTTCCAAAAAAAGCATTGGAATTGCTGAAATTCATTATAACCTGAACCGCGTTGACCAAAACATCAATCAGACCCTCATCAAAATTATGTCTTTTACGATCTCCGGCATATTGATTGTTTTTTTCATTTTGTTTATCATCATTTTTAAAGCTTCCAGAGATCTGATCAAATACCAGAAGTCAGAAACCATTAAAAATGATCTCATGCGCTACTTTTCTCCCCAGGTTGCAGACAGCATCATTTCACGAAAATCCGAAGAAATCTTCGGCAAACCGTCCCGCGAAGAAGTGGCAATCCTTTTCATGGATATCCGGGGATTTACATCTCAAGCAGAAAATGACGATCCGGGAGAAATTTTTGAGTTATTAAACCAATTTTATGAAGAAATGATTGAAGTTATTTTTAAATACAACGGAGTGCTGGATAAAATTATCGGAGACAGTCTTATGGCTCTTTTTGGAGTCCCCCTTCCCGATGAAAACAAATGCGATGACGCTTTAAAGACTGCCATAGAAATGCAGCAAATTGCAAACAATTTCAATATTATCTTAACAGAAAAAAATTCTGGCAAAAACTTTCCCATAGGAATTGGAATCAATGTTGGGAATTGTATGGCTGGGAATCTGGGATCGGAAAAAAGAAAAATTGAATATACGGTCATCGGCGATCCTGTGAATACCGCAGCAAGACTGCAGGGACTTGCGGGCCCCGGAGAAATCATTATTTCTGAAGATGTGAAGTATCAATTAAAAGGAAGCTACGATACAACGCCTCTTGACGACATTAAATTAAAAGGAAAAGAAAAAGCCATCAAGGTTTATAAAGTCAGTGTCTGGCAGCCCTGATTATACAATTAAACTTTATGATATGATTCTTTCAAACAGCAAGACCGGCCAGAGCCTTCTCTCTTCTGGAACGCAGTTTCTTCAGTTCTGACAGAAGATCTTCAAGCTGAACTTTTGCATCGCCCGGCGGTACACTCTGATTGTGCATTTTTTTCTGCAGTTCTTCAATTTTTTCCGTAATTTCTTTCATACGTTCCTCCTGAGATGAGATCAGTCCCTTAACATGAGAAATATTCTTCTTTTGATGAGCCATCAAAGATTCCGTTTCTGTAATCCTCAAATTGATTCTTGCCATTGCCATTTTGTTTTCTTCATGGTCAATTACGGGAAGATTCAAGCGTCTTTCTTTTTTCTGTACCAGCTCTCTTGCAAGAATGCTGTTTTCTTTTTCCAGCTGCTTCATATACTGAACAAGACTTTTCATGGATTTTTGCGAAGGGGCACGGCTTTTCTTTTTTACTTTGACCGTTTCTGTCTTTTTTGATGATGAGGGAACCGACCCTTTTTTAATGGATTTAACCGGATGCTTTTTTGCCCGGACGATCTGTTCCGTTTCAGCTTTTGGATGAATCCTTGCTTCAGATTTTTCGTTTACAACTCGAGGCATAATCCTGCTCCTACAGGATAAGTATCGCCCCATTTTTTAATCGCCAAGATACTTTTTTTTTGCTTTCAGGTGCTCGGAATAGGTTTCTGAAAAGTGATGCCGGCCCTCATCTGGTTTCAGCACAAAGAATAAAAAAGGTGTACTGTCAGGATAAAAAGCAGCTTTCATTGCAGAAAATCCAGGATTTGAAATCGGTCCCGGAGGCAGACCTCTGTGAAGATAGGTATTGTACGGCGATTTTATGTGAAGATCCTTTTCGTATAATTTTTTTTTGGGATTGGGAAGAAGATACTGCACCGTTGCGCAGGATTCAAGGCGCATTTTTTTATTGATTCGGTTGATAAAGACGCTTGCCATGACAGGCAGCTCTTCCGGATGAACCGCTTCTCTTTCTATAATTGAAGCAAGGATGACACGGTCATGAAGATCCATTGGTGTTAAACCGGAAGGAATACCTGCCTGTTCCAGTTTTTCAAAAAAATGCTTCACCATGACGCGGTGTATTTTTTCTGCCGGATAGCGCCGCGGAACAACATAGGTATCAGGAAATAAATAACCCTCGGTTGAATCTGCGGCAATACTGAATTCCTTCAGTACATTTTTATTTTTCGTAATTTTAAGAAATTCTTCTTTGCTTTTTACGTATCCTTTCTCAGCAAGATAATCTCCAATCTGTTTATTATTCCAGCCTTCCGGAATGGTAAGAGACGCTGTTTGAACTTTGCCTTCCGTGATCACATCAATTACATCAAGATTTGTCATTCCGTCATTGAGTTCATAAAGGCCGGCTTTAATGTTTCCGGAATTGACGGTTAAAACCAGCATCATTCGAAAAAATACAATATCGCGGATCAAACCTTCCTTCTGCAATTTTTTACCGATGCTGGAAGGTCCTGCCCCCCGGGGAATTTCAAAATCAACTACACGGTCTCCGTTTCCCGGCGCTCGATTCGGCGAAAACCACAGAAAAGCTATCCAGAATATCAGAAGAAGAAGAGAAATCCCAGAAATGAATTTGTATTTCATAAAATTTGCTGTTAAAGACGATTCATGCTGTAATGATTTTCTTTTATATTCTTTCATAATTTCTAAACAAATGACTTAATATCAGATCCTATTAAATTGATAAAAAAATTTCTCCGTCTATGCTTTAACTGTCTTTTTCTTCGGACATATCCGGTGTCTCTTCAAATGTTGAATGAATATGCTCAGGCGCAGACTTTTTTGTTAACACCATATAAAGAGATACGCCGAAAAAAGTACTTACGCCCACAACGGAAACAATCATGATAAACCAGCCCCCAGGTGTCATTTTACTCCTCCTTTCTTTTCTTCCTGATCCCATCTTTTCACAGCCGTACCGATCAAAAACAAAAAGAAAACAATCAGTACAAATATAAATACCAGGGTTAATCGCGCAACACCATCTTCTGAAAATCCTTTAATATACCCCGGCATATTTTGATACACCCAGATAGAAAAAATCACAATTAAATAGGTAGGGGTTACATACTTAATCAGAAATTCCACAAAACGGGGAATCTTGATCAAGGCTCCTTTTCTTGCTTCATTCAGAATGTTTTTAGCTCCAAAAATCCAGGCGGCTATAATTACTTCCACTGTTGCCAGCGTATAAATAAGAAACGATCCAATCCAGAAATCCATGGTACCGAGAGCTTTTGTATCCTGTGAAAAATACATAACAAAGGAAGTTCCCACAAGTACAATAAAACTGAGAAGCGTTACGCTTGCACGGCGGCCTGTGCCGATTCCTTCCTCAAAAAAAGCAATGGCTGGCTGCAGCATGGAGAGAGAACTGGTATAAGCTGCAAGAAACAGGAGAAAAAACCATAGAAATCCAAAAAACTGTCCCAGCGGCATATGTGCAAAAATCATAGGAATGGTAATAAATCCGAGGGTAAAGGTACCCTGCCCCCCAATCAGAAGGGGACCGAGAAAGATAAAAGCGGCTGGAACAAGGATCATCCCGCCCAGTGCAACTTCTGCAAACTCATTTCCTGAAACAGAAGTCACCGATGAAAGCGCAATATCATCGTCTTTTTTCAAATAGCTTGCATAAGTAATGATCACGCCGAACCCAACAGACAGCGAAAAGAAGATCTGCCCGGCTGCTTCAAGCCACATCTGTGAATTTTTAAGAGATTCCAGAAGGCTTTTTCCTCCGGCGCCAGGATTCCACATATAACCGAGTCCATTAAGAATATTCTGGTCTGGCAGATCAGGATTGGGAGTTCCAAGCGTTAAAACCCTCACAAGCATAACAATGGCGATTAAAAAAAGCAGCGGAATCGCATATTTGCATAAAAGTTCAATCCCCTTCGTCAGCCCCCGGTATATGACTGCCATATTCAGAAAAAAAGAGATCAGCATGAATACAACAGCAGGCGTAACGCCTGAAAAAAGAATTCCATCCTCTTTAACTCCTGTAAAATCGCCGAAAAAGGCCTGATAGGCGCCCGGATCCTTCCCCAGATTCATTTCTCCGGTTAAATATGCGTACGCATAGTAGAGACACCAGGATTCGATAAGAACATAATACATATAGATCCCGACAGGCACAACCAGCCCCAGAACCCCCATATAAGGAGAAATCCGGTTCTTCCAGACAGAGCGAAAGATCCCTGGCGATGAGTTGAACCCTTTAATCCCGCCATATCGTCCCAGGGACCACTCCACCCATGCTATGGGCAGTCCGAGCAGCAAAAGAGCAATAAAATAGGGGATCATGAACGCTCCGCCCTCATATTTTGAGGCGATTCCAGGAAATCTGACGAAATTCCCGATCCCGATTGCGCTTCCCATAACAGCGAAAATAATGCCGATGCGAGATCCCCAGTTCTCTTTATTCTGTCCGTTCATACGCTTCTCCTGGAAAAATTCATGTGTCATATTGATACAGATCTAAAGATTATGTCAATCCAAAAAGCAATATCGCCCTCTGCGTACGCCGTAAAAAGCGAAATTTTGCCCTCAAAAACTGCGTTCGCCTAAAAATATAAAAAAAATCACAAAATATTGCTGAAAATAATAAAAAGTTATTGATCCTTTTAAGGATGTATCTATAAATAACCACTAAATGGACTCTTCGCCGCGATGAGTCCGAAAAGAATCGCAGGAGAAAATACATGAATTGGGCAGATCTCAATCCGAAACAAAAAGCTCAGATCCAGAAGGAATATTCAGCAGGGAAAGAACCGGCTGAAATTGCTCCTAAATACGGTCTGAACCCCAAGCAGATCTCTGACCAGGCGTACAGAAAAAACTGGAAAAAGCCTGCCAGAAAAAAGACTGCAAAAAAGAAAGTGACCAAGAAAAAAGCTGTCAAAAAGTCAGCGAAAAAGAAGTCCGGAAAGAAAAAAGCAGCTAAAAAGAAGAAAAAACGATAAATTATATTCTTCTGATCCCGGAATCAGCCTTTAAAAGCTGATTCTGAGTCATGTAAACCCGGATTTAACCGATATTTTAACCATGTTGCGATTAATTCCGGGTTTATTTTTTCTTATCATCCTTTCCCTGCACTGTTCTTCATCCAGTGTCACCCAAAAAAATACTGAAGACAATCATACAGCCTATATGGGGATTCTTTACACTACTTCTGACAGGGGCGGGGTTGTCATTATGGAAGTATTTCAGAACAGCCCTGCTGAAAAGGCTGAACTCAATGTAGGTGATTTGATCTTAAAAGTAAACGGACAAACCATTGCGGGGATTCTCACAATGAAAGAAAAAATTCAGGCATTAAGACCCGGAACCGTTGTCACCCTGGATGTAATTAAAATCAACCTGGACCATAATGTCAGAAAAGTAAACGTAAAACTGGACAGAGTTCCAGAGCGCCTTCCTCCCGGTAGATACTACAGCCGCTGAAAAATCGAATCAAAATTCTCCAAATAAAAGCTTTACAGAACAATTCCGATAATAAAATTTCTCCTGTTTGGACTGTCTTTTCGTCAAATCAAGCAGACCATGTATCGGACAATGCAGCAGAGACATTATACACAACCAGTATCTGAAATTCACCTGAAAGACTGCGAAACCTTAATTCGGCTTGCCCTTGAAGAAGACGCGCCTGCAGGCGATCCTACATCGGAATCCATCTTTTCAGAAATCGACCGGGGTACGGCCAGGGCTGTTGCAAAAGAAAGCGGAATCTTATGCGGAATGCCCCTTGTTGAATTCATTCTTGAAATCTTTCTGCAGATAACCGGAAAGACAGTTGCTTTCAGGCCCATTTACAGAGATGCGCTTTCTTTCAATTCCGGCGATACTCTTTTTGAGCTGGAAGGGTCTTATATCTCACTCCTTCGCCTGGAAAGGGTAATTTTAAATTTTGTCCAGTATTTAAGCGGGATCAGTACGGTAACAGCAGAGGCATTAAAATCTGCGCCGGACAATGTAATCGTTCTTGATACAAGAAAAACTCTTCCCGGATACCGAAAACTTGCAAAATACGCAGTTTTCTGCGGAGGCGGAAGCAATCATAGAATCCATTTAAGCGATATGGCGATGATCAAGGATAATCATATTGCAGCAAGCGGCAGTCTTCAAAATGCAATTAATAAGATCCTGAAGAAGAAGCCAGGTCTTCCCATTGAAGTTGAGGTCGAAAATCAAGACCAGCTTGAAACTGCTCTTGAAAACAATGTGGATGTAGTCATGCTGGACAATATGGACCATGAAAATCTCAAACATGCGTTTGCACTGATTCAGAAATATGAAAATCCTCCTTTTATAGAACTTTCCGGAAGTATGACGCCGAAAAAACTTCAGGAATTCAAAGAATACGGGCATCTGGGAATCAGCATGGGATATTTAACCCATACCACGCGTTTTCTTGACATTTCCATGGACTTTTCAAAAATAAAATCATATTGATCAACCTCTGACAATCAAGAAATCCCGCAGTTAAATCGTAAAAAACACCGATATTTGAATCATATCATGAATCAGGCTCATCAATATTTCAAACAGGGTCTTTTAGCAGAAAAAGCGGGAAAAAAAATGGAAGCAGTAAAGTATTACCAGGAAACAGTAAAAGAGGATCCTTCCTACCGTCCGGCATTTCAGAATCTGGGCGCTCTTTACTCGGAAATGGGGCAGCCGGATCTGGCCCTGGGATTTTACAAACAGGCTCTGGACCTCGGACAGGATGCCGCCATTTATTTTAATATGGCCGGGGAATTTTTTCGCCTGGAAAAATTCAAAGAAGCGGAAAGCTACCTGATTAAAGCTCTGAAGCTGGAGCGAAAAATGGTTCGGGCGCATCTTCTGCTTGCATACCTTTACGGTAAAACGGACAGACAGAGCAAGGCTGAAATTTATTTTAAAAATGTTCTGACCCTTGATAAAAATAACCGAATGGCGCATCTGGGAATGTGCATTCTTAAAAGCGAAACCGAAAAATACGAAGAAGCCCTCGGCATAGCGGATCGTTATCTTTCTCTTTCGCCTGAAGATATATCATTCCGTGACCTGAAAGCGGGTCTGCTGTTAAAATTGAATCGAATAGACGATTCTCTGGATCTCTATACGGATCTTTCAAAAAAATCAGAAAAATTCACTTCATTTACCTCTCATCTCAAGCAGGCGAAACAGGAAGCCGGCAGAGAATATGAAAAATTCTTCGCTCAAACAAAGGATAAAATTCAGGAAAAAAATACGCAGTTGAAGCAGAAAATTGAAATGAGGAAAAAAGAATCCAGAAAAGCAGACGAATCCGAACACAAAGAAGATATGAAAGATCTTGTAGATTTAAGTCTTCTGCATCTTTTTAACGGAGATTCTGAAAAAGCTCTGAAATATCTGTTCCATGCGAAAAAAGTCAATCAGAACCGGCAGACAAAACCGTAACATGATAGCATTTCTGCCGTTTTTCCAGAATGGCATAGATTTTTCCTTCGTTCTGAAGCTCAATCAGAGTTTCCATGAGCATGGCACGAAGTTGTCTTCGAAGAGAATCGCCCAGCAGGAATCCAAGCTGCCTCCGCAGAGAGTCCTGAATGGAACGGGAAATATAAAGACTGCCGTCGGGCTCAGCAAGCTTGATAAAAAAATCGTCGTAGAAAATGTCAAAACTCACTCCGTAGCTGTGCGATGAGACAAATGATGCATTTTGATTTTTCGTCCGCAGCTTTTTCTGGTAGGAATCGGGTCTGACTGCAGAGGAAACGGCAATTTTTACCATGGGTACATCTTTTTTTCTTTTCAGAACTTCCTGAAAACGCCCGGCAATCATTTCCAGACCTTTCAGAGTTTCAGGAGTCATGTAACGATATTTTTTGGGAACATTGTAGAAATAAAAAGGAACATCTTTTCCAACCTGAACGAAAACAAGTTTTTCCTCATTCACAAGCAATTCAATCTCTTCGTCAGAGGCAAGAGGCTTCATTTTTGAAGAAGCAATTTTCAGGTGATCATTGAGCAGAAATTTCCGCAGGGTTTGTTCTTTGCCGGAGGTTGCATAATCCTCATAGGTGGGAAAGTTTTCAATAAAAGCTCTCTCAACTTTATAAGCATTCTCCAGATAACCGTTCACATCGGAAACAATGCTTTTTCCGGCAAAAAAGATTCCGGAAGCAGCCGTTCCCAGTGTAAAGAGCATGATTCCCGTAAAGATAAAGATTTTTCCTTTCAAAAGTAGCAGTTCTCCAAGTGGAAATGATTGACGATTTGATTTTTTTAAGCCTTATTTATGCAAATACTTTTCAGGAGCTTTTCATGTCAGAGATAAAAAAAACAGCAATCATTACTGGAGGGACAGGGGCTCTGGGAAGCCGGGTTACCGAAACATTCCTCAAAGAAGGGTACAGAATCTTTATTTGCGATATCAACCAGGCGGCAATTGACCAGATAAGCGCATCATCAGATCAAATTTCAGGCATGGCGGTAAATTTAATGGATGAATCAGAAGTTCAAAAGATGACAGAACGGGCTGTAAATGAAATGGGCTCGATTGAAGTTTTAATCAATACCGTGGGAGGCTGGACTGGAGGGAAGGATATTTCTCAAACCGATCTGTCTGATCTGGATAAAATGTTCAATTTGAATTTAAAAACCGTTTTTCTGACCTGTAAATATGCTTTTGCACAGATGAAAAAACAAAAATCAGGATGCATCATTAATATTGGCTCCATTGCTGCAAATTCAAATTCAGCAGGCAGCATTCCCTATGCTGCTGCGAAAGCCGGCGTCATCAGTCTCACAAGAGCTGTTGCAGAAGAAGGAAAAGATTCAGGCGTAACAGCAAATTCCATTCTTCCTGCTATGCTTGATACCCCGGCAAACCGGAAGGCTATGCCCGATGCTGATTTTTCAAAATGGGTCAGTCCACAATCCATTGCAGAACTGATGCGTTTTCTTGCTTCAGAAAATGGACGCGGTGTAACCGGCGCATCCATTCCCGTACCGGGAGGACAGCTCTGATCAATGGCGGCAGATCTTTATTTTAAAAAATACGGCGAAAGTGGACGAAATCTGGTTATTCTGCACGGTCTTTTCGGATCGTCAAAAAACTGGATCACTTTTGCGAAATCTCTTTCCAGATTGATGACGGTTTACGTTCCGGATCTTCGCAATCACGGCGAATCTCCTCATATGCAGACCCATACGCTCAATGATCTAAGAGAAGATTTAAAAGTATTTCTTGAAAAGCATCGAATTGAAAATCCGGTCATCCTCGGCCATTCCATGGGTGGTTTTGCCGCCATGGCTCTTGTTTTGAAAAACCCCGAAATGGCCGCCGCTGTTATAATTGAGGACATAGCGCCGAAAAATTATTTGCCGGCCCACAGAAACCAGTTTGAATCTCTGAAAATCAAGCTGGATTCCATGAGCTCTCGCTCGCAAATTGACGAAGCGATGAGAGAATTTGTAAAAAACAAAGCGATACGGCAGTTCCTCCAGATGAATCTGTCTCATGAAAACGGGGTTTACAGATGGAAGCTGAATGTTCCGGTTCTTGAAAATTCCGGGTTCATCGGAGAATTTTCAGATTTTGACGGCCTTTCGTATAAAGGAAATTCCCTTTTTGTAACAGGAGGGCTTTCTGGATATGTTTCCGAAAAGGATCATACGGAAATTTACAAATTTTTCCCGGCAGCTGAAATTCTCAATCTGAAAGATGCAGATCACTGGCTTCATTATTCTAAATTCAAAGAATTTGACAATGCAGTTAAAACATTTCTCAAAAAACACGGCCTGATCGATCATCGAACCGGCAGTTGAGGCCGTCGCGGAATCCCTGGCTCAGGATTTTAGAAGATTCTGCACCTTCATCATTAAATCCTGCTTGATGATCGGTTTGATGATAATGTCTTTGATTCCGATATTTTTAAGATAGGCATCTGACATATTTTTATTATACCCGGTACAGAGAATCACAGGAAGATTGGGACGTATGGATAAAATTTCTCTTGCCAGAACATCTCCCGTCATTGCGGGCATGGTCATATCCGTAATGACAAGATCATAATGGTCTGCATCATTAAGAAAGACATCCAGAGCTTCTACAGGATCGCTGAATGCCTCCACTGAATATCCGTAATTGGAAAGAAGCAGTTTCATGAGTTTAATAATGGGAATTTCATCATCCACAAGAAGAATTACAGGCTTATGATCTGATACCGATCCTGAAAAGACTCCCGGCTGAACCGTTTTTTCACCACCTTCAACAGCTGAATAGACAGGAAGATAAATTGTAAATTCTGTGCCTTTACCCTGTACACTGGATACAAATATTTCGCCGTTCATTTTTGAGATAATTCCATGAACTACAGAAAGCCCAAGACCGGACCCCATATCTCTGGTTGTAAAAAACGGATCAAAAATTCTGCCAATCACATGAGATGGAATGCCTACACCTGTA
>Ga0224501_10001985_pt1 | contig 15970 bp, 9 predicted proteins | sample SF_Oct11_sed_USG_4_FD_169105 | JGI IMG/M metagenome (GOLD analysis project Ga0224501, IMG submission 169105) | Sediment microbial communities from San Francisco Bay, California, United States - SF_Oct11_sed_USGS_8_1 | ecosystem: Environmental > Aquatic > Marine > Sediment | place: USA... | reverse complement strand
TATATATATATATACATATATATATATATATATTTATTATTTATTTAACAATAGGGGACTCGGGCTGACTAATGATACTCTCTGATCGCCTGTGTCCCTTCTTAAATCTTCTGCTAGTGCAGTATTTCGGCATGCGCAGAGACCAAATTCCAAAGAATCTGGGCCACTCGGAACAAAAAGTAAAATGGGTATTCAATTACACGAGTTTTCAGATATTCGAAGAATTTATATCAGATTCAGGTGACCAAAGTACATACTCTCTGTATGAGGAGACATACGGTGGTATGTCTCCTCATACAGAGCGGTGGTATGTTTGGGGACTCACCTGGCCTTGTCTAGGGCGGGTATACTGCCCAGGCAGGTAGAAAAGCAGTAGTTATACGCAATCATAATTGAAGGGTAGAGACTCTGAAAGTCCAGCACAATCACAGGGTCAGCATAAAACTGCGATTCCGGCTCCAGAGTCAATGGTATACATTCTGCAAAAATTTTAATATCCAACTGCCTATGTGCTTTGTATAAACATATAATATTCAGAACCGTCCATACGCCCGCTATAGGGAAAAACTACAAAAACTGCCCGCGGACCTGCTTTAGGAACATATTATGTACCACCTGTCACACTGATGCACTTCAGTATGGTGCGTGATGGAAAAGCGAACCTCCTGAAGTGACTTTAAACTCCTCAATTACTAACTCGACCAATGTCACAGGGAGTATTAGAATATCATGGTCCAGATGGTCACGATTCAGACCACAACAACTTTATAAGAGTGGTTAAATGGATGGCACACAGGACTCAGTGGACAGCTGAGGTCCCTGGTTCAACTCCCCGTTTGGATTCGAATTTGTTCTTCTACTCTCGTGAGGCTACCTATAGAGTAACCTACTCTATGATTTACATCCTGAACCATCCTAAAAACAATCTTCTGGTTTAGTGACGCCATTCATGTGAAATAAGATGGTCTGGTAGTTCCATTTGATTTAATTGTAACTGAAAATTGAAACCATTGCGAATCGAAATGAGTTGAACCTGGTAAAGTTTCAACAGACAGTCCTAGAATAGAAGAATTCCTCTGGATTGAGTGTTTTGTTTTATATAGTTTATTTACTGTTTTACTCGGCTCAATATGCCCGGGCTTGTTGGAGCGGTAAGGGATAGAAATTATGTGAGGAGCTCAATCCTACAGTGGGTGCTCAGCATGAGTAGCGCTTAGACCTATGATCCTTTGATCACATGCCAAGCGCTCTATCTAGCCATTAAGTTATCCCGCTATCCCACTATCCCGCTATCACGGTATCCGGCGATCTAGATTGGGTTAGAGCATAGAGTAAGACGACAGGAAGTACAGACTGGCGGGTACGTCTCTCACCAGGGGGCAGCATTCTCACTCTCTGCTGTACGTGCGGAGACACGGCGATGAAGTTAAGCGGCTTGGCAATACGCAGCATCATAGACTCGACCTTATACTGCGAGCCTTTAGCCACCACATCACAAAACTCAATACCATACACTCTGTAAAGGTAACAGTGGGGGGCACTTGACAGAGAGAACAAATAGCGGATACACAGAATGATTGATAGATACACAGAATGATTGATAGATATGTTGATCCATTGTTTGATCTATTGATTGAATGGTTGAACTAATGATTGGCTGAATAATTATTTGACTGAACAATAGATCAGTCAAAACGATTGGATGATTGATTGGTTGATCGATTGGAACTAACCTGGCGAACTCGCTCGTTTGACCGATAAAATCTATCTGCTGCTCTAGTCGATGTAACAGACTGACCCTCTCTGTATGATACTCCATTACTATACGCCTGCAAACGATTACAAAGTCATACTGAGCTTATTGGTTGGAAACTTGTTAGTTCACCAGATGTTGATGAGCATAAAGCACCGAGAGCGGGTCGGTATCAATGCTCAGTGTATATGTAGTCAGTTGATCGACCAAGTCCCTCTATGAATATACGATCATTTAGAACCGTCTGGCTCCATTGAGTGGACCCTTGATTGAAAGACATTTCCATCCCATTTCTCACTTTGTTTCATAATGTTGGTGATTCAATTGCGCTGAAATTTTTCACCGAGCATGTTTGTTAACCAAGCTAACATCAGGTAGTTGTTTGACACAATTCGATATTCAAGAGTACTTTTCAGATATTTGATAGATCGAATATTTGATGCCAGGTCAACTACAATTCAGCTTCGCAAATGCTATTTTATTTGGGATTACCGCCAATGGTTGACGAGGGGATTAGTGAGGGAACAACCACATCTAGGTCTTGCAATGACGAGACTTGTATTTGGAGATAAGAATTTTGAAGAGCTGCTGCTCGCTGAGCTCAATACAAATATATCCAGTGAATGAAAAGCTTCGACGTACCCACAGAAGACCTTACTAACTAGCACGCACGAACCTGTCTTTTGGGGATTGGTACCATTGAGTTAACTGCTCATAGCTGAAGCGGGATACTCTTACATTCAGCACGTTGTACACTACATTCTCCAGGTTATAGTTAGTCAGAGAGGGAATCAGGCCTAGTAGCATCTACAGGGTAATAATACCAGAGTTATAAACAATGATGAACATAACCAAGGAAAACCGTTATTCCAGAAAAAATATGAGAGTTCAATCACTCAACTGCTGGTAGCGAGTAGCACTAAACCCACACTTGTGGTAAGTCAGAAATCTTCTAGGAGGAATGCAGGGGACTTTACCACATCAGTAACACCATACTGTGTGGCTGATTTCTACCAAGTGGGAAAAGTTCTTTCTCAAAGTCACGAAATAGACAGGTTTCGGTTTATTACTGATGCTTTCCACACAAAATAATTCACACGTCGGAATTTCCTCTCGCTCAGCCGTAAACACGGCGTTATGTTTTCATAAAAATTTCCACGTGGAATATGCCTCAGCCAGTATGTGAAGGCAGGTACTAACTATAGTAAGGTGCGATTCACCCCGTTCAGTAAATGTGACTCTGACTCGCAAAAAAAGAGCAACACCTCCCATTCATTCCCACCAATGTTCCTGAAGATCATGTGAGCACTTGGCGTCTGGTAACCAACAACTGGAGTGACTTTAGATCATCGGAGAGTAAAGAAACCTGCTTTTATTCGAGAAAGGAGAACAAGCTGATGACTGATTGTGAAACTGAACATTCCTTCATCAGGCTTCCCAGTGACGAAATGACAGGTCAATTTTAATGATACTTTGGGAAAGACATACCTTGCTGAATTAACTCCCTTGGATACCAAGTGGACGCACTTAACCTCCCTCAATATTTACGGCATAATGGAGAGTAAGGGTGGGACAATTCAAGGATTGTCAACAAACCACCATCAATGAATCTTCAGTTCACAATATTCTTACACATCAATTACTGAACATTACTCAGACAAAATCTTATAGCCTACCTGGTGTCTCATGATCTTCCACATATTAACGAGGACCCTTCCTCCGACACGCGAGAGCTCGGAGCCATGGAGGACATCTTGTAGTGTTCCAGAGTGTTGCTCGCCAGTTTTAGGGATACGGGAGAGCTCGTTGGAGAGGTTGATGTTTAGGGCGTGTGATCTGAGCACAAGGTAGCCCCAGGAGAGATACTGTACATCCCAGCCAAGAAGGAGGTCAGGGTCATGTCTGTAATCACAGGGACTTTGGGTGAAGCAATATCTTTGTGGAGAGTGTACTGGGCCATGGACTAGGGGTCCCTGGTTCGATTCACAGTTCTGACAAAAACTTTCATTGATTTTGGATCCTGACGTTAAACAAAGGAGGCCCACCGACAGTCACTATCACCATGGGCACGCGGGTGCAGTCAGGACAGTCAAGACAGTGATTCCCAGAGTGAAAGGAATTTTCAAGGTTTCCCCACTAGTGATACAAAAGAACCCTTACCAAACCGGAAGCTTGATTCCAGGATGGTTCATGGTGGGCAATAGAGAAGGATATTCAATGAGTGTGCCTTTTTCAACGTGAGAGTCGGAAAGCCTTGGGTCATAGACCCAGTAGGCCAATCACTTAAAAAAAACCAACCATCTACTGTCACCTACCTGCGTACGAGTGTCACCAGCTGCTGGAGGATCTCCCGCTCAGTCTGACAGGGGATGACGGTTACTTGGTGACATGAAGGTAGCTGCTGATACCCGTCGCCCATGCAGAGGACGTAGCGATAATCGGCGTCACACTCCCTGTCACGGTTGACATGCAGGAACACTGCCTGAGCAACATCTTGAGTTGGGTCCGGGTGAAGCCCACCTGCAGCAGAACAGAGGACTGCCATGGTGAGACCAATGGATATATGAGAATTTAAATGTATGACATTGGATTCTGTATGACCACAGCAATGATTTAATACCATTTATTGCTTATAACAATAGACTGTGGCAGTTGTAATAATGGTACTAGCAGGCACCAGTAGCTTGCGAAGCTATTAACAGAATATTCTGCCAATCTGAGAGTAAAATCTGTGAAACCAGCCAAAGTCACTCCACACCAGTTTGTATTCTTGACTCATACAATTTTACTAGGAGCACAAGAGCAATCCACATATACCGCCACTGGCCGTCTCATCCTGGATACCCAGCCTTCACTTTTTACAGCCTCAGGGGTTTACCTCTTGTGTTGATGTGAAGCTCGAGGGACATGCAAACAACGTCGTTGTGTGTGGAGCTCTGAGAGGACATCTCACGGAGTAAAAGCTCCGTGTCGGATGCGATGTTTCGCGTGACGCCCTCCACAGAGCTGCGGTCTCCTGACCAGATCCGCGTAATATCAGCGGAGCTTTCCATAGACAGACTATCAACAGAAATGTTGATGAAAATCACACATACGGTTTCTGATTCCATTCCAGAACAGTGCGGTGACTAGCCGATATACCAGAAAGCAAACGATGCGGAGTTGACACTTCCAGGGTTTCACAATGTGCTATCGAGCTGAAATACTCCACTGTACTGGGATATAGCAGGATGGATCAGCAGTGGATGGTGGAGATCGCAAAGGGTTTAAGTTACAGGTTTCTTACTAGGAATGTTAGGGCCCAGAATTGTTTCTAGATCCTACTGACCTCAAACCTTCTGTTTCATACCACCGGTTAGGCAATGAGATGGTCAGCAGTTGGCACCAATTTAGGTAACCATTCATGCGACCTCCACCCCATTACACCGATGACCATGCACTCCCCCTCATTTTCCCCATGAGCGTTTCTTACCGTGAGTGGTTGAATTCGGCGGTATTGGTCGGACGGTCGTGAAATGCGAGTGATCGATTTCCATTGTCCACTGCCTCCTCAGTCAGCGATCGCAGCAGTTGAGTGTGGAAGAGATGCTGCTTACCGGGGACAGTATGTGACCCCTGACTTGACCTCTGACCAGAATGCTGACCAGAAGCCCCGACGACTGCCTCTGCAATCAAAAGACGGGTGAGTTTTATACCAATAGAGCATATGATTTATAACTTGTGCCAATGTTTTGCCATGGGGAATTCTTCGGGTAGTCCTCATAGAGAAGGCAACATTATCACTGTGATTTGGGTCTCAGTTTCAATGTTTCACAGATTCATCATTGGCAATTAATTTACAACTTAGGTGCTAGTTTCAGCAACTACCAGATCAGCCACAGTCACACGCACTACTGTAGCTTTTTTGTTGGTAAGCGGATTGCAAAGAAATGTGCAAAAGACCACGTAAATTTCTCATAATCTTATTTTCCTAAAGAATGACAGCTGATATGACATTTATACGAGCAGGCTGTCACTACAAATTTTCAATGAGTCATCAATTCTTAAAAGCATCTAGGGAAATATTTTGGATTAGCTGGAACTCACTGCTGAGTTGACAGGGATTTTCCGGGTCATTCTCGCTGCACTGGGAATCTGCCGACAGCTTGGCTGGTAGCGATAAGGATACTGGATCTTGATTGATCATTTCAGAGGATGCTGGCTCTCGATTGGTCGATTCTACGGAAGGCTGTAAGGCAAGTTATCGTGTCATCGTCACTGCGAGTAAATGGCAACTCAGCATCAATTTGAGCTGAGAGAAATCAACCTCAGCAGAAATCTCTGAAGATCATAGCCATCATCACACTACATAGTAACTACCAGTGACTCACATGCTCCCGTCGGCGATACCATTCTGCTACGGCGTGTCGTGAAGGGGCCGTCCTGAGCCATTCATAGCGCCTAGTGTTCTCCTCAAAAACAACACTGTCCTTATACCTCAATTGCACCACGGGCAGATGTATATCCTACAGCGATATAGGCATACATTAGCACGGCAAACGACGCTGTCCATACACTAGACCATGGACAGTGAAGGGGCCATAATTTATGCATGGAAAACCACAGGTAGTGCAGTAGTGCAGACCAGACAGATCTGAGTCACTTTCACCCTGTGAGTTAACTTACGCATTCATCCCCGAATCTCCTGTGACAGGATGCAGCCAGGCGGTCACCCTTCGCTCGCTCACAATCCTCAGTACGGCTGAAGTGAGGATAGATGTTATGCTCCCTGGCCAGTCCGAGGTCCACAGCGGACTCCGCGACCTCCGCATACCCAGGTGGAGCTCGGCCATATCGCCATCTTGATAGTGTAGATTCAGTCGCCGCGCCCCCCTCCTCGGGTTCAACCTGCAATATAAAACCTTTCTTGTCTTCATTCAAAGTGCCACGCCTTCCTTAATCTAAGATCTCAATGCATGGAGAGCTTGCAGTTTAGTAGAGACTTAGCAGATAGAACCCTGGGGTTAGGACCAGATATTCAATGCAAGCACAGTTCTGTGTATATTTATTATGTCAAGCCGAATCCTGCTGCGCTGACGTTCTGAAAAATGCATAAAGCGGGTGCTGAGTATGCACACTGGATAGGGCTCTATCTAAGCTTCGATTTGAATTGATTCTTCAGCCCATTTGTTCATGGTAGGCTGGAGAACAAGTAAAGACCCATTTTAGTGTATATTGATCCCTTGAATTTCAGGAACAACTCTGATTCGAAGTCGGTTATGGGCAATTCACAGATATTCAAAGATTTTCAGCTCCATCTGGAGATAATACCAGTACGTGCGACTCACAATGTAAAACACTTGGTAAGCGGATAATTCAGGAACAGGGGTGACAGATGACGTCTTGATTAGTCATAAGGTGTGACCCTCTCCGCATATATATGCCCAGTGAAGCCGGTGCAATTCTTCAGTTCGCCATTCGCAACTCAGAACGGCAACTCGGAATCGCAACGCAGAGCCGCAACCTAGAGCTTCAGCTAAGAGTTACAACCCTGAGCCGCAAGCAAACATGTCTGCCAATCAAAGTATGCGCAAAGACTTCGCCGACACATTCATTAAAGGTAAGAAACCTTAGTTCATCTTGGTATATCATATTATTCTATATATTGAATTAAAATAAGGATAGAGCTGTCTTTTACCCAACGCGTTAGGGCTACGTTACCTTGTCCGAAAACGCCTATTGACTCTTCAACATTACAGTGGCGACCCTGCTGACACCGGGAAATCGTATACAGATTAAGGAGATCCCGTTCGTCATCCCGACACTGCGACAGAAGCAGACAGTGCGTCGAACCTGCTCAGAGCCGATCCCGCCGCGACCAGTGTTGAGCGAGGCTCGGCCACAGTGGACGTCTGCTCCAAATGTGATCTACCAATTCTATGATCCTGGCGCAAAGATCAAGCTAACACGAGGGGAGTGCGATGAGATGTTCAGAGGAGCCATTGATGAGCTGCTGGCTCGTAAAGGACCAATCAGGTAGGCACCGTCACTCCAACACACCATCAATGTACTACCACACATTGTCCTAATTGGAATAACCATCTACCGGACAAAACTAAGACCAAGCTCGACCCCCCCACAATTACATGTATAAAAACCAGGCTGTGATACCGCCGCAAATCAATAAAGGCTATAGATCTATTATTCATCATGCACTTTACATGACTCTCATCCATTCACCGTACACTCAAGTTCCACACCCAACACTTGTCCTTGATATTTATTAGGTACGCCACGTCAGAGGTGGGTCTACGCACCATGAAGACTGACGAGCTGGTGATAGGAGCAGCCAATGAAACACAGCGAGCATTGTCTGAATATCATCGACGATAATACTTTTTGTAACGAGGATGATGGTTGGTCAATTTGGAGATGTTGTTGAACAAATAGGCCTCCAGAGAGAGAATGCTTCGATTTCCAGAAGCGAGTCAGGCCCATGATTTAATTACTGATATTGCTGCATATTTTTTATTTTCCATACTATTTGTTTTTGCGTCGACTGTGTTGTGTGTGTGTGCTAGAGAGCGCATGTGATGGGTCAATGGGGCCCAGCAGCATTATATTGAGAATAAAATATATTACAGGCCAGAAATCCAGCAGCATTCCGCTGATTGACTGAGTGACTGTCTGACTGTAGAACAAGGAGAGCAAGTGAAGCTAATTATTTATAAGGTGAAAAGTATTCTGGCAACATAGAAAGTCAATAAAATTTAGATCAAGTGCGGCCATCACCGAATGATTAATGTGAGAACCGAGAACAGGCTGTGCTGTAAGAAAGATGTGGTTTACATGCCCGTACCGGTTCAATGGGGCATCTCGCCTCCGGCTGCCTGGCAGCAATCCACCAACTGCCAGTGTATCTCATCTCGCTGCCACTGTCGAGGCCGCTTCCTGAGTAAAAATCTTTTTCTGGGTCTTTTACGTCTTCTGCGTGTCTGTCTAAAAAAGATTGGGCGCATGAGGCATTCCACACGCTCAGTTTTAATCTAGAATCAGGTTACCCATCCGGCACAATGCATATCCAATTGCTATATATAGGCTCACTGGTGACCTCAAATCACGGTGCCATACTGTGGAAAAATCAGGAGAACGAGAATCTATAGGTAACAACGGAAAAACTAATGCTTTTCCACTGGTAATATTTTCTAAGAATACATTATGATACCAGATAATACCAGAGAAATTTCATACCTGTACATGTTCATGTGCCTAAAAAGTTATCAAATCATATCCTGCAAGCCAAAGTCACAGACCAGTGAGTCAGTGGCACCATGAGTTTACCGTTGTCACTAGTTTGCACTCGGTTGGACGATTCAAAGCTCTCCTGCAGCGGAGACCATGAAAGTTTGTCCTCGCCCTCCATCTCGACATCTAACTCCATCTTTTGTTCCATCTTCTCCCGCCGTTTCTCAGCACTGCTTTCGTCATGGCCGCCGCCCCAACCTGTCGCATCACTTATGTGACTTGCTGTGTCACTGGTGTGGCTTGTCACATCACTGATGTGACTCAGTGAGTCTTCCTGCTGTGAGTCGTGCTGACTGAGCAGGCTCAGACTCGACCAGGAGCTGTCACTATCTATTCTCTGGGAGAGCGGCGAGGGGCGGGGGTCGTCTGGCGACCCTGTAACAAGCAGCCCTAAAATAAAACAGTTATTTTGTATCTTCAAGACAACTGTCAGGATTGGTGTATAAATTAGCTGCGACTATTTGACTCAGCGTTTCACGGAGTCAGTTTTTAGGAGACTTTCTGCTTACACCTTGTTGCCACATAGAGAAGATACCTCTATGGGTGGACCTCCTATATTTAACATTATGATCTGAAACCGATGAGGGTATGGCAAGAGACAAACGAGGGAATCAATTCAAAGACCCTGATTCAAGGCCCAGTATGCTATCCACTGACCCATAGCTTCACAACAGCTATCCTGAACTATCACGCACTCACAGGGGATGACGGGGTGGTTTGGTGAGGGGTCTTGGGAATCAATTGGTCTTAGATTCTAGTTCCCGTATTGGTAATCATGGTGGGTTCACACCGAATGTTTAAATCAAGGGTACGAAAAACGATGGTTAGGCATATCCGAACCATAGTAATTTGCTAGAATGAACGTTTCACGCGTTTCCTCCGAGATAATAGAAACAACGGAATTGAACTGCCGCCGAAATGATTCCTTTAGCCCAGAGCAAAGTTACAATAAAATTTAACAATAAAAATCAACACACAGTAACTGCCAGGCAGAACTAAGTCAAAATATCAGAACCGAACTAGCTGTAGCTGTATTCACGAAACACAAAATGGAACGGAAAACCTAGCGAGCCTGTGACACCATCCCGTATTACAAACTGTGTGTTCACCAAAATCTTTCCAATTTCCAATACAACACTGTAGGAACGATACAGTCAGAATTTATATTCCTTTGCGGCCTGATGTTAGCTAATAACCTTACTTGGGAACACACCTGAAGAATGGTTACAGTGGTGGCTGCCTGTAAGCGGATGCAGAACAAATGACAAGTTCATAAACTTGAAGGGGGTATGTCACGGTCGAATGTGGAAGCACTTTCGGAGTTGTGTTACCCATTCTTAAAGGGAGGCAACTCCATATTCATTGCGACGATAGCGAGTGGTCCTTTTCCAAAAAACAAATATTGGTCACTCGAATAACTACGGCCCTAAATAGAGGCTGTTTCATTTGGGCCTTTATCATTGCGCAATAGTGGCACTAACGCTCGTTGACTGAGGTAACAAACTGCACTCTGAACCCTATTTCTGTATTTTTGTTGAACAGTTTCTATATTCAGACTTGTGTAACTACAGCTCTAGTATACACCTGCAAGACGATTTTCCAAACATCAACGCAGGCGAATTCTGTTGCGTCGACGGTCTGAAAAGTGCGTCTATAATGAACAAATGGGCCCAATAACCAGCTCAAATGGAAGATTAGATATAGCCCTATCCAATGCGCATACTTAGAGCCCTCGACGAAGTACTTTTCAGACCGTCGGCGCACCAGAATTGACCTCAAGATAGGAAATTAACACAGAGCTGTTGGTGTTCGCATTGATTTTTCGGCTTACGAGCTGATGTTTGGAAAATCGTCTTGCAGGTGTATACTAGAGCTGTAGTTACACAAGTCTGAATAGAGAAACTGTTCAACAAAAATACAGAAATAGGGTTCAGAGTGCAGTTTGTCACCTCTGTCAACGAGCGTTAGTCCCATTGTTGCGAAATCATAGAGGCCCGAATGCAATGGCCTCTATGTGGGGCTAGGGAAAACCAGCAAAGCACTTCTTATAACTTAAGTTTTCTCCAATCTTACGTTCAAATTTAAGTTCTACTCGATGTTATAAGGGGGTGAAGATCACTAGGTTACTAAATTTTAGTAATTAGATCCCATTTTATTCCTATTTGGGCCGTAGTTATTCGAGTGATCGATATTCGGTTTGTGGAAAAAGACCACTCGCCATCACTGCAATGAATGCGGAGTTGTCTCCCTTTATGTAAGTACGTCGACAGTCGACCGTGTCATAACCCCTTTAATTGTTTTTTTGCATAACCGGGTTTCAAGATAAATCGATTAATCGTTTCCCTGAGAATTACAGAGGATTCTAGGTGTTAATTCTGTCGTATTATTACTAGACTGTAGATAGCTATTGTATGCAAACGATCGCTCCCATAGTAATTTAATTTTACGAGTTCTGAATCTTGGACCTTTCATTTTCAGATCAGAGAGCGGCACGGAGTTATATTTCTTCTCAGGACACTGGTACCTGGAGACTGAAATGCTTTAGTTACAGATTGAAATTGGGAAAGCTATACTGATGTTATCAAGGACACAGAGTTAACACAGCTACTTGATTCAAGAAATTTTCTCACAAAATCAACTCTAACTTTAAATTATCAAACACGTGGCTGGTAGCAACCTGACTCTAACCCTAACTCTTACCAGTCAACATTTTCATACCAATTACAAAAAAACCTTTAGGCTTTTCTATTGGCTGGGTGGATACTGACCTACTAACCTGTAGAGGCCTTCGGCTCATCAGAGTCCGAATCTATTGCCCCGTCAACCTACAAAACATAACGGAGTGCGGTCATTTCCAATAAACTTTATTTAACCTACACAGCAAGAAAACCCCCACAACTGAGCAAAGCTTTCCTGAACCAGAATGTCTATGCAGCGAGAACCTGGTTCACAAAATGATTTATTTATAAATCTCCTCTCAAATGAATCTAGACTCCCAGATGCACACCTCAGATGTTGCGCAGCTGGTTTAGAAGCATCCAATATGTTTAACTTTCTCATTTTGGTCAATAAATAATTAGTACATCCATTTACAAACAACCAACGCAAATCATGCAATTCGGCTTAGTTAGTGCTGGGTTGTGTTTTGTTTCATGCGCATTTGCTTGATGAAATCATAATTTTAGCTGAGAACAGTTAAAGACCCCTCTCCCGCCAGGTATAAAAGCACAATGGCTGCCAAACTATCAAAATTGAAGTCACATTCACAGAGCTCTCGGTTTTTCGGACTGTACACGAGCTCATCTACAGAAAACTGACGCAAATCCTGGCCAGTTTGACCTCAATACATGGTTCATCAGACAGGTCAATATATTTAGCACAAAGTGAAATATTCAGAGAAATGAACATAGGGAAATTTTGACTTTGAGCGGGTCTAACGGCTGGAGCAGGAAAATCAGTTGGCAGGTACGAAAAATTCAAATGAGATATAATGCCTGAATGTATATATGACAACAGAAAAATAGAGTTACCTTATTTTACCTTAATGGTTTGCCCATAGACTTGGTACTGTCAGCTCAAAAACTACCAATTCGACCACAGCTCCACCGCAGGTGCCCTTGCAGGTGCATGGCAGGGTGTACTGGTAGGGGGCGTGCACCCTATGCGAACTGCCACTGGTTGTTTTGCAATGTGCTTGACTCATGTCTCAACCAGATAGCTCAGTAGTAGAGCAGTCGGCATGCAACTGTGAGAGCTTGGATAGAATCCTGGTTGTAGTAGCTACTATCCTTACATAGGACGGCCAAGTGTCCGAGTAAAAATTTAAACAAAATGTGCTTTAAGTGAGTGCCTAGACCCTAGAGGGAAGACAACAAATAGTGTAATCGTGGTTGGATTGAAGACCAGTGGGAAATACCCAGACACTGACAGTGCAGAAACCATCTCCGCATTCAGCAATAGTTGCCTCCCTCTACCTTTCACCTACCTGAGTAATAGCAATGGAGTTTACAGCGCTAATCTCTACTTTTTCATTGGTCAGCTCATTGAGTCGGTTGATCAGGTGACCAGATGAGCTGCGTTTATGTTGTGTACGGTCGTGGTGATTGTGTAGAGACAGTTTCAGACTCTCGGGAACCTTCTGAATATGCTTCTCATCATCAACATTAGCCTCTATTTTATCGAGTAACTCCTTCAAAACTTGAATTATCACTGGATCCGCATTCGCATCATTGCTCTCATGAACAGAATCAATCTGGCGTGCTTCAGTGATTGACTGAGCAGCCGTCTGGCTTTCCTTGGCGGCAGGAGATGGCAGGGGAGTTCGCACAATTCTCACATTGGACTCACACAAGGAATCATCAGAGTTCTGCTTGTTCGTGGAACTGTTTGGGTTGACCGGTTCGGCATCCAGAAGTTCATCCTCCGACAACAACATATCCTCACAGCCCTCATCATCATCATCATCAAACAGCAGTTCATTCTCCTGTTGACTAGTGAGACTGGCCCTATCTGACATCATTTCCTCCTGTTCCACCAACTGACATACTCTCTGTACAAGACTCTCCATGACACCGGCACATGCCAAGATGTCCATAATATTCCTGGTACCACTGTCCGGAATGGCCTGTCGCTCATCCTCACTGGACATCGCTGACTCAGTGGAGCTGGAACTCGTAGGTCTTGTCCCGAATGAAGACATTGGGGTTACCCGAGCAGCCGGAGTAGACGGCCCGGATGTGGAGTTCTCTCCTACTGCAGTCGGCATGACAATTGGTATCATTTTATCATGACTGGCTGGGACAGGTATACAGGCTGGTACACTCGCCATTCTCGGGAAGGTGTCTGACGGCACTGGAGGTGGTGGAGTGGACTCGGCACAGACGGTAGCGACCGAGAACATAGGCACCGTCTGTTGTACCGAGGAGAGAATGGGTTGAACCGGTGTAGGTAATGACGGAACTTGCACTGTTAGGTTTGCAGCGGGTGCAGGCTGTACCAATACAGCATTCTGTGGCATGGCTTGAATAGTTATTGTCTGAGGAGCTGAGGATTGGTTCGGAAATGATGCTGAGGGAGCTGGTTGGATTGGAATAGTGCCAGCAGGTTGGGAAACATTTGCAGGCATGATTACCTGGCCACCTCCAGAGAATGCTGTTTGAACAGGAACGGCAGTGAGCACAGCTGTGGGCACAGCCGGGCCTCCTCCAGTGGACACAGGAACCACGGTTAGTATAAAGACCTGAGGGGCCTGAACCAACTGCTGTCCACCGACCTGTAGAGACTGAGTGCCCTGCGCTATCACCTGAATAGGCGCACAAGTCTGTCCGCTTAGTTGTGCTGGTTGTACTGCTGATCGACTCGGCTGCTGTTCCTGAGTTATCTGTGGTTGCAACACCTGGACATTCTGTTGCTGCATGATTGGTCGCGGGTTGCTTATTGGTTCTGCCAGTTTAGGCTGTTGTTCCACAGCCTTGTGATTGTCATGTTCAGAGTCCAACATTCTCCAGGATTTTATGACCCACTCTTCACCCACCAGTTCACTTGCCAAACAGTATTCCTTGTCTTCTGACTTCCTTTCCTTAATTGGAATGGGTTCCGATCGCCTAACCACAGCAGGGTTGGCTCCATTAACAGGGACATAAGCTACAGACAGTGTGAGGCCATCCATAGCATAAGAATCTGTCTTCTGGTCAAGAATTAGATCCCATAGATGGCCCACAGATTCCGGCTGCGACAATGTCTCATCGGAACTCTCACATTCACCATCAGATGACCCTAGCAACGGAAGTTTCAACTGAGGCTCTGACTGAGCATCTGAAAGAGCGGCTAACGTGTGTAGAGCATCTTGATAATCCAACTGCCAGTCATTATTTGCCCGTTCACAGTGCGAGGAGGCTGATGAAACTGATTCTGTTAAGGCCAGTTTAGCCCGCTTGCCGAAGCTGTTAGTCAAATCAGGTGTCTCCAGAAATCTCTTGAGCATATATTCCTTATCTTCATTCAGTCCACACAGAAGTCGCGTCTCTTTTAGTTTTCGAGTTCGTGTACGTTGTGGTTTTGGTTTCGTAACTTTGGGCTCAGTCTCTGTTGAATCAATTTTGACTAGACTCACTTTGCATCTTTGCATTGTAGATCCTGATAGGCTCTCATGAGGCAGGAGTTCACTGTGCTCATTTGAGGACTTTCTTTGGGTTTCAGTCGAGGTGCCACCAATAGCTACGGCGTCAATTACTTCCTGTACCAAGTCACGTTTGCGTGTAGCAGTTTTATTCGCGATGGAATGATGAGGCCTGTAACTGGCTAAACTGGTGTCGCAGGATTTTGTTTCCTGGTTTTGCTTACCTGCGGCAGAACGGACGGTCGCAGGTTTCCCACTGATTCCAAGCGAAAGGCGATTTGGCTCAAATGTAAACATACACTTGGTCTCCACAAAGACGTCAGTGACGGGACTTGCTTCGATTGGTTTTCTTTTGAGCTTTGTAAGCGGTGGAGTGTATCGAGTGGGAGCCCGATGCTCTCTGTCTGTGGCTCTCTGCTGGGTTGATCGTCGCAGAGTGAGTATGAGGCGTCCATCCCTTGGCACGTGTCGCGTCCTTCGAAATTGATGATGTCTTCCAAGACGAGTTGGAACTTTCTGAAACCTCGGCTGAGCACCAGAATTGGCGTCACCACTAATAGCTGAAGACCTGACCTCAACTTTTAATTCACTCTTTGGTGCATTTACTGGTGACTTTTCGCTGATAAATCTTTGTTCGACAGACTGTTTATGTTCACCTGTGTCCACATTAGCTGCCACTTGACCAGTTTTTTTATCTGCTTTGTCTGCAGAATTGTTCGCATGACTTCTCGTAGCTCGGGTTTGCCTTTGGACTTGTGGAAACACTCTTTTTTGCCTGGGGCGCCTTGTTGGTACTTTTGGAGGTGCTTTAGGCG
>Ga0224501_10001984_pt1 | contig 15971 bp, 11 predicted proteins | sample SF_Oct11_sed_USG_4_FD_169105 | JGI IMG/M metagenome (GOLD analysis project Ga0224501, IMG submission 169105) | Sediment microbial communities from San Francisco Bay, California, United States - SF_Oct11_sed_USGS_8_1 | ecosystem: Environmental > Aquatic > Marine > Sediment | place: USA... | reverse complement strand
CACTGAAACCCGGCCTCAATTTAATGGCATTACGGAAACTAGGCGCGGCACTGCTATATTTCTTCATCTCCCTGTAAACCAGGCCAGCCTGATACCAGACGTCGGCATCCATTTTATTAATTGAAACCGCCGTTCTAAATTCATTAATCCCCTTATCAACGATACCCAGCTTGATATAGGCTTTACCCATAAGGAAATGGGCTTTTACATTTTTCGGGTCTTTGGCCAACGCCTGTTCCAGACAGGTTACTGCACCAATCGCATCACCCATGATCAGGCTCAACTCACCACAATAGACTATGGTATCGGTACTGGCTTTATTGTCTGCAATCAACTTATCAACAATAGACTTGGCAGCAACGTAATCCTCCATACCGACCAGCGCCATGATCTGATAATTCAGCCCTTCAGCCTCATAACCCGGTAACAGGGTCAACTCACGAAAATAACCCACGGCCGCTTCAATTTTATCGAGCTCCATCACAGATAGACCCAGATATTTTAGGATTTCGCCGTTGTTGTTATTTTCCTGATAGGCCTTTGCAAACACTGCTTCAGCATTTTTAAAATCTTTTTTTCTATAATAGGTATAGCCTGTCTGGAATTCATCTTCACGCAGATTAGACGGCTCACCTTCAATACTAAAGCCACTCACCGCACTCACACTGTAATAATAATTACGTGCTGCCTGTTCGTGTTTGATGACGGCCTCTGTCTTATCCACATCCATAAGAAATGCAGGTTCTGCTATCTTACTGGGCGCTCCATAAACTTTATAACGGCTGACATAACTACCAGGTACTTTTTTCCAGGAGAGGCGAGTTTGTTGAATCGAGCCATCAATCATCAAACCACCCAGTTTACTGGGCAACTGCATGTACTTGTAATTGAGCAGCGCTTTTCTATCCTTATCGTAAACACTCACAATCGTCTTTAGTGAGGGAGCAATCGAAAGCCTGCTCGGCTTCTGCATACCCGAACCCTGCGCTGCCGATGCGCCCATAGCAATCACTCGATTCGGGCCACTGTAAACCTGTATGGTTGTTTTATTGCCGTCCATAGCGGCGAGAATATAAAGATTATTATCGGCATCAACCGCTATATCATAGATCTCTTCAAAACCCTGTGAGGCACCACCACGGCCATCAATTCGATACAGTAATTTTCGCTCAGGTGAAAATACCAGTACCTGATGGCTCGCATTTTCCTGCACATAAATATTATTGTTAAGATCAACAACAACCCGCGCAGGCTCTTCAAAAGTTCTGCGACCACTTTCAGGGTTGCTGATATGATCAAGAAAAATTCCATCTTTGGAAAAAATTTGAATGCGCCGATTTCCAGTATCAGCAACATATATTTTGTCTCCTTTGAAAAAGACACCCTGCGGCGAATCAAACTGACCTTCTGCACTGCCAGCTGATCCTGACGTATACCGCAAACCGCCATCAAGGCGATAAATTTTTAACGAATTACCATCCAGGATAGCGACATTCTGATCATCAACCGATGCTGCAACAGGGCTTTCAAGCACACCTTCAAAAGTTTTCTCTACACGTCCGGAGCCTGTATAGACTGATACTTTATTGGCTTTACCATCAAGACAAAGCGCATTCCCACTCTGTAGACGATATGCAGCATCACATTGCATTGTAATAGAGCGCTCATAACCCACGGTAGGTAAGCGTGTTAGTGCTGGTACCGGGCGCCCTGTCTCTGGCAGACGATATATTTCAATTTTCTTGTTATAACTATCTGCGACTGCAACCTGTCCATCAGGCAATACCGAGATACTGGTAATTCTCTCGAACTGTCCACGTTGCTTACCTTTACTTCCAAATGAAGCCAGTAATTTTCCTGTCTCCCAGTCGATCTGATAAATGCGTCCGCTTTCGTTATCCGCCAGATAAATCAGGCCAGTGTCATCAATATCCATCGCAACCAGTTCAGGGGCACTACCCGTGATTTTTTTGATATTTTCAGCCTTTATACGCTTGATTAGCGTGCCATCGTGCCTGAAAACCGATACAATGCCATCATCCCTTGTTTCCAGTACGTAGATATTTTCCTGTGCATCAACAAATACCTGCGCTGGCTCAAAGGTCTCACCGCCACGCCCACCGATAGACTGAATAAAGACACCATCATCACCAAAGATTGAAACACGACCATTACCGGTATTCGCCACATACAAACGGCGGTTATCGGACCAGGCAATACTGCCCGGGTTATTCAGCTGCCCTTCATCTCCACCACTAATCACCAGCTTTTTGATCAACTCGCCTTTGGGTCCAACCTCAACAATGGCCTCATCACCTTTGTTACTAATAATCATGCTGTCCCTGTCCTTGAAAACAGCACTATTGATTTCGTTAGATGAGAACACCTTATCTTTACCCGACAGGGTGTAGGTCGCAAATTTATTACCGTTGAAAATAATCACCATACCCAGCTCTGAGTCGACGACCAGCAAATTGCCTTCATGGTTGACGGTAATCGAAGCGATATTGCCGAAGCGTAAATTTTTGCCATCGGCCTTGATGGTGCGTTCCAGAGAAACGGCAGCCTGCGTTGATGTTGTAACCAGTAAACACGAGGTCAAAACCAGGCTAAAAAATGACAGGCCACGGAGAAAAATTTGGCGTATTTTCAATGTAAAACCCCTTTTTTTGTGCAATCGCTAACGATTACCATCTTAAATTCATAGCTTTAGCTCGATCAACAGCTATCCGACACCACGGCATGACACCCAGACCGACTGCTAAAAACTATCTTTTAAAGTGGATGTATTTAATAAATTTCAACTTTATATATAGTGCATATCCGTACAAGACACACTAAATAAGGATTATTGAAGAACAATTTTGAATAGACTTACTTGGGTAGACGGATAAACTTGGAGGCCTCTTCCAGGACAAATTCCTTGAATGCGCTGGCCACAGGTGACAGACGCTTACCTTTACGCTGCAGAATGTACCAGTATCGTTGAATCGGGAACTTTTCCACATCGAGAATCGCTAGCCTCTTTGTCTCCAGCTCCAGCTCCAACGTATGGATCGAGACGATACCCAGACCTAGACCCGCCTCAACCGCCTGCTTGATTGCCTCATTACTGGTCATTTCGATACCTGTGTGAAAGGTCACATTTTGCTGGTCAAAAGCACGCTGCACCGCACCTCGCGTACCCGATCCGGTTTCACGCACCACAAAGTGTTCATTTTCAAACCTGGTTAGCGGAATGTTTTTTTTCTTAACCAGTGGGTGATTGGCTGGTGCAATCATCACCAGAGGGTTTTCCATAAAGGTCTCCGACTCGACCTCGATACCCTCAGGTGGCTGCCCCATAATCACCAGATCCGGTTCGTTGTTTTCCAGCTGGCGACGCAGGCTTTCCCGATTGGTGATATCCAGACTGATGGTGACACCTTCATAACGCTGAGAAAATGCTGCCAGCAGACGAGTAGTAAAATGACTGGCCGTAGTCGCAACTGAGATAGCCAGTTTTCCGCTCTGCACACCTTTTAAGGTTTCGAGCACGTCCTCAGCCTCATCCAGCAGATGGCTAACCCCCTGGCTGTAGGTAAACATTTCTCTGCCAGCATCAGTTAGAAAGATTTTTTTACCAACATGTTCAAACAGCGGCAGACCAATCGCACTCTCCAGCTGCTTGATCTGCATAGACACACCGGGCTGGCTCAGGTGTAGCACCTCTGCCGCGCGAGTAAAGCTCAAATTACTTGCCACAGCGGCGAATACTTCGAGTTGTCTTAAAGTGATATGCATATAAGCAATATAGCATATTAATAATATTAGCTATAAGCATTTATTTATAGACAGCATCATTTCCAGTTATTAACTATAAGCTATACCAAGTTAATAATAAATTATATATAAGTTTTTACTTATGATTATAATCATTAATCGTGATTTGTAACAAAAATTCGAATCATTATACTCATCCTCGTTGATGCACTTAACCAGGTTCGAGCTCATGTCTCAAATCGGTTCGAAGACATGAATTCAACACTATTTAATTAACTAGGAGAGCTAGAAATGGCTAAAAAGTACGATGCGGGTGTAAAAGAATACCGCGAAACATATTGGATGCCTGAATATACTCCAAGCGAGAATGATATTCTGGCATGCTTCAAAGTAACTCCACAACCTGGCGTACCACGTGAAGAGGTTGCTGCTGCGGTAGCTGCTGAATCTTCAACTGGTACCTGGACTACAGTATGGACCGACCTGCTGACTGACCTTGATCACTACAAAGGTCGTGCTTACGCGATCGAAGACGTACCAGGTGACGACACCTGCTTCTACGCATTTATCGCTTACCCAATCGACCTGTTCGAAGAAGGTTCTGTTGTAAACGTTCTGACTTCACTGGTTGGTAACGTATTCGGCTTTAAAGCACTACGTGCACTGCGTCTGGAAGACATCCGCTTCCCACTGGCTTATGTGATGACCTGTAATGGTCCACCACAGGGTATCCAGGTTGAGCGTGACATCATGAACAAGTATGGTCGTCCTATGCTGGGTTGCACTATCAAGCCTAAGCTGGGCCTGTCTGCCAAGAACTACGGTCGCGCCTGTTACGAAGGTCTGCGTGGCGGTCTTGACTTCACTAAAGATGACGAAAACGTTAACTCTCAGCCATTCATGCGCTGGAAACACCGTTTCGACTTCGTTATGGAAGCGATTCTGAAAGCAGAAGCAGAAACTGGTGAGCGTAAAGGCCACTATCTGAACGTTACTGCACCTACTGCTGACGAAATGATGCGTCGAGCTGAATATGCGAAAGAAATTGGCGCGCCAATCATCATGCACGACTTCCTGACTGGTGGTTTCTCTGCAAATACCCAGCTGGCTCAATGGTGTCAGCGTAACGGCATGTTACTGCACATCCACCGTGCTATGCACGCGGTTCTCGACCGTAACCCACACCACGGCATCCACTTCCGTGTACTGACCAAGTGTCTGCGTCTGTCTGGTGGTGACCACCTGCACTCAGGTACTGTTGTAGGTAAGCTGGAAGGCGACCGTGACGCGACTCTGGGCTGGATTGACATCATGCGCGACAGCTTCGTTCCTGAAGACCGTTCACGTGGTATCTTCTTCGACCAGGATTGGGGCTCAATGCCAGGTGTTATCCCTGTTGCTTCTGGTGGTATCCACGTATGGCACATGCCTGCGCTGGTTAGCATCTTCGGTGACGACTCTGTACTGCAGTTCGGTGGTGGTACGCTGGGTCATCCCTGGGGTAACGCTGCTGGTGCGGCCGCTAACCGTGTTGCAGTTGAAGCATGTGTTGAGGCTCGTAACTCAGGTCGTGAACTTGAAAAAGAAGGTAAGGACATCCTTACTAATGCTGCCAAGCACAGCCCAGAACTGGCTGCTGCGATGGAAACCTGGAAAGAAATCAAGTTCGAATTTGACACAGTTGACAAACTGGACGTTTCTCACAAGTAATTTCCGGTTTAAACACAAGATGGCGAGACAAATCATTTGTCTCGCCGCTTAAAACGAATTTGAAAATTTAATTTGGAGTAAATCACAATGAGTGATATGCAAGATTACAATTCAAGCTTAGCCGACACTGCAAGTCGTAAGTTCGAGACTTTCTCTTACCTGCCAGCAATGTCTCCTGAGCAGATTCGTACTCAGATTGAGTACATCGTATCTAAAGGTTGGAACCCATCTATTGAGCATACTGAGCCTCAGAATGCCAGCGGTTCATACTGGTACATGTGGAAGCTACCAATGTTTGGTGAAACAAATGTTGACGCCATCCTGGCTGAGTGTGAAGCTTGTAAAAAGGCACACCCAGGCAACCACGTTCGCCTGTTAGGCCTGGACAACTTTGCACAGTGCGCTGGTGCATCTATGGTTATATTCCGCGGCCAAGCTGTTTAATTAGTCCGGATTTCAACCAGAAGAAACTAAAGGCCCCTGCTACGTCATGTGGTCAGGGGCTTTTTTAACACTGTAACAGAAGGTTTTACTATGGCTGGACCAACATCAAGACCCGATAAATATGTAGGCATTGACAACGACCTGTTCGGTGGCATGACCAACATTGGCAAAACAATTCGTGACGCCTGGGTGTTCGAACTGATTCCAGAGACAGAAACCTGCGAAGGCTGGAACCTAGCCGGGATTGACTCCTTATTACAGAAGGTTAATGCCGAGTGGGACAAATATGGCTGCCTGGTCAGCCATTTGCCTGAAGACTTATTCAAGCGTCATCAACGCATTCATAAAGAAGCTGTGGAAAAAGCACGCTCTCAGGGATGGGATGGCGAATATGAAACTTATAGTGACCAATAACTAACAGAAACTTTGAACATCAAAAAAGGTGATGTCATGTCAGAAATTACAGTAGATCCACAACAATACATTATTAAAGACGAACCCTACTACGAGCCAGTAGCCGACGAAATTGGTCTTTACGAAGCCGCATACAACGTGCGCATGCCGATGATGCTCAAAGGCCCGACGGGTTGTGGTAAATCACGTTTTGTTGAGTACATGGCCTATAAATTAGGCAAGCCATTAATTACCGTTGCCTGTAATGAAGACATGACCGCATCCGACCTTGTCGGTCGTTTCCTGCTCGATAAGGACGGCACCAAGTGGCAGGATGGCCCTCTGACAACCGCAGCGCGTATCGGTGCTATCTGTTATCTTGATGAGGTTGTTGAAGCCCGTCAGGATACCACGGTTGTGATTCACCCGCTGACTGACCACCGTCGTACACTACCTCTGGATAAAAAAGGTGAGCTAATCAATGCACACCCTGATTTCCAGCTGGTCATTTCTTACAACCCTGGTTATCAGTCCTTGATGAAGGACCTGAAGCAATCAACTAAACAACGTTTTGGTGGCCTGGATTTTGATTATCCAGCTGAAGACATCGAGGTTCAAATTGTTGCCAAAGAATCGGGTGTAGATAAAGCAATCGCAGAGAAACTGGTTCAGATCGCACACCGCGCCCGCAACCTGAAAGGTCACGGCCTGGATGAAGGCATCTCGACTCGTCTGCTGGTATATGCAGGCCAGTTGATCAACAAAGGTATTAACGCTGAAGCTGCCTGCAGCATTACCATGGTTACGCCTCTGACAGATGACCCTGATATGCGCGACACATTGAACGCAGCGGTACAGACATTCTTTGGTTAATAGAATAAAAGTAATGGCCTGAGAGCCTTAAGTTAACACTTTTATTTTGTTTGCGAACTTCGCGTCAAAGGTCTTTTAGATATGAGTATCAAACTCGAAGATTACGAAGAACAGTTACAGGATGTCGCACCAGAAATACGTGATGTACTGAATAGCACGTTCCATGAAGCTGCCCGCATTATGTCACCTACTGGTCTGGCAACTTATCTTGATGGTGCCAAATCAATGGCCAAGCTGGGGCGTGGCAATGACCTGGTCATTACTTACCTGCAGGAAATGCCCCTGGTCGCCAAAGAATGCGGTGAGGACATCCTAGAAGACTGCATTACGGCCGCAATGAAGTTATCTTCAATGACTTCCGGTGAAGTGATTTCGCTGCTATTTAGCAGCCTGCCATCTGCTGCTCGCAACCTGGGTGACGCACAGTTGCTACGTGGCTACCTGACATTTATCCACCAGTTTGCCTCAACCGCAGCACGTGGCTTGCGCCCAATGCTGAATCACATAGATGAACTACTGGGTAAACTTACACTTAGTGGTTTACGTCGCTGGGCAAACTTCGGTGCCCAGGCATACCGTCGTGATTTTAATAACCTGACTACCTACTTTAATCTGGAATCAGCCGATTCTCTGGCCATGTTACAAAAAGAACGTCGTGGCATTCTGTTTATTAAAGTACAGCGTAAACTGAATTTTTACCTGCGTGCACTATGGGGGCGTGATTTCTTCCTGCGTCCTACGGGTGCCGACTATACTGATTTCCGGCCTTATATCGAACACCGCATCTTGCACATGCCTGACGCTGTCGATGACTACGGCCCGGATGAAAACAAGATTGCCGGTCTCGAACTGTACCGTGCTACTGCCGCACACATGGCTGCACACATGTGTTATTCCACAGCACCCATTTCTGCTGAACAACTAAGCCCAGCCCAGATGTTTTTTATCGGCTTTATGGAAGATGCCCGCGTCGAATATAAGGCATGCCATGATTTTCCAGGTTTAAGGAAACTATGGTCAACATTGCTAAAAATTACCGATAATGACAATGAACCCGAGCATCCATCAATGCTTGAGCTTGAGCATATTGCCCTGATGTTGCTGGATGACACTATTAAGTCAGATGATGCTGAAGTTAGCGCCATCGTCGAAAAATTTCATAATGAAATAGAAGCAAATCAGGACAATAACCAGTTTTCCTGGCACATGGGCCTGGAGCTATTTAACCTTTTTGCATCGCGTAAGAATGTACCCAGCCTGCGTATTCTGGAACGTATTCGTATTCCATATCGTGATGATAATCGCTATGTCTGGGAATTCGAAGAATTCGACTGGAACGTTGAAACGGAATATGTGCCAGCAAGCCAACGCCAGGTACGCCGTGTCATGAATGTCATGGAAATGGCCAATGAAGTCGATTGTGAACTGGCCGGTGATGATGCCCAGGAGATATGGACCTGTCCGACGGAAATGTTCCCTTATGAAGATGATCTGTCTGATGGCCAACAAAGCTTTAATGACATGTGGGGCAAGGAGCCAGTGTCTGATCCCTTCCATTACCAGGAATGGGATTACCAGATCCAGTTACACCGTCCTGACTGGGTCACAGTTTATGAGCGACGCCAGCCCAAAGGCTTTATTGAGGACATAGACAATATACTGATTGAGTATCGACCAATAGCCCATCGCATTAGACAGATCATCGATCTATTAACACCTGAAGGCGTTCAGCGTATGCGCGGCCTGGAAGATGGTGACGAAATCGATATCAATGCGGCAGTCGATGCCATGATCTCAATTCGCATGGGAGAACAGCCCAATCCACGCATTACTATGCGAAATGTAATCAAAAACCGTGACCTGTCTGTTGTGGTACTGATGGATCTATCCGAATCGACCAATGAAGCCATGGCAGGTTCTGATAAGACCGTACTGCAGTTAACCCGTGAAGCTGCAACGCTCGTTTCTACAGCAATCAATGGTATTGGCGACCCCTTTGCACTACATGGTTTTTCATCAGATGGCCGCCACGATGTACAGTATTATCGCTTTAAGGACTTCAACCAGCATTTTGATGATGAAGCAAAATCTCGTTTAGCGGGCATGAAGGGTGGACTATCAACCCGCATGGGTGCAGCACTACGCCATGCTGGTTATCACCTATTGAAACAACAGGAAAAACGCAAACTAATCTTACTGGTTACCGACGGTGAGCCGGCAGATATCGATGAACGCGATCCACAGCACTTGCGACACGATACCAAGAAGGCCGTTGAAGAACTCTATGGTTCTGGCGTGCTGACTTATTGCCTGACACTGGATCCAGATGCAGATGCTTATGTAAAACGTATCTTTGGTGAGAATAATTACACCATCATCGACAATGTTGATCGATTACCAGAAAAATTACCGACACTTTTCGCATCGCTAACAGCGTAAAAAAGTAAACTGTGCATTGGTGCCTTCATCAACCTGAGGATAACGAAGTCGATGATACGAACACCTCTTTATACTCGTCACAATGAAGTTCCCCCACTCGCTAGCCGGGCGGGGAAAATCGATGCACTGTATTACAACCACGTGCAAACGGCGTTAAAACACCTTGGTCCGCATATTCGTTTAAGAATTCCAACACTGAAGCATCTCGATCTCATTCTACAGAAAGATGCATTGATCGTTATTGATCGCGCACTCTACGATTACCCGATACTCTGCTGGACAGATTTTGAAGCCGGTCACCGTGATAACCTGCATGAGCCAATCAAGTGCGAAATTCGATATTTTCACTACGCGGCCAGCATGATATTCAATAAAACCCTGGAAGCCATGGAACTGATGCTTGGCGAACTACTGGAACACGAACTCCCCGAAGAAAAATCCAGCATCCTTCCCTTCAAAAAGGTTTAAATCTAAATAGCTAATCCATAAAAATACACCTCTCTTAATACCCCATACAAACTAAGTAAATACTAATAAGAAAGATTGTTATTAGCAATATTAGCAATCACTGATATTAAACCATTGATTTTTATAAACATATAAATCATAAGGTTTTCTTATTAATCTTATCAATAATACTTAATATTCGTTATAGAACTGCCTCCGTATAGTGGCGAAACTTTTCGCAGCCCCTGGTTGAGTGCATCAGTCTTCGGGTAGCGGATAACAGAATTTTCGATTAACCAACTTATAGAGAAAATTACTATGGCTTTATTAGACCAAACAGGTCGTTATTCTGACCTGAGCTTAAACGAAGACAAGCTACTTGCTGACGGTAAACACGTCCTGGTTGCTTACCACATGGAACCTGCTGCAGGTTACGGTTATCTGGAAGCAGCTGCTCACTTTGCAGCCGAATCTTCAACTGGCACAAACGTAGAAGTTTCTACTACTGACGACTTTACCAAAGGTGTCGATGCACTGGTTTACTTCATCGATGAAGCGAAAGGCATCATGAAGATTGCTTACCCAATCGAACTGTTCGACCGCAACGTAATAGATGGTCGCACTATGCTGGTTTCTTTCCTGACACTGGCTATTGGCAACAACCAGGGCATGGGCGACATCAAGAACGCTCAGATGCAGGATTTCTACATTCCACCTCGCATGCTGCAGTTATTCGACGGCCCTGCTAAAGACATTTCAGACATGTGGCGCATTCTTGGCCGCCCTGTTGAAAATGGCGGTTACATCGCTGGTACTATTATTAAACCTAAACTGGGTCTGCGTCCTGAGCCATTTGCAAACGCGGCTTACCAGTTCTGGCTGGGTGGTGACTTCATCAAGAATGACGAGCCTCAGGGTAATCAGGTTTTCTGCCCAATGAAGAAAGTTTTACCATTGGTCTATGATGCAATGAAACGTGCACAGGACGAAACTGGTGAGGCCAAACTGTTCTCTGCCAACATCACAGCTGACGATCACTACGAAATGTGCGCTCGTGCTGACTACATCCTGGAAACTTTCGGCCCTGACGCTGACAAAGTTGCTTTCCTGGTTGATGGTTATGTTGGTGGCCCAGGTATGGTTACAACTGCACGTCGTCAGTATCCTGGCCAGTACCTGCACTACCATCGTGCAGGCCACGGCGCGGTTACTTCACCATCTTCAAAACGTGGTTACACTGCGTTCGTTCTGGCTAAGATGTCTCGTTTGCAGGGTGCTTCTGGTATCCACGTGGGCACAATGGGTTACGGTAAGATGGAAGGTGATGCGACTGACAAGATTATCGCTTACATGATTGAGCGTGACGAGTGCCAGGGACCTTACTACCACCAGAAATGGTATGGCATGAAACCTACCACTCCAATTATCTCTGGTGGCATGAACGCGCTGCGTCTACCAGGCTTCTTCGAGAACCTCGGTCATGGTAACGTAATCAACACCTCTGGTGGTGGTTCTTACGGTCACATCGATTCTCCTGCAGCTGGTGCGATTTCTCTGCGTCAGGCTTACGACTGCTGGAAGTCTGGTGCTGATCCAATCGAATACGCAAAAGAGCACAAAGAATTTGCTCGTGCATTCGAGTCATTTGAGCACGATGCTGACGCATTGTACCCAGGTTGGAGAGACAAACTGGGCGTTCACAAATAAATCGAACGTTGAGTTGAAAAAGGAGCCCCTGACCTCAGGGGCTTTTTTTTCTCCCCATCAAGCATTAACTCATAGAAATGAATATTGGCTTTATCCCAAAGCAGACTTTTAAAGTCCGTTTTGGGATAAAGCAAAAAAACTGAACACTTACACAGGACCTTACATCATGAGTGATCAAGACATCGAACAATACAAGATTACCAAAGAGCCTTTTTACAAAATACAGCACAATGAAGTTACTTTATACGAAGCAGCTTATGATGCCCGTTTACCGGTAATGATCAAGGGCCCAACTGGCTGTGGTAAATCACGCTTTATTGAGCACATGGCTTACAAACTTGGCAAACCGTTAATTACTGTTGCCTGTAACGAAGATATGACAGCTTCAGATCTGGTCGGTCGTTATTTGCTCGATGCCAATGGTACACGCTGGTTAGATGGCCCATTAACCACAGCCGCACGCATTGGTGCCATCTGTTATCTGGATGAAATCGTTGAGGCTCGGCAGGATACCACCGTGGTCATTCACCCATTAACCGACCACCGTCGTACTCTGCCGCTCGATAAAAAAGGCGAATTGATCGAGGCACACCCCGACTTCCAGCTGGTTATTTCTTATAACCCAGGTTACCAGAGCATGATGAAAGACCTGAAGCAATCTACCAAGCAGCGTTTCACTGGCCTGAACTTTGACTATCCTGATAGCAAGGTTGAAACTGCAATCGTTACCAAAGAAGCAGGCATCAATGAGGAAGCTGCTGCTAAGCTGGTCAAGATTGCACACACAGCACGCCACCTTAAAGGCCACGGTCTGGACGAGGGTATCTCTACCCGCCTTCTGGTTTATGCTGCCACGCTGATGAACAAGGGCATCGATGCCAAAGAGGCGTGCCACATGGCACTGGTTAACCCTATTACCGATGACAAAGACATTCGCAGCACACTGGTACATTCCATCGATACGATTTTTGGTTAAATACTCTGCGTCTGTAGTGGTAAAAAAACAATGACGACTAAAGAGCTAGAATATGCGGACTACCGTGACAAGCTAAAATGCAGTTTCGAGCAAATTGAAGATTGCTTCGACGACTACATGAAGGATGCCCTGCGCAACCTGACCAATAAAGGCGTTGAGGATTATCTCTCGGGTGCTTCACTGGTTTGTATGATCGGTCGCGGCTGGGAACCAGTTTCGATTTATCTCGAAGAAATGCCACAGATGGCAAAGCGTGTCGGCGAACCCATACTCGAAATTGTTTCCAGACACGTCTGGGATATGTCGCGCTCACCCAATGGCAAAGCTATTCCGCCGTTCATGCAATGCCTGCCCGAGGCATCTCGTCGCCTCGGCACGCTGGAACAAATGCAGCATTTTTTCGATATTCTTTTTGATATGCTGGACAAAACCACCACCTCGGTTCACGGTCACCACAAGACGCATTCCAGCCAGGGCTTTCTCATACTATTAGAACAGATTCCATTTTTATTGAGCCAGTTATCACTTGAAGGCCTGAAAAACTGGATCGAATACGGTGTGCATAATTATCATAATCACCCCGAACGCCAGAAAGATTATTTCGCCCTGCAATCAGCTGATAGTAAAGCCATGCTGCAACGTGAGCGCCATGGCACCCTGTACATGGATAATGAGCGCAAGCTGGATATGTATATGCGCAGCATGTGGCAACAGGAAGAGTATTTCGTGCCTTATTCTCTAGGCTTCGATGAAATGCGCAAACCACAGCCCTATTACGATAGCCTTGGCATGCGTGTACCCGATGTCTATGACGACCTTAATGGTGTCCGCGGTATCAACCGCTACCGTATTACACTGGCACATATGGCTGGACATAAACGCTGGACCGACCGCCAGATTGCTGACAACCTGTCGCCGTTCCAGCGTGTCGCTGTCGAGGCATTCGAGGACTCACGCATTGAACAATTAATCATTCGTGAGTACCCCGGTCTAAAGAAATATTTTCTCGCGCTTCACCCAAAGCCGATTGAGGGCGACTGCGATTCAGTAAAAGAATCCTGTGTGCGACATCGCCTGGCGATGCTTTCTCGCGCTATTCTTGATGAGAATCACGGTTATCAAAATCCTGATATTCTTGAATATCTTGAAAAATTCTGGAACGCACTAAAAGACAGTGAATCTAGCACCAGAGAAATGTTGGACCTTGCGATTTCTTTTACAGCTAAGACACGCCGCCAAACTGACCTTTCACCGAGAGTTCGCTTTGAAAACACCGAAGTGAATTACCGTGATGATAATCGTCACATGTGGATCTTCATAGAAGAGAACGATGAGGCTGAAGATGATACCAGTGAGCCACAAAGCAAAGAGACAATCGAGCCAGATGGCCTGCCACCACGTCACTATCATGAATGGGACTACAACACGAGTAGTTACAAGCCTGACTGGGTCACTTTGTATGAGTCTTTACACGCACCCGGCAATGCATCTGAAATTGACAAAATACTGGAAAAACACGCAGCTCTGGCGAACTACCTAAAACGCATCCTGGATTTATTAAAACCCCAGTATTATGTACGCCAGCGTTACCAGGAAGAAGGTAGTGAACTTGATCTTGATGTGGCAATCCGTTCTCTGATTGATCTCAAGAGCGGCTCCCAGCCCGACCCACGCATCAATATGAATCACCGACACGATGGCCGTGACTTTGCAGTTTTACTCCTGATGGACTTGTCCGCTTCATTACATGACATTCCTGACGGTTGCACACAAAGCATTCTCGAACTCAGCCGTGAGGCGGTAACTCTACTCGGCTGGTCGATTGAACAACTGGGTGACAAATTTGCCATTGCCGGTTTCCATTCCGATACTCGCCACAACGTACGTTATCACCACATCAAAGGCTTTACCGAACACTGGGATGATGGCGTAAAAGCACGTCTGGCTGCTATTGAAGCCGGCTTCTCTACGCGCATGGGCGCTGCAGTGCGTCACGCATCACATTATCTTGAAAATCAGAAGGCCGATAAAAAGCTGTTGCTGATTTTAACCGACGGCGAGCCGGCTGATATTGACGTTGCAGATGAAAAACTGCTGATCGAGGATACACACAAAGCCGTTGACGAATTATCCAGCAAGGGCATCTATACCCATTGCATCAGCCTGGATAAAAAAGCCGATGACTATATCCAGGATATTTTTGGTGCCAGTGGTTATAGCGTGATTGATAATGTTGAAAAACTACCAGAAAAACTACCTCTGTTATTTACCGCGCTGACATCTTAGTATTAAGATTTGCAATACTACAAATTAATAGGAGCCGATGATGTTAAGAGCAATATCAACCCTGATCATATATGTACTGTTCATCAATACTGCGCTAGCAGATGACCAACTCAAGCAGCGCGCCCAGAAAAGCAAAGAAGTGGTTATGGAATTTATGAACTCACTTAAGGGCGAACTGGAAACTGCAATAAAAGCAGGAGGCCCAGCCAATGCGATCAACGTCTGTCACAAACAAGCGCCTGCTATTGCGAAAACCCTGTCTGATAAATACGGCTGGGATATCGGCAGAACCAGCCTGAAAACTCGCAACCCGGATAACACCCCCGATGAATGGGAGATAAAAATACTGAATGACTTTGAAGCACGTAAGACCAAGGGAGAGGATGTAAAACCTATGGCGTACTTTGCAGCAGTCGATAATAACGGCAAGAAAGCATTCCGCTTTATGAAAGCCATACCTACTGGTGAAGTTTGTCTGAAATGTCACGGTACAGATATTGACCCTACTATCAAAGCTAAATTACATGAACTCTATCCAGGTGATATGGCAACAGGATTCAAACTGGGCGATATCCGCGGCGCATTTACAATTTCACAACCTATGTAAATCACACAGCAGAACATCCGATATGAGACTATAATTTTTATAGATAATGAAGGAGACTCCGTATGGCAAAACCTAGTAACGAAGAACTCGATACCGCACTCAAAATGGCCATACAGATGCGCGAAAAAAGAATGGATCCCTTTTTTGTAGGGAAAGTTCTGCTTAGCCATAACTACCGACTTGGCTATCTTGAAGAGGTACTAAAGGCCGCAGACCGTTACCTGAACATGGGTATGTCTGAGACGGAACGCGCCATACTCCTTAAGGCTATCGAAAAAGCCAAGGATGCGGAATCACATACAGCTCAACAGGAGAGAGAAGCGTTTG
>Ga0224501_10001983_pt1 | contig 15973 bp, 7 predicted proteins | sample SF_Oct11_sed_USG_4_FD_169105 | JGI IMG/M metagenome (GOLD analysis project Ga0224501, IMG submission 169105) | Sediment microbial communities from San Francisco Bay, California, United States - SF_Oct11_sed_USGS_8_1 | ecosystem: Environmental > Aquatic > Marine > Sediment | place: USA... | reverse complement strand
TATAGTTTGTATGAACAATCATCGGTCCAAAGCAGGAATCTGTAAAGCTACTGTCTTAGAGAGATGTCCTATTTCAGTTGCAGTCTTGTCGACTACGTTATGCTACGTCAATGTCGCTTTACCTCGGTCCTGTCGAGTACGCCGTGTGAAGCCCGTGTTGCTGTAGAGAGATATCAAACGTCTTATCTTGATTTCAGTACGAATTAAAAATGGATGAGCCCCGCAATATCCTGTCTGCCTTACCCAGATCTCACAGCATCCAAAAACCATCAACCACTGAACAGCGATAGCCACCCTGTACTGTGCTCAGACCACCAAGTGATCATGGGTCGAGCATTGTTTTGGATTCCGGGACAACTCCCACAATATATTGTGGTTCCGCACTGCGATTGGATGCGGGTATCCACACTGTGTATGCGTCCACATTTTGGGTTTTTTTCGTACGACAGTTATAGTGAAGTTATTAGGTTAGATACTTGCTAGTTCACCAGCTGTGTTTGCATGGAGCACTGCAAGCAGTTTACTAGCAGAGTTCCCTGCCTAGGGAGGTTTGGTTGATTTTTAAGCTACAACTGATGTGAGGAGCTCATACTCACAACGGGAGCCTGGCATGATTGAGACTTTAACACAGGTTCTTATGATCTCAAAAGCATTGCTCTACCACTGAATTACCTGCTATCCCAGCCTGAGTGGTGTAGGAATGAATGATGATGGCTAATGGTTATCTATCAGGACGGCTGTTATATGATGACCATGTATTCAGGCAATCAGGAATATCAATATTAGAGGATCTAATTACTTAGCTAGTTAATTGAGATTCATTTTACTATAAATGGTGAGCTGTGATATCAAGCTATCCAGTGAGATGTGATAGAAATTCAATTTTCCTGTTAGGCCTTCTGTACTCATGTTCATGTGAGCGCCGATGGCTATTGACAGATGCTTCTCGGCTTGAAGCAAACCCAAACATGGTAACAAGGAACTATTCGCCAACTAGTCGCCGACAAGAGAGCCTCCGAAATTTTTCAAAACTTTCAAGATCTGTTAAAATATTCAATTTATAACTGTTCCTTGCCCAACTCTTTCAGTCTACACTGGGTGGTCCAATACGTTCTTATTGGGGCTGTTAAACGGGGCACTGAAGCTCAGGGAATCCTTCTCTACTATTGGTCTAATTGACAGGGACATTCCAGCTGCACATAGGCCTATAAGAAGAATTTTAATTCCTGTACCACTCCTCACCAATTTTACTAGTGATGATATGAGCCACTATTTTACAGGGCCTGCGGCATAATGACAAATTTGCTATTTGCAAAATGTGACCCGCAGCTCTCAAAGAGTTCGCAATTCATGGTGACTGCCACACATATACAATGAAGCTATGCGTTTTCCCCAAATCATATAACCACAGCCAATGGTCATGATAGCTCAGTGGAATAGCTCACTATCTGTCCTCCCTGTGGCCCGGGTTCAATTTTCAGCCACGGCGGAGCATTTCAAAGGATTTTTCCCTGACTGATCACACTCTGCCAACCCGTCCTGAGCCAGCGTGGAGAAAATAAGTTAATCTCCCCTCAATGACACCACACGACAGACGATGGCTGATGAAAAAAAATGGAACTGTCATAAGTGGTTTCGATTTTCGATTGAGCCATCGTTAGCAAAGGCGTGTGACAGCTTTGCCTCAGTATCATGGGGAACTTCATGTACCCGAATGTTGAAAATAAAACAACTTTCTGTGTCTACAGTTGTGACAGCTCTTGATACAATGGTTTATGAATCTGATTGCTGTAGACTAAATGCTGTGAGCACTGGCTAGGAGTGATATGTGGTAGACATAACTACATGCCCTGCCCCAGTGTTTCGGTACAGTATAAGCTACCGAATGAGGAGTTTCGGAGAGCAGGATATATGAACTTTTGGGACCCTCAGACTCTATTAGTAAGATATGCGGTGAGTAAATCGAGTGAACTGTTTTCTGGATTCTGTTTCTGGCACTTGGCTTCGTTTGACTAAATCAAATTCCGGTGTTCCATACCTATGGTCATATTTAGGTTATTTTGTGTAAAACGAAATTTTCAAATTAAATTATAGTGCATATGGATATCTAGCAGCTAGGCTTTTCATGATGTTTTGTAACCTAGCTGCTTCTTGTGATACCTATAGACACGTGGAAATTTGAGTTCTGATATCTGCTGCATAAAATGCTATTAAAATATCCCAAGAGCTTTATTTTAGTTATGCGAACGAAAATCTCGGCTACGTCAAATAATTGTGCTTTTCCACTCTAATGAAGTCAAAGTAGACAAACCCACGAACTTGATGCTGATTCTCAAACATTTTTAGATCTCAGACCTAAGTAGTAATCAGTCTTGTGAATGTTGAGTTTGGTTGCACAGTTAATGCTTGTGTTTGCGTAAAATTTCACACGCACCATGTGTACAGCATTATTGTTCACAATTTCTGACTAATCAGTGACTACTCACAGCTTTCTACAAGTGATCAGTTTGGCCGTGCAGCTGAAATACTCCCATGCCTAATGAACCTCATCGCGTAATACCACCAGCTATAGTAATTGTCTCACCTTGAAACCAGATACATTACATGAGATAATAACTCCCAACTGAGATGATCCGACCAGTACTCAGGTGACTTGGCTCTTCAGCATGTGGCAAGGTGGGAGATCGAGGCAGAATGTCAGCTGGATATTTGGAAAGCGATGTTGATGGATCTAACAAGCCCAAGATTTCTAACCACTGCTATATCCCTGATATCATCCTATGAAAAGCTGCCTTACTTTAAACAGCCATCTCTGAAAGCAAAATAACTCTCGGTTTTTATAATACTGACATTTTTCATTACAGACTAACTCGCACTGTCTCATTGTACCTATAACATGCCCTAGTCTAGAAGAACAAGCCAAGATGGAGTCAGTTGAGTTCACTCTTGGTCAACGACTTGACTGCTTCGTCTATTCCGATATCCCTGAGCGGCCACTCTTCGTGAAGGCAGACATATTCTCTCACTTATCTGTTGCCCTTATTGTAAGTATAGTCGTTCAGCAAACGTATCATTTTTAGTTGAGTGTTGTGTCCAAGTGCACTGAAATATGGTGACCCCGTGGTTTTAATGATCAAACTATTAGCATCAAATCATTTTTCCATTGAATTTAAAACCATTTGCATTGAATTGCTGTTTCATAATTTGCGATTTGAGGTGTTTACAATGATACGGAGCGAAGTGGTGGGTAAGTGGATAACCCACTGGTCTGAAGACCAAATATTTTTGGTTTAACTCCCAGTTCAGGGAACATACACTTTGTGCTAGCTGGATTCTGATTGAGACATTTGTGATACACAATGTACCATCTTGGAAAAAAGCCACGGGATCGCTGATGCTACCCATGAAGTCCTACCTTACTGGGGTCACTGTATTAAAATTCTGAAATATTTCTGCAGTCGGTCTGGGTTCTAACGAGAAAAAATCTTTCCCATCGGACATTTAATACTAATTCTTTTATTTTAGGTGTATCTTTCGGTTCCTATAATCATATTTTCATTACATTGTATTATTTGCCTTTGTACAAACCCTTATAAAAGTGCTCACCACCCACAGTCGTAGCCAGCCTAATTTTGTAGTCGATGCTAACGCTTCGCAACTTTCTTACTGTCTATTTTACATGCGTATAGTGGAAATGTTGTTTGTCAACATCTCAAGTATTATATGCATCTAGTCACGTACATGTGCATACAATGTGGTCAACAATCGCATACAGTGTACCATTCTTTCGTTGTAGCTTCTCTTGTACTCTTATACATGTAGTGCACAATGCATGTAAACTATAATAGGTTTAACATCATACTTAAAAAAAGAGCTTTTAATAGATGTACAAATCCGAAATTTTGACTGCTTGTAATTTCAGCTATTTCTGGCTCCACCTCTGCTGATGATAATTTGTATCATGGCTGCTGCTGGTCCTTATGTCATAAAGCGGGAGGAGGCTAGCTCTGACAAAAAGGATGAAGATTTAAGACACCCGATTACCTCACTACTTGATAATGATTCTTTATGATCTGTAGCCTGTTTTTTCTGCGCATGTGTCATCATTAAATCATATAATACATGTATTTCAATGCAAGTCATTTTATAGAAATGCACATGCTCGTTTGTTTTGCTACATTGAAAAACTGTATTCAGCACACAAACGTACTTGATGATACTGGATATAATGGGAATTCAGCCTTATTTATTGAATTTTATTTTATAAATGACAAAAAAAATAAAGTAAAACTTATAATTGATGTTGAAGTAGCCGTAAATAACAATTAGCTTGTCACATTATCTTTGGAGTTTTCTTCTTTTGAAAAGATTCTTTAGGCCAATCCTGAAAATTCAGCCGGCTTTAGGCCAGACACAAAGCAGCTACACAAGCAATGGCAAGAACCAGTTCATTACTTAGAGATGGGATAACTCCATTGGTAAACTTTCCTTGGTTAGCCTGGGCACCTTGACCTACAGAAGAAAGATCAGCGTATCAACGGAAAGCAACATTTACAAAGAAGGCATGGTTCAAATAGTTGGTAAGGCTATGTTTGAGCTGAATCCAACGTTTTCCAGGGACAGCAGTTCCAGTTTCTAAATTTTAGCAAGAATTTCCCTTGTAAGGTAAAATTATGATCATATAGGTGAGCGGAAATATAGTGATATCAGCGAATGCGCTCTCTAGTCACTAGTAACACCTCAACTGCAGTGTTTTACTGTATAAAAGTTTTCACGTGACCAGAAACTAATGCTAGCCACTAATGCTAGTGACTAGCTTTTCAAAAATGTGACTCCCAGCTTTAGTTTGATTGGCATGGATTGTATTGCCAAGAGAAGAAGAAAGCGAGCCTATAGAATTTAGACGGCTTTAGAATGCATACCGTCCTGATCCTGAATAAAGTGCGGGTCGGCTGATTTGCCGAATAACACATTAGGCGATTCTTCACTCCTCGAACCAGTGTTCTCAATTCCAGTCTCTTGCAATATTTGATCAAAGTCAAAACCAATGAATTGACCATCCTCATTAAGCAGAAATCCACACTGATTAGCTATCGCCTCTGGTATACGTTCACCACCATTACCCCAGCCGTTGCACTTTCTATCTCTGAACTGGTCGCGACTATCTGAGGTATATTCTGAAATAGAATTCCAACGTTCATTTAAAGTGCAGATAAACCAGATCTGGGCCTCTCTTTATCTGGGGTTTACGAGACTGTTATTAAAGAGAACACAAGCTCGAGAGTGTAGTAAAAAAATTAACATGGTCTGACTTTCTGGCTTTGCCCTGGTACCAGAAAACAGGTGCATAAAGCTAGGGAAATTACTTGACCTGTCAGGGCTTAAGGAGCCCATGAGGTTGGCACGCTGGCTCACCTCTTCACTAATGCTATCTTCCTCCCTCTGCCCAACAACAAGACAGTGTCCTGGCGGCTCTTAGAATCATTTGGCAAACCATTGATGCGGGGTAGTCATCATGCATGCATGTTTAATAAGGATTCATATAGGTTGGGTGTATGCACTATCTCCACCAGCGCAGCATTTCACGCCTGAGCATCAATGCATGCACCACCTCCATAAATTTATCCACCTTAAGGGCATTAAATATAAAATGAGACGGACTAAAGTTGTGATAGACTTCAATTTGAAGAACTGAGAATATTGTCTTTTGAAATGAACATCCCTTTGACCAAATTACCAGTAAATGGAATATTTTCCGAATTAGATGTTACCACATTGAAAAGGGTCTTCTTGCTTTATTTTAATTGAGGTTTGTTACCAATTCGAACTGAGTTTTTCTGTGGTATAGAGGTTCATTGACTCAAGGAGTAACTTCGTACTGCTCGCATCAGACTAATTCTGCTAACCTTCCTCACTCTCTGCACTGTCCTTCTCAGGAAGCTCCGCTGTGGTTTTTGTAGTTGGTGCAGCTGTTGTTGATGCATCTTCTGATCTGAATGGTGGGAATGTAGATGGCTGATTGAAGTCACTCGGTTGGTACCCAACTATTTGACCCTCATCATTGAGGATAAAACCACAGGCTCTGGCTACATTCTCCGGAACCCTTTCATCATTATTCCCCCAGCCATTGCAGTTGCCAACGTTGTTGCTTGGGCCTTCGTTGTTGTTCCCAACTCCATTACCATGGTTACCGTTTCCTTTGTTGTAGTTGCCAACGTTGTTTCCTAGAAAGGAATACTAAGCATTCCGCATTGTGTTCACCTTCCAGTAGAGAGAATATAATGGCTTATCTTGTTTAACATGGATGCATAAACCCAATAGCTTGTTTTCAAAATGTTTCATGGTTTATCCCATAGAGTTGGTGCTCTATGGATAGGCTTCATTTATTTAACCTCGCGATACGAATCTGATGAGGGAGAAAGCACACATAAAATTCGAGTCACCTGATTCAAAGCTGAATGTGCAATCCCCTCAGCCAACAATTCCTGGCGTGTATATCGACAAGTTATTACAGATATCTGGTTGAGATCTGTAATACTTTGTTTGGAGGTAGTTGTCCAGATCTATGAGCTAAATTTTATATGAAAAGGCGTTGCTATTACCGCAGAATTGACCTATTTCATCAGAGCTGATCAGTGACCTTTCTGGTGTCTCATAGGATCAAATATCATGGAAAGATAGCTTACCATTTCCAACCCATCTATCGGGAAGTTGAAAGAAGCTTTCTGGGTGGCCGAAGATTGTTGTAGGGTAGTCTGTTGTTGCTGTTGTTGTTGTTGTTGTTCTGTAGGACCTGGCTGTAGTTCGTGTTGGTTTAGTCGTATAGGGCCTAGTTGTTGGTGGTGTTGATGTTGTGTAAAGTCTTGCTGATTCGGGTGTAGTTGTTATTCTGTATGACCTGGTTGTTCTTGGTGGTGCTGTTGTTGTTCTGTATGGCCTGACTGTTGTTGGTAGTACTGTTGTGGTTGTATAGGACCTGGCTGTTGTTCTCGTTGTATGAGGCCTTGTTGTATATGCCTGGGTAGTTGTAGTGTGAGCTTTGGATGTGGTGTCCTGGTTTTCCACAGGGTGGTACGTGGTTGCTTCATCACTTTCATTATTTCCCCCATTACCCCACCAGTCGAATCCAATGATTCTGCCATCAGAGTCGAGTATAAAACCGCACTCCTTAGCAACTTTCTCCGGAACTCTCTCTCCATTATTACCCCAGCCATTGCAGTTGCCACTCGTGCCACCCTGGTTATTGTTTCCATTTCTGTTGCCAGCATTGTAATTACCGCTGTGGCTGTTGATGTTGTTATTACCATTGTTATTACCTGTAAAATGCAGAATCGAGAAGTTTGAAATAGCACCAGATGGTTGGTTGGCGATTCTAATACAAAAAACCTATAGCCTGGGGCTTGACAGCTTAGTATTTCAAGCAGAAGAGTAAGGAAATGGGGATTGAAATCAGTGTGCTTCTGAGAATGTTTGTAAAAGTTTAAAAATGCTAGAATATACCAGGCGTGGGGGTCTGAACCAGTGTGGAAATTTTCGCTCAAATTTGACCGAATTTTTCCTACGCATGACACTCTCAGTTGGTCTCACAAGAGACAAAACTCTTCTGAGATCGAAAGATCGAGAATTGAGTGTAAGTTCAAGGATCAGCATGGAAGAATTCCCAGGTGTGGCATGTTGGCGGTTGGAGAAGGGATGAAAAAATACAAACTTGCATACAGTTAAATGCATTACAGAAGAAGCTTTATAGAGTTATACGAGTGCTAGGTGCAGTGCAGTGATCTCCATAAAAGCAGACATCAGTCAAATGTCAGCATGCTAAGCGTCAACATTAAGTTATCTATTAACACCTGGGCTGTTTGACCATACTGTCACGTAATGTTAGTTGCGAGAGGTTGAATTTGGACATAGCCTTTGTACTCTAACACCAGTCTGAGTGTGAAAAAGGTACAAAGAAAAATGTGCTAGGATCATATTCGTTTTATATGGATAGTATCACTATGCCAGAGGTTTGTTTCTAGGTTGGCAAATGGTGTGGGCCAAAGACAAGGCGAATCTATGATGGTTCGAACCCAACAAGGCTGATGAAACGCAGTGGTGTCCAAATGGGAAATTGATCCAGGGATCTCTGATGATGAGCCCAGTGCGTTAACCACCCAGCAGCCTTACAAGTAGATATCCCATTGAACTTAACTATTAACGCATGTTGGTATATCAGAAGAATGTAAAATTGAATGAATTGAATTCGAATATACCTTGGTTATAATTCCCACTCCAGCCTCCTTGATTGTTTTGGCCATTTCCATGTCCTGTATTATGTGTTCCATTGTTAGTATTATCTACAGGAGTGACCCAAAGAATTTGAAGAGCTGATATATCGCAAAGTGTAACAGATTACGGAACCACAAGATCGAAGAGGTTTTTAAAGCAGAAGTCAAAGCAGGCACAGTTTGGTACCACTGAGACTAAAGCTTATGCTTCATGGGGTGCATTAACTCGATTTGTAAGTGTTTATATTGCATGTTATTATCCCTTGTTTGGGTCGTGGAATTTGTTTCCTGATTAACGGTTAGACTTCGGTCAAAGCTCTGAAGGTCAGATGATTCTTCTGTTTAATTTTCTGGGATTCAAACCTGATTCACCGAAAAAGGTAGAGTCACTAAATGACTCAGTAGGCCAATTCTTGCCCAACTCCTGAAAGCTGCTGTTAGAATGAAAGAGAAAACCCCGCCCTTATGGGTCTCCCAGGACAGGAATATGGAGATCAGGCCATGATATTGATAATGAGATACCTACCATATCCTTCTTGTGAGTCAGAATCCTGAGAGGGATTACCTCCCCATGAGCCCCATGAGAATCCCATATCATCATCAGATGAATCGGACCCAGAATCAGCATCATTATCTGTTGGAGATATGTAGAGATGGAAACTAGATTATTGTTCAAATACGCGTATGGGATTAATTAAGCTCTTGACTCGGGATAACGGAATAGCGCTGGATTCGCTACTGTGAGAACCGGGGTTCAAACCCTGGCCAAGCCGAGCTCCTGTTGTTGTGTGTATGGACTCGGCTCTCACATTAATCCTAGCTCAAAACAATAACAAGCCTCACTATGATGTGGAGCATCATTACTGACCCGCTCTTGGTGCTCCATAAATGCTGTTGTTACCAGTTGGCGTAAAAACTATAGTGTTTAACCCGGCAGCTTCACCATAACAGTCGCGACAAGATACAAGGAAAAAAGCTTTTGAGAGAAAATACACCGAGTTACCAATTAAAAGATTGCTTCCAAAGTTCAGTTGTGACTAGAGACTAAAAGCCTTAGGATTAGATTGATGGCTAGGTTATGTGCACAAATGACCTCATAAGAAACGACAATGCAAATTAGATGCTGAAGTCGTCCAGACTGTCAAATGTTAACTTTGGAAAACATAGGTGATTAGTTGAGCAAAAAGAAACTTTGCTTTGCCCTGTCACACCTAGTGAGCTCTTGTTTCTAAAAGCTGATCGATGTTCTTCTTGGTAACTTCATGTATTATCATGACAATGAAGGCAATGCAAATGTGTCTATGGTGACGGCATTACCACTTCATGCCAATTTTTGTTCTCTAATGCATGATTACGTATACAGCTGGCATGCTGAGGACACAATTAACTCGAAGAAATTAAACCAGACCATGACATAGGCAGTATTTAACTAAAATAATGTGTACCGGTATCGTATTATAGTATGTATCAGCACTAGATCTATATAAACTGGTGGTTTAGTGAATAGAAAATAATCCTCGATCTAGAGCAGAGATCACCGGTTCAATTTCTGTTTTGAGCACCCCTGTTTGGACCCCCATAGAGTTACCTCTGTCTTGGATTCGCATTGTGATGTTAAACAAAGTAGGCCCACCCATAGAGTAACCCTCCCTATATAGACCATCCTGAAAAGAAGCGGCATGGTTGTTAATGCTACCCATACAAAATAAAATGATTTGATCGTTCTTATCCAATGCTGGAATTTTTTAAATAGGCCACACCAATCAATTTTATGATCTGAATTAAGGGTTTTGATGTGGTTCTGTGGGCCCATTGCAATTGGTAATTTGAACAGAAGAAAAACCCATAGCCAGAGTTTGACTGTTTAGTCAAGCATAAAGGCAAAATACAGAAAATAAAAATATAAATGAATGTATCATGAAGCAAAAAATACATCATGAAATAGACGATTGTTTGGGATTCTATGACCCAAATTGGACAATTGTTCAAGTAATGGGACTCACCTCCATGTAGTATAGATTCTTCGGCCCCAAAAAGCTGATCTTCATTAGGAATTCAAAAAAGGGTTAATTGAGAGCGCTTCTTTCCTCAATAGAGATTGGACACAGTATGTGCATTTAGTTTCAAATCTTTTTAACCCCACATCATCTTTCTCACTACAAATATTCAGATTCTGAAGCGTCTATTTCTATTCTCTCACCTGGGCTTTCTACAGTATTTTCATCATCCTCTTCATTGTCGTCAGGGCCATAACTATTATTATTTCCAGCGTTGTTAATAGGACCTTCATTGTTGTTTCCCCAACCATTGCCATGGTCTCCTCCATCATTGTTGTTGTTCCCAATGTTGTTGCCTGTTGGTATAAAAAAAAATTGTGCATGGGGAGACAAGACTGCTTTTTTTCACACAGATATCGGAAAGCTCAGTGGGTAGAGCGGTTGGCTCTCCAGATTGGAGGATTCTGGGTTCAGGTCCTAGTCATGCTGACCATCCACTGTGATAATGAGGTGTTCACATAATTCCTAGCCCCAGCAAGCCTCAGGCTTAGGAGCTCTGTTAAATAAGGTGACTACCCAAGTAGAGAAATAAATATACAAAATTGCTGCCGTTACTCGCCCCAATCGGATGCCGAACCAGGAACCTCGACCAAAAGTCTAGTATGCTATCCACTAAGGTATTGCCACACTAAGATGAAGGCTACAGTGTCGTGTTCCAAATCTGAATAGGATGGTAGGCAAAGTAGTGCTCAAACCAGGGGGATGATTAAAACATTTTTGTTCTCTCTCTACTCAGTCACCGATTCACCCTGAAATATAATCAAGAAATGCGTGTTGTGACCATGGGATTAGTATAGTCTGCCAATAATTAGACCCACGGGCCGCATGGATATAGGTTTCATCTGGCTTTCAATTTGATGAGCTCTCAATTCGAAGGACTCAATTTCCTTGGTCCTGAACAAGAATAAATATATGAATGAACTAACAAAGAGCCATCTAGTCACTGTTTGTTCCCGCCTGTTCAGCCAGCTGTGTGCCCATTATAAATACATAATATGTGTACATGTATATGCCTGCGATTGGTTCTCTCTGGTCTACATGTATTCGGCATGTTACATGCAGTTCACTAAATTGAACAATTCCTGGTGACAGCTTTTGATTGATTATCTGGTTTAGTTATAATGTATTAAAGTTATTCAGCAATGAGGAAGTACTTTGAGCTTCATGTGTCATCATTTGAAATCTATTTTGCCAGTTGGCATGGTTTGTGAGGGTGATATGACTATTTCTACCATATACGTAATCAGCTATGAACCTCATAGTTTAAGTGTCGCTGGGATTTTGAGCCCAGAAAATATTTTCCGAAGGTTTCCTGTTATACCTTTTTGGGGTTCAACTTATGAATTTTTCTTTCGAGCTTTCGTCATAATAAAATATTTCTGGTCACAAAATGTGTCTGGGTGTTTTTTTAGATATCGCAGCAATATTTGGCTGAATTTGTCTATGTATGCAATAGATGGACAGCATGCTGGGTATTATGCCGATGCAGCTGAAAGCCATACAGAAGCCCTGGTAATACTGCTGCACGTGCTATGGTGACTAGGGTGGAGTCATTATGCATGCATTCAGTCACTATCTCACTTCAGGTGTTCATTCACTTGGCCAGCCCAGGTTTTACATCAGCCCAAACACCTATCATATTATTACAAAATGGCTGACACTTGTATACTGCCTGGGATCAGATCGTTCAATTCGGTTTGGCAAGTTATAGAGGTCAACCTACATACTGTGAACTTATAGTTTTTATAGATAGATATTGCTTGGACTAATTTGAGCTTGAAGAAAAATGTTTGGAAAACGTTATACTGAAGTGATTTCTCTTTAGGTACTGGATTTTACCACCAACAACACTTACATGAAGAGGAACATTGTAACCCCAGATGAACGCATGCAGGGAGTTATTGTTTCATCTTACCATTTCCGTTGTTCATGTCGATATTGTCCAGAAGATTATCGAGCCAATCACTGCCCGGCCCCCACTCATTACCTCCAAAGTCCAGATTGATGTCGACACTGGTGCATAACACAGGCAGCAAAACCAGTACAACAGCTGCCTAAAAAGATATAGCCAGCTATGGATTCATGAAACCTATCGAGTTTAGTATAACATATCACAAGTCAGTCATGATAGCTCAGTGGAAGGGAAAATTAATGTATCTCACTGTCGTCTTCCCTGGCTGATCACATGCACCTCCTTGTACACAGGCCGCAATTTGAATTTGACAGAAGCGAAAGGACTAGTGGTGCCTATGTCGGGAATCATCCCTTGATTTTAAGTTCAGGGCACTGCAACCACTAGGCCACATTTTCACCCCATGATACGCTTAGGGCTTTTGTTGTGTCGCATATACTGTTTATTATTTGCAGTTGTAACCATGGCCATAAACACATACGTATGGAAAGAAAAGACCTGACCCTATATCATGAAAGTCATAGGACCGAAAAATTCTGACACAAATTTAAGCATACATGTATATGTAATGTTGATTCACATCTATACTCAATGACCAACCCATCTGCTATACAGCATCAAATCCGAGCTTGAACTGAACCATAGAGATTTCTAATCAAAGCAACATCAATCCACCAGTAAAACTAATTCCTGTAGTGAACCCTCGCTACTCTATGTCTCTTGTTCGAAATACCTTTGAATGTGCAGATACGTGAATATATGCGTAGACACCTAACGGTACAATGCTGTTTTCTATTTACATATAAAGGAATGTTTTCTATTTACTACCACTGTATTTCTAACATGCATATAATGTAACTTACATAATGGCTTAGTCTCCGCATGCTAGAAAATATTGATTTCCCTTTCGTAGGTCTGTCCAAAATGATCGAACAGAAATCAACTGACTGGTTAAGTAGAGTAAGAAGGCTTCACCATGAGATATTAGTCATGCACGAGTGGGCACGCTCTGTGACTCACATCAATAATACACAAGACAGATTGGAATTCTGCTGCACGTCTCATTCTCATATGACAAACAACACACCGGTTTATTGTGAGAATGATTCTCAAATAATTTACATTTGGAAGTTCCGGATCTTATTGTGTGGTGGGTGGGGTAGTCACCCTTTCAAAATTTATTTAATAATTGTATATAAAACATTTGGCATTCTTCGGAAAAAATCATATCACATCATATCATATCATATCATATCATATCATATCATATCATATCATATCATATCATAAATCAAGCTAGTTAAGCGTTAAACCTTTACAATCTCGCATCTGGCAAACCTTTTTTCCTGGTTCACTCATCAAAATTTAATTAAAGCAGATAAATTCGATGAGCCAAGCTATGTAGATAATTTCTCTTCTGACGCGAATATACGTACAAAAGATGGCTAGGCGAGAATTTTATGTCGAGTGTAGATGTTACGCCTTTGCTCGGTAACGTTGCCACGCCATTTTTCCTGTTCCTCCCTAACCCTTGACCCGACTCTATGAACTGCCTGTGATACGCGGCCAGAGCTTCCACTAGGCAAGCTCTACAAGAAAAATAGGCAATAGGAATTACAAAACTGTATCATGCTATAGCTAGACAAACTGGATAATGGGATAGTTCAGTGATAGAATGCTGGGCTAGTAACCATCAACACTTGGGTTTGAATTCCGGTCAAGGTGGGCTAAGAGGTCTGTTAAATAGGACAGCCAAGTGCTCGAGCAGAAAAAATTGCCCACATACCTCTGTGGATCTGGGTTGTGGTGATCGCTCATTCACTTGAGTTTGATATTGGTTGCGTCGTTTATTCATGATTGGGTCTAAGACGAGTAGGAACAAGCCATAGACTAACATGAGACCGAACACCACAATCACAAAAATAACCACAACCTACAAATATAAGAGAGGACAGACCTATCGTATGGGCAGATAGTAATGCGATATAATGGGCCCAGCAACAACCCTTTGTCTTTAGGTATGCGGACAGCTTATTATATGTGTGCCAGATATTATAAAAAGTGGGACAGGGAACTAGCTCTCCTCCTAAGTGTTTACGCCACTAGTTACCGAGAAACTGACAAAAATAAATCACCAGGATGTCACATGGGCAGGCTTCGGTGATAATAGAAGGAAGTTTATTACCAAAGATGGAGCAGGAAAAAATCAACAAAAATCCTAATAGTAAATGTGATCTCAGCTTCTGGGACTAAAGCGAGTGCTTTTCTGGGATTTTCAGACGTGTTTCTTTTCGCATGTATGGCAAAGCTGCCGGGTTAGACACTTGTTTTTCACCAGTAAGCGCTTAGCACAGAGCAACACGCGCGGGCCGGGATCAACGATCCGTGTTTGGGGGTCAGTCAACCTACGTCAGCTTACGCATCACCCGCCGAAACTCGGCTACTCTTGTTGAACAGGAAGAGGTGGATATTTAACAACCGTGGAGCGATCTTGGTCCTAATTATCTCTTGGTTGCGACCTCCATTATTTTCACCGTGGTGATCCAAAGTCATGCTAGGAATATGGAGTGAGAGCCTTGCTAAAGGCCTATCAATGTTTATCAATGCTGATCAAAAGATTTGAGAATAGTGCAGGCATTGGATGCACACTATCTTTTGGTTGGGCCCATGGGGCAGTTAGCTTGGCCAGTATGTAGAATAGGAGTCATCATAAAGGGTGGTATTTGATTTTGTGTGGCACGCGTCATGTTTTGGCAGAGGCGGGATGACGAAAATTTCAGGAACTTGCCAGCTGGCCTTGAAGATGGGTAACCAACCATCAGAGCAGAGGTGACTGGTTGTGTGCGTAGGAGGCATGCGTTTAGTCAGGATGAATAATGGCACAAATAATTTGTTTTCTCACATCTCAGAGAATGAGCGGACAAAAATTAGATACAATAGCCCCTTCAACGAACAGCTTTTTCGATTACTTTGGGAACATTTGGTATAGGATTCTCTTTAAGCGATGAGGGAATAGAAGGCAAAGTTGTACAGTCCTTAAGTATTCTTTAACTTGAAGACTCCCTTTGTTGCCCGGTTTTTACATGATCATTAGTCGACCGATCAGGTATCGGAAATTCGAGGAGGTTTCTTGATATGCAATGTGTGACAACAAATACTGTTTCAGAGTGACTGAAAATATTGGATGGAGTCGACCCGTTTGGACCCAGATGAATTTTATTGGTCGCGTATTCGCTGAGGGAATCCGTCGATTTATTGACTGCATATAATCCAAACATCTTTGACAGTCTGTCAGTCACAAATTCCGCAACCGCAACCTTTTTACCGAATTGAATACGGTTTAGACCGAAAAGCTTAAACGGCAAGTACCAATGAGTTTGACATATGGTAGTAGTGTACACTATCTGATACTAAAAGAATCACAATGCAAAAACATATGCAAATAGATTAAATCAACTTTTCACTGCAAAAATTCATTAGTCTGACCACCAGGAGCAAGAAAAGCCACGACTGTCCCGTTTATAGTACAACATAGCGGAAAATGGGAGTTGTTTCACCCAATGATCAGTAATATACGAGAAACGGCAGAATGTGGTCAGAATGTAACAACTTCTGGCCAATAAACGCGTGGTCCGGTGATTTTGTTTTATGATATGCTGGTGGGGAGGAGTACGCAAATGATCACTTCAGGGCACAGAGCCAATCCCCCCCCCCCCCCCCCCCGCGTCATTTGGTCA
>Ga0224501_10001982_pt1 | contig 15987 bp, 18 predicted proteins | sample SF_Oct11_sed_USG_4_FD_169105 | JGI IMG/M metagenome (GOLD analysis project Ga0224501, IMG submission 169105) | Sediment microbial communities from San Francisco Bay, California, United States - SF_Oct11_sed_USGS_8_1 | ecosystem: Environmental > Aquatic > Marine > Sediment | place: USA... | reverse complement strand
ACCTGTTAAAATCCAAAGAATTTGAAGGCAAGACGGCTGAAACGGTCTTGCTCCACACCCAACGAAAAATTCCCGCAACACGTGTGTTACTCGTCGGCTTGGGCAAACAGGCTTCCGTCGGGCTGGACACGATTCGTCAAGCGATGGGATATGCCGTCAAACGTGTTCGGCAAACCAAAGCCTCATCGTTCACCGCAACGATTCCCACCGTGATTCCATCCGATTCGACAACGCAAGACCTCGCGCAAGTCATGACGGAAGGGGCGCTCCTGGGCACCTATCAGTTCATTGACTATCGCCGTGACGCCGCAGCGGGACACACCGTGAAGACCCTGACGCTGTTGGCGACGGACAAATCCGATGTACCGGCATTGTCCGAGGGTGTTCGCCGTGGAACCGCGACCGGAGAAGCGACGATCTTCGTGCGCAACCTCTCCAACCATCCTGCCAACATCATGACGCCTACCAGAGTCGCACAGGAAGCCAAGACCATTGCGAAAGAGCCCGGCGTCTCGCTGAAGATCCTTGAACGGAAAGACATGGAGAAATTGAAGATGGGGGCGTTGCTGGGGGTCGCCCGAGGCAGCCATGAGCCGCCCAAATTCATTATCCTCGAGTACAAAGGATCTCGAAAGAAACAGGACCGGCCGGTCGTCCTCGTCGGAAAAACCATCACGTTCGACTCCGGCGGCATCTCGCTCAAACCGTCCGAGAATATGGAACGGATGAAGGCGGACATGACGGGCGGCGCCGTGGTCTTAGCGGCCGTACGGGCGGCAGCCCGGCTCAAACTCCCGCTCAATCTGGTCGGCCTTCTGCCGGTGACGGAGAACATGCCAGGCGGCCGAGCGATGAAGCCGGGGGATATCGTCACCACGCTTTCGGGAAAAACCGTTGAAGTGCAAAATACCGATGCAGAAGGCCGGCTCATTCTCTCAGATGGACTGGCCTATGCCGCGCGATATAACCCGTCGGCATTGATCGACATCGCAACATTGACCGGTGCGTGCACCGTCGCGCTCGGACAATTTGCCATCGGCATGTTGGGTACGGACGACACCGTAAAAGAAGCCGTGCGCCGTGCCGGCATACGCGCCGGCGAACGTGTCTGGGAAATGCCGCTGTGGGACGAGTATTTCGAGCAACTGAAGAGCGACGTGGCGGATATGAGAAACATCGGGGGACGTGGAGGCGGCATGATTACTGCTGCGTTGTTCCTCAGCAAATTCGCGGAAGGCTGCCCGTGGGTCCACCTCGATATCGCCAGCACCGACTGGAGCGAGCGAGAGCGGGCCTATATTTCGAAGGGTCCGACAGGGATCGGGACACGAGTCCTGATTCAGTACTTATTGGACCGATCGTTGTAAAGGGAATACCGCGCCATGAAGCACATCATCCGTCCGATGCATGAGGGCGCTGTGACGCGCCCTCTGTATTCGGCAAGGTTTTTCAACACCTTTTCTGTATGGACGCACACGCTATGTTGATGTCTCCTGATAAAATCGGCCAGCTGTTCATGGTGGGATTCAACGGCACGACCGTTTCAGCCGATCTCGCCGCCTTCATCAAGGAATATAAACCCGGCGGTGTCATTCTGTTCGCCAGAAATCTGGAATCGGTCGAACAGATCGTCACCCTCACGAATGACCTACAACGGTGCAGTCCGCACTCGCCGCTTCTGATTTCCATCGATCAAGAGGGTGGGCGGGTTTCGCGACTCCCGAAAGAGTTCACGATTTTCCCCCCGTGTGAGGTCTTGGGGCGGTGCAATTCCTCCGAGCTGGCCTACGCGGCGGCGGCGACGACGGCAAAAGAATTGCGAGCCGTGGGCATCAACATGAACATGTCGCCCGTCTTAGATGTGAACAGTAACCCGACTAATCCTATTATCGGAAACCGTGCGTTCAGTTCCGTGCCGGGACCGGTCTGCGAACTGGGAGCGGCCACGGCGGGTGGATTACAAGACCATGGTGTAGTGGCGTGCGGCAAACATTTTCCCGGTCATGGTGACACCACAGCGGATTCCCATAAGGAACTGCCCGTCGTCACAGCGCCACGCGAACGGTTGGAACGGACGGAATTGCCGCCGTTTCGACATGCCGTGACAAAGGGCGTGGCCACGATGATGACCGCCCACGTCCTCTACCCTGCCTTGGACAAGGAACGTCCGGCAACACTCTCTCCGACCATCATCGGGACATTGCTCCGACAAGAATTACGGTACGATGGCGTCGTCCTGACCGATGATTTGGAGATGCATGCGATCATTGACCATTACGGCATCGAAGAAGCCACCGTACAATCCATTCTGGCCGGATGCGATATGCCCTTGATCTGCGAAGATCGTAACCGGGAAGTGGCCGCTATCTCCGCCTTGGACAAAGCCGTTGCCGACGGTACCATTTCCGTGGAGCGTCTGGAGCAATCCCTCGGTCGAGTCGCCCGCTTGAAACAGCGGTTCCTCGCGACCAATAAGGCTCTTGTGGTGTCCGATGCGAAACTGATCGTCGGTTGTCGAACCCACCGGGCACTGCTGCACTCGATCGACCAAACTCATGAACGATTTGCCAAGACCGGCAACTAACCGATTGAAACTGACCGCCTTCCGGAAACCCGTTTTTTTGATACCGGGCCGACAAGGACTGCCCTTGCCCCCTTCTTACCTCTTATGGCATCATGAGCACTCTTGGAGTGCATATGACTTTACTATCGGAATATGTCGGCTGCGTCCATATTTTTCTCGGGCCCTATCGAGGGAACCCTATCGCCCTGTACCTCAGACGTACGGAGTCAGGGTGCCAAATCGGCCCTAAGGTCTATCCCTGGAATGATGTCCTGGGGGTTGGGGAAACTCCCAATAAGGCCGCGGCTGATTTCGAAGAGAAATGGAAGGTTCGAGGGCTGGCGCCCGATATGTATTCCGGTCCCGCATGGGAAGGGGGTATTAAGCCGGAAAAGCCGGCTCCGCCGAAACCGGCCGCTGCAGCCAAGCCTGCAGTTGCGCCTGCGGCACAACCTGCTCCTCCCCCTCAGGCAACGCCAAATCAACCCGTTGCCCCCCAAGTCCCTACGCCCCAACCACCCCAGTCATCCCAACCCAACACACAGGCTGAAGCCGCCGTCGGATCGCCTGTCACCCCTGCTGAGCAAGCCGCCGCTCCTCCATCATCACCTCAACCTGATCAACAGACTTAAGGCACACGTACCTTCCGTTGAGCCCTAATACGCGGTAGCACCACGACTTCTTGTTGTCGATCAGGTCGACCAACTGGAGGTATCTGTTCGGCATCCCCCGCAGACTTCCACAGGAAGCTATGGGGCTTCATGCCAACATTGCCCACTCCGTTCGACATACCACAGGGCTCACCAATCGGTTACCTGAACCAGGCACTCAATACATCTTCAGCATCCGTGTAACGCTGTTGATGCACTCTCATCATTCGATCACGTTTGGAGTAGGGGGTCGACGAGACGGTTCGCTCGCGAAGGAGTCACGACCGGTTGTCCTGGTGAGCAAGCTTGCTGTGCTTGATGCTATACCCGATATAGACGAGGATGCCGATCCCGGTCCACACCACAAATCGAATCCAGGTGGCCGTGGGTAGTCCTACCATCAGATACAGACAGGACGCGATACCCAAGATCGGAACGAGCGGCATAAGAGGAAGTCTGAACGGACGAGGTTGATCCGGCTTGGTATAGCGCAGCAGCATGACGCCGGAACAGACCAACACAAACGCGAAGAAGGTTCCGATATTGGTCATATCGGCTGCCTCCCCGAGATCCAACAGCGCGGCCATAATGGCCACGGCCACGCCGGTGAGAATGGTCGCACGATGCGGCGTGCCGAACCGCGGATGAATCGTTGCCAGTCCAGGACTCAACAGCTGGTCGCGCGACATGGCAAAGAACACACGAATCTGCCCAAGCATCATGACAACCAGTACACTGGTAATCCCGGCGACTGCGCCGAAGGCAACAAGCGCCGCACCCCATTTAAAACCTGCCACGCTGAGGGCTTCGGCCACCGGCGCATGAACATCGATTTGATCCATGGGGACCAGACCGGTCAACACAGCTGCTACAGCAATATAGAGCACCGTACAGACCGCCAAAGAACCAAGAATCCCCAGAGGAACATCACGTTGAGGATTTACGGCCTCCTCGGCGGCGGTTGACACCGCATCAAACCCGATATAGGCAAAGAAGATGATCGCTGCAGCGGTCTTTACTCCTGCAAATCCGTTCGGCATAAACGGCTGCCAGTTCTCGACATTGATTGCGGGCGTCCCAACGGCAATGAAGAAGAAAATCACCGCAGTTTTCAGGATAACGATGAATCCGGCCGCGCGTGCGCTTTCCTTGATCCCGACGACCAGAATCGTCGTCACCAGGAGCACGATGATTGCGGCGGGGAAATTCGCAATGCTCCCTTCCGGTCCACCGGCCCAATGGGGCGGATTCGTCGCCCAATACGGCAACTCCAAACCTGCCAGCATGAGCAACTTATTGAAATACCCGGACCATCCGATCGCGACGGCGACACATGCCACGCCGTATTCTAAAATCAAATTCCATCCCGTCAGCCAAGCGAGAAATTCCCCCAACGTGGCGTACGAAAACGTATAGGCCGATCCTGCGACAGGAATCATCGCGGAAAACTCGGCATAGCACAGGGCCGCCAAAGCACACGTCAGTCCTGACAGAATGAACGAGATCATAATGCCGGGACCGGCCCCCAGTCGATTGTCGTCGCCCACGATGGCCGTCCCGATCAGCACGAAAATACCGGTTCCGATGATCGCACCGACGCCTAACGCCGTCAGATCCCAAGCTGTTAGGGTCTTCTTGAGACGATGTTCCGGACGCTCGGCATCAGCCAAGATCTGGTCGATGGATTTCGTTCTTAAGAAGCGGTTGATCACAGACTGCCGTGCGTCCCGAGTGATGAAACCACTCGACTGGAGCTCCGTATTCCGTCACACAAAGAAGGGTATATGTTTGATACGTCTATCACGGGTTTTGGCTTCGCACACCGATCACGTGCGATATCGTCTTGCCGCCTTGAGCAACCCATCGAACAATCGCTTGTGGGCTTCATGCCGGTCAAAGAGAAATTCCGGATGCCATTGGACAGCCAGCATGAACCGTAGTACGGGGGATTCAATCGCTTCGACGATTCCGTCCGAAGCCACGGCGCTCACGATCAGATTCTCGCCCACTTTCTTGACCGATTGATGATGCGAGCTGTTCACCATCATGGTTGCTCGACCGACGATTTTCCGGAGCAGGCTCTTGGGTGCCACTGTCACAGGGTGGGACAGATAAATCGCTTTGGTCTCTTGACGATGATTCAAAGTTTGTGGGACCTGCGCGGGAATGTCCTGAAAGAGGTTGCCGCCGTACGCGACGTTCACGGTCTGCATCCCTCCGCAAATCGCTAAGAGCGGGAGATCACGATTGCGTGCCTGATGGACCAGATCAAGTTCAAAGTCGGCGCGCCGCTCGCTCACAAGAGGAAAACGGTATCGCTGGCGTTCGCCATAGTAGCGGGGAGAAAGATCCGGACCGCTCCCACTGATGAGAAGCCCGTCGACACCGTCGAGGAGTCTCCTCCGGGAAGCCGACGCAGCAACAAGAGGAAGAACAAGGGGGATTCCACCGAGGTCTTCAATCGCTCGGATGTAGCGAGCCCGCAGGAAATACGTCGGTTCCCGCCCCCCCATATCCTTCCTGTCACCCGAATTGAAATCCGATGTGACACCGATAATAGGCTTCATATCAAGGAGCCGGATTGCTCATCGGCTCATCATCATATGCCGGACTACTCATCGGCTCATATGATGACGCCGCCTCGCCTTCACCATCCGCAGCCACACCGAGGAACCGTACAGGACGATCACCGGTAAGATGTTCCGGTGTGATGAGATAGGTCCCATACATGCTGGGAATCCATATACTCTTTGCCGTTTCCAAATTGAGGCCGGAAAAGACATAGGCGAGGCCGCCGATAATGCCTCCTCCGATCGCGAATGCCCCCTTACCCACAAAATAAGGAACTGTGGCACTGACAGCCGCTATCTGCATACCTATACCTGCAGGAGTCCCCTGCCGCGTATCTGTATCAGCCGACTGGCTCCAAGCCGGTGCTACCACAACCGCGCTGAATGCCAGAACGACGACGATGGCCATCACCGAGAGTCGGCTATAAAATCCACGATATTGCATGCAGGCGCCTCCTTCTTCATTTACGCCGCGATCAGTTGATATTAAACACTGCAGTCGCTTTTAAAGACGCTGCGTTATAACAAATTCAAAAGGGATTGCAAAGCCCCTGCCTATGAAAGATCTTAAAATAATCAGGGTGATGGACAATCCGGCACAATATCCAGCTCCGACAAGATGTAGGCTGCAACATACTCTGATCGATCGACCGCTGATTGCTCTAACTCGGACACCCAATCCGTGGCAAGAATTCGCTGGTGTTCTGGTGTCATGCCTGCCGCCAAAGAGAGATCGAGCTTACACCAGGCTACGGCTTGGGCGAATACGTCTGGAACGCGCATTTCATGGGCCTGACGTTCTTCCGGTTCACAGACTGTCAGGACCTCCTTGATTCGATCCGTGATCCGGAGCCTGTGAAGAATATGAGACAGTTGTGTCTGGTGGACTTCCACGGATACATGAATACCCGCTTTCCAACTTCGCTTTTTGACGTTAAATACGCAGGCCTGAATATCGGATTCTCCTTCTACCGGCTCAGGTCCGAAGAACAGGGTCACGCGATACGCCGAAGGTCCGTGTAATGATTCAGACATACAGACGATATTGTACCATGCACCGCACAAGGGACCCAACGTTTCATTGACGCCCTCCTGATCGGACGATAAGATGCCGACCCTATGCATACCGCCAGGCACTGTGAACGAATTGTGTCGATTCAACAGGCACTCCGAGAAACGGATGGGCTCGATGGATGGCTCTTCTATGATTTTCGGGGAAGTGACCCCTTGGCCTATCGAATCTTACTCCTCGACCCAACACAGCATGTCACGCGGCGATGGTACTATTGGATTCCGTCTTCCGGAGATCCTGTGAAGCTGTTTCACCGAATCGAGCCGCATGTCCTGGAAGAATTACCGGGGCATAGCCGGCCCTACGTATCGTGGGACCAACAACATCGCATGTTGTCCTCTGTGTTGCACGGACAACACCGCGTCGCCATGCAGTATTCCCCCTTCAATGCCATTCCGTATCTGTCCAGGGTCGATGCCGGCACCATCGATGTCATCCGCAGCTTTGGAATCGACGTCGTCACATCGGCCGATCTGGTTCAGCAGTTTGAAGCGACCTGGACCGACGAGCAACTGGAATCTCATTCCTATGCCGCCACGGCACTCCGAAGAATCGTGGACGAGACATTTGCGCGTGTCGGGACTTCGCTCTCCAAAGGCCGCGCACTGACCGAATATGATGTGCAGCAGTTCATCCTCGCGCGCATTCACGATGCCGGCATGACGACATCCAGCCCTCCGATCGCCGCAGTCGATGCCCACAGTGCAGATCCCCATTACGAACCCACGGAATCAGCGTCCGCGCCGATCACTCGTGAGAGCATGCTCTTGATCGATTTATGGGCCAAACGGACTGCGCCAGGCTCCGTCTACGGCGACATCACCTGGACCGGATATACCGATACTCGGGTTCCCGACACCCATCGCCGAATCTTTGACCATGTCAAACGCGGACGTGACGCAGCACTGTCGTTCGTGCGCGAACAGGTCGCTAAGGGCCATTTCCCCTTCGGATGGGAAGTCGACGAAGTCTGCCGCTCCGTCATTCGGGAAGCCGGTTACGACGACTACTTCGTCCATCGAACGGGACATTCGATCGGTGAAGACGTTCATGGCAACGGAGCTAATATCGATAATATGGAAACGCGCGACATTCGACGGCTTATGCCGCGAACCTGTTTCTCTATTGAGCCTGGCATTTACCTCCCGGGGGAATTCGGCATCCGGAGCGAATTGGATGTCTATCTATCGGACCGAGACGCGAGGGTATACGGCGGTCCACCTCAAAGCGAAATCGTGCCTCTTCTCTGATTCTTCCCCAATACTCCCGCTCCTCTTTCTTGACACGTCATTCGTCAGGCGGCTAGAGTCAACCACCGCATCAGATATTCAGCATGCCTCGAATGCTTCTCCGGGGGTGGAGGTCGTTATGTTTGGAACCATGGGATTTTCCGAACTCATCATCATTCTGGCCATTATTCTGATCATTTTTGGAGCAGGGCGGCTGCCTCAAATCGGCGAAGGCGTGGGAAAAGCGCTCAAGGGGTTTAAAAAGGAAGTACACGATGTCCCCCAGCCCCCCACGGATCAGGCTCAACAAGACTCTCAGCCCTCACAACACATCACCTCTTCGCCGATACCGTCCACGACCATTCATCCAGAGAATATCCAGACACCATCAGCACATGCCTCCCTGAGGCCGGCATCCGGCCCTGGCCCTGAAATGACACCTGGAACGACTGCCTCGCTGCTCTACAACACAGAACCAGCTAGCCCGCAACCGATAAGCGGAGGTGCTTCTCAACAGAAATCACAGGATGTCGGCACACCGGCCCAACACGTAGTTTCAATGGAAGAGCGCGCACATGCTCCTGCTCAGACCACCCGAGCACAGTATCCCCCTCTTCCGGCCCGGTCACACACAAAACCTTCGGCAAAGCGCCCCTCAGCTATTGTGAACAAGGACGCCGTAGCCCGTGTACAGGCCCAACAAGCCGCCTTGAAAGCCAAGGCCGCGCAGCCGCACGGTGATATGTCTCCCGACGACATGCAGCGCGTCGGGGAAGGTGTCGGCGATGTTCTGCGAACATTCCGTCAAGCCGTCGCCGATGTCCGGGGCACCGTTGACCCGGAAATGCGCACGATTCAGGCTGAAATGGATGCGGCACAGAAAGAACTCCAACAATCACTGGAAGCTGCGAAGCAAGAACCCGCTGTTCACGATGATTTCTCGAAACCTGCATGACCTCTTCGGATCCGCCACCGGTTGCAGAAACACCCATCCCTGCTTCTCTTAACAATCTGCTCGTCCTCCCATAACGACCGCTATGCAACCTGAGATCCATCCGCATCCATGCTGGTCCTCACCGACGTCTGATGCGTGACTTGCCGTTATCCCGAATTCTGCAATTCAACGGTGCAATCTTGGGCGAGTAGTCAACGCTCCTTGCACGATAGGAACATGACGCAGTAACGGAGAAAAGCTGGTCATGTCCACGCCGACGGCGCAAAGGCGGGCGTCCAGGGATTCGGACGTCCTGGATGCCCGCTAAAAGCACGCTGGAATGACAAGAGGCCGGTGGTCAACTGCGGAATACGGGATTATTGTTGAATCCGGGAGAATGCTCACCACGACGCATGACCCCTTACCGCTTCCACGGCCTGTCAGGTGCGGCTTCCTGGGAGACCGCTCGTAAGATAGGATGCGTACTATCGGTACTGCGGGGGAATACTTGGACTTAGGAGCGGGGGCGATTTCGACTCCGATTCAAGGCCTCCACTAAGTCCACCAGATGACCTTGTGTGTCCTTATCAATTTCTACAAACTGCACTCCCATTCCAGGAAAGAGGAGATATCGCTCAGGTTTGTTGCGCACCCATACGACCTTGGCCTTGGCCTTCAGCTTTTCCATCGGCCGATCCGGGAGGGCGAACTCCAAAGACATTTCTGAGCCTAAGGCCAACGGAGTGCTGCTCTCGATAAAGAGCCCACCCCCTCCGATTCCACCGGTCAGACTCTCGAACTCTTGTCCATCCAGCGTCGAGCAGCGGACCTTGACCGCAAGCGTCGCCCTTGGGTGAGCACGGCAATGTTCAAACGTGTCATCGTCATCCGCGATGACGCGCTCAATGATCGCACCCCACGGCATGTCCCCCAATACATTCCCCGACGCATCCTGGACAATGATCGTTTCAAGATCCTGGTCGATCACAAGATTTTTGCCCTGATGGTCCACTGTGGACGTCACCGTGAATTTCATGTTCGTGAGATACACTCCTATAACGGACATGCTCGGCAAGATGCTATGCGGCCTGCTCCTTGCTTTGGAGCGTTTTCACCAACTGCAGGATGCGATCGCGAACCTCGGGAGTAACTTCCGTAAACTGAATCCCCATACCGGGACTGAATGTATAATGATCGGCTTTGGGACAAATCCAGGCGACGACGCCTCTTGTCGGGAGCCACTCCTCTGGATGTTCCGGTAGTGAAAACTCCATGGCCAGTCTCGTTCCAACCGGTAGAGGAGCCGCACTCTCAATAAACATACCCCCACCACCTATACCACCGGCCCGGCTATCGAAAGACTGTCCTTCCGGCGTGTGATATCGGACCCGAAACGCCAAAGAGATGCGCGGTTCTATTCGGACTTCTTTTTGAACCGGCATCTTCCGATACGCCATGATTTGATCGATCACAAAGTCCCACGACAGGCTCCCGATTGGCTCCCCATTGATCCCCAACAGCGTGACCATTTCCCGAGCCGTATCAAGCTCAAGGGTCTTGCCTCGATGGCGAATACTAAATGATATCGGGTATTTCACTAGCTCGTCCCGCTCCTTCAATAGAATGCGTACGTGGCAAGTATAGCGCAGTGCGTCATCTTGTCGAGGAAAAGCACGAAGTTGACAGATGGACACAGCTTCGCAAAAGGAAAGCTCGGACAAGTACATCCGCCTTCGTAGCCTGTGGGCTACTTCGGCGAGTAGGCTCGGCAAAGTAGACGGAACCCGTGGGGCTCCGCACACGTGGAACGGAGAGGATAGCCCGTTGAGTTACACAACACGTATCATGAGTGGTGAGTAGACGTATGCCCTGTTAGGCGCTCTTTGCGTCAACGTCCTGTTCGAAGATTCGAATCGGCGGATTCTTCCCTATAATCGCGTCTTCCGTAATGACGACTTCCTTGATCTGTTTCTGAGACGGCGCGTCGTACATCACATCCAACATGACTTCTTCCAAAATCGCCCTCAACCCACGGGCACCGGTCTTCTGCACATAGGCCTTCCGCGCAACAGCGCCCAATGCGCCTTCGGTAAACCGCAGCTTCACTTTCTCGAAAGAGAGTAACTTCTCATATTGTTTTGTCAGCGCATTTTTGGGTTCGGTGAGGATTTTGATCAGCGCTCGTTCATCCAATTCTTCCAATGTGGCCACAACCGGCAATCGCCCCACGAATTCAGGAATCAATCCGTACTTAAGGAAATCCTCGGGCTGCACTTTGGCAAGAAGATCGCCCAATCGGATATCGCTTCGCCCACGGATTTCCGCCCCGAATCCCATAGATTTCCGATTCAACCGCTGTTCAATGATTTGATCTAAACCGACGAACGCTCCACCGCAGATGAACAAGATATTGCTGGTATTGACTTGGATAAACTCTTGATGAGGATGTTTCCTTCCCCCTTGCGGAGGCACATTGGCGACCGTCCCTTCTATGAGCTTGAGCAATGCTTGCTGAACACCCTCGCCCGACACGTCTCGCGTGATCGATGGACTGTCGCTCTTTCTGCTGATCTTATCGATTTCATCGATGTAGACGATTCCTCGCTCGGCTCGCTCTACATCATAGTCTGCGGCCTGCAAAAGCTTTAACACGATGTTTTCGACGTCTTCTCCGACATACCCGGCCTCGGTAAGCGTGGTCGCATCGGCCAAGGTAAACGGCACATCCAAATACTTGGCAAGTGTTTGAGCCATGAGCGTTTTGCCGGTGCCTGTCGGGCCGACCATGAGAATATTGCCCTTCTGCAGCTCAATATCGTCGACTTCCTTTTCCTTGGATGAAATACGCTTGTAATGATTGTGCACGGCTACAGACAAAATCCGTTTCGCCCGCTCCTGACCGACGACGTATTGATCCATGTGATACTTAATTTCCGCCGGTTTTTTGAGTTTGGACGAGATTTCTTCCTTAGCCTCTTCCCAATCCTCGGCAATAATGTCATTGCAGAGATTGACACATTCGTCGCAGATGTAGACGGTCGGACCGGCGATCAACTTCCGCACTTCATCACGGCTTTTCCCGCAAAAGGAACACCGCAAATGTCGATCCATCTTCTCCTGCTTAGCCATGTGCCCTCCCGTGTTACTTGCCCTTGACGTCGTCTTTGCTTCCGGATTCCGCCACTGAGACCGATTTGGATGGCCTGGTGATGACTTCGTCGATGAGTCCGTATCGCTTCGCCTCCTCGCCGGACATGAAATAATCCCGTTCAGTGTCATGGGCGATCTTTTCTATGGGCTGTCCGGTATGCTTCGCCATGATCTCGTTGAGGCGCTCACGTATCTTCAGAATCTCTCGGGCATGGATGTCGATCTCCGTTGCCTGCCCCTGAAATCCACCCAGCGGCTGGTGGATCATGACCCGCGCATTAGGCAACGCAAATCGCTTGCCTCTTGTGCCGGCAGTCAACAACAGAGCCCCCATACTGGCCGCCTGGCCGAGACAAATCGTATTGATCGGCGGCTTGACGTACTGCATGGTGTCGTAAATGCCCAGTCCGGCCGTGACACTCCCCCCTGGAGAATTCACATACAAGTTGATGTCTTTTTCAGGATCTTCCGCCTCGAGGAAAAGAAGTTGGGCGATCACCAAGTTGGCGAAGACATCATCGATCGGGGCCCCGAGAAAAATAATTCGATCTTTCAGAAGCCGTGAGTAGATGTCATAGGAACGTTCGCCTCGATTCGTTTGTTCGACTACGATAGGAACCAGCATCGCCACATCCTTTCCGCAATGGCCACCCAGCGCACTGAGATCCGGAGCGCCGTCCCCAGCCTATGATTGGATCACTGCCTCGCGATAGACAAAATCCAGCGCCTTGTCCGCCAAAATCTTGGTACGCAGCTTTTCGATGGACTCTCTCCCTCCGGCCTGGATCATCTTCACCAACTCGCCCACCGGCACCCTGAGCTCGGACGCCAATCTGGTCACTTCGTTGTTCAAATCGTCTTCGCTGACGGATAACCCCTCTTTTTCCGCAATGGCTTCAAGGATCAATCCGACCTTCACACGGCGATTTGCTGCGTCCCGATGGTCCTCACGAATTTGTTTCACTTCTTCTGCATCTGCGCCTCTGGCGGAATCCGCACCCTGGACCCGCTGCCTCTCCTGAATCTTCTGTCGAACGATCGTATCGAGCTCGCGCTCAACCATCGACTCCGGAAGATCAAATTGATAGACCTCGGCCAGACGGGAGAGGATCGTGTCTTTGTGCGCTTCTTCGACGTCTCGTTTCAGAGCCTGCTCCATTTGACCACGCAGCTTATCTTTTAACTCTTGGAGCGAGGCATACGGCCCACAATCCTTTGCGAACTCGTCGTCAAGGGCAGGAAGTTTTTTCTGCTTCACCGCCGTCACGTTCAAACGGAATCGGACCGTTTTACCGGCAACGCGGGGGTCCGGATGGCCGGCTGGATACGGTTGATCGATCTCGACAACATCTCCTTCCGTCTTACCGACGAGGTGTGTATCGATTTCAATGCCAAGCAACGGCGCCTTTGATCCGACCTTGTGGAGATGACCCTCTTTTTTCGTACCTTCGAGCGAATTCCCGTCCAAAAACCCCTCGAGAGAAACGACCGCATAGTGGTCTTCTGCTAAGGCCGTGCCGACCGGCAAGGCATCCAATTGGGCCTGCTGTTCGCGCAAAACCTCCAACGCCCGATCGACCTGATCGTCGGACACCGTTCGCGCGTCCTCCTTGAGTGTGATGGGATTCGGGGCCTTATACTCACGGAGCTCGATCGTCGGCTTGATCTCAACGGTAGCCGTGAAGGTAAACGGCGAATCTCTCTGGATCTTGACACGATCAAGCGGCGGAATCTCCACGACAACAGGGCTGATTCCGGCTTCTTTGATTGCCTGATCATAGTAATCCGGTATAAGGTTTCGGATCACGTTCTCCTCGACCGTCTTGGCATAACGTTGTTCCAAAATGGCTCGGGGAGCTTTGCCGGGTCGAAATCCCGGAATGCGAACTTGCCGATTCAACTCCACATAGGCCTGAGAGAATCGTTGTGTCACCTCGTCGGCAGGCACCTCGATTTTCAGTGCGCGTTTCATCGGACCTAACTCAGTCACTTCCATTTTCATTGACATCATGTCGAGACTTTCTTTCTGAGATCAGAAGCTTCCCCACACCCGCATGATTGCGGTGGTGCGAGAGGGGGGACTTGAACCCCCACGGTTACCCACGAGATCCTAAGTCTCGCGCGTCTGCCAGTTCCGCCACTCTCGCACAAGCGAGCAGAACCTGCGAAGCAGCCTTCGCAGTGTCTCGAACCGTAAAAACACGCGACAGTATATAGCTTTGTACCGTCGGATATGACCAAGTGTCAACCCATACGATCGGGTAACCTAAGGCATGAGAACCCCTACTCATGGTTGGCTGAACCGGGAAAATCGTGACGAGACTCGATAGATTCGGCCCCCCATCACCTTGCTGCTCATCCGGACGCATGCTAAGATGCCGCCTTCCGAATGCGACATAGGTGCGGAGAGGTGCGAGAGTGGACGAATCGACATGCTTGGAAAGCATGCGTCGGGGCAACTCGACCGTGGGTTCGAATCCCACCCTCTCCGCCAACTTTTACTATTAGAGTCGACGGATGGCGAGATCCCGCCATCTTGGATGGCGGATACGCCAAACCACACTTCGTGTGACCCGCCCGCTCTTTTTTGTTGTATCGGATTGACTGTGGACGGATAAGCACCGTAAGTGTCTTAGACCGTGAACGGATGCCGATATGTGTACAAGGGGCTGGGCCCTGTGCGACAGAACCCTGTGAACCCCGCCAGGTCCGGAAGGAAGCAACGGTAAGCGGTCAGTTCTGTGTGCCGCAGGATCACCTGGCCCCGCTTCATGACGTGAGGCATACAACGTAAGACGTAAGGCGATGAACTCGATAGCTTTCCATCATCTTGCTTCGAACCCCTTACACCTTACCCCTCACCACTAACGGTCTTATGGACTACCAAGTTTCCGCCAGAAAGTACCGCCCCGGCACGTTTGACGACGTGATCGGACAACCCCATATCGTCCAGACCTTGCTGAATGCGGTATCGACGAAACGTATCGCACATGCCTATCTGTTTTCCGGAACACGCGGCGTGGGAAAAACAACCGTCGCGCGTATTCTTGCAAAGGCGCTGAACTGCGAGCAGGGACCGACGGGACACCCCTGCAACAGATGTCCGAACTGCCAAGAAATCATACAGGGAAGCTCGGTCGATGTCGTGGAGATCGACGGTGCATCCAACACCAGTGTCGACGATGTGCGTGAGATTCGCGAGAATGTCAAATTCTCACCGTTCCGCGGCCAGTACCGCGTATACATCATCGACGAAGTGCACATGCTCTCGAATTCCGCGTTCAATGCGCTGCTCAAGACCCTTGAGGAACCACCTGGGCATGTCGTGTTCATTTTTGCTACCACCGAAATCCACAAAATTCCTGCGACTATTCTGTCCCGCTGCCAACATTACAATTTCCGTCGGATCGCACAGACCGAGATCATGACGCAACTCCGCCACGTCGCCGAGCAGGAACAGCTCACACTTGAGGAGCGCAGTCTCGTTGCCCTGGCGCGAGCCAGTGAAGGCAGCTTGCGGGATGCGCTGAGCCTGCTCGACCAGGCCGTTGCGTTCGGGGGTAAAACCATCGAACACCATGATCTCGAAGTCTTACTCGGCGCCGTACCCCATGAATTAGTACAGGGACTCATCAACGCCGTCATGGCCCAGAATAGCCCGGCAGCCCTCACGGTCCTCGCCTCTCTGCTGGACCAGGGACACGACCTGCGGGCGTTCTGCTCCAACGTCGTGGAACAATTCCGTCATCTCCTCGTCGCATCCGTTGTTCCGACCGCAACCGAACTCCGAAGCCTGATCGAAGCGTCAGAAGAGGATCT
>Ga0224501_10001981_pt1 | contig 15989 bp, 16 predicted proteins | sample SF_Oct11_sed_USG_4_FD_169105 | JGI IMG/M metagenome (GOLD analysis project Ga0224501, IMG submission 169105) | Sediment microbial communities from San Francisco Bay, California, United States - SF_Oct11_sed_USGS_8_1 | ecosystem: Environmental > Aquatic > Marine > Sediment | place: USA... | reverse complement strand
AAGGTGTCTCGAGTGAAACTGCTTACAACCCAGGACAATAATGGAACGTAACTGTATGCAGAATTGTTATTCCCTGGTTAAATGTAAAAATAGTCTGTATACACAGCCAGCATCAATATCATTCAGTTTCAAATGGCATGCAAGAGCTGTTGAACAGAACTTACTACATCTTTTTTGGTAGCCTTAACATCCACAGTAGCGACAGGACCCTTGATAGATTTAGCTTCAGCGAATATGGCCAGTTCCTCATCTACGCATACTACAATATTCCATGAAAGCATAAAATGATTTGCTTATCCTCCAATACGATAGCAAAACAATATACAGACCTTCAAATTTTAAGGACCCATTGGAATACTATACATGTTACGTTTCCTGTCATTAGACGGCTACGTAGAGCTAGAATCGTCCCTGGGATATAGGACAATTACATAGGTTTTTTGCTCTTGATTGAGGTATTTGAGTTGAGGACTCGCTGAATGTGTAATTATTGGCCAGTTTTGAAGAACCGCTTACACATACTGATAAATCCAGGCAAAGCCCGCATCTGCTTTGTCTCTGATCGCAGGACAATGCAGTTGATAACAATTTTTTCATAACATAGAATTTCAACTAGCAGAACATCCCATAACTGAAATATTTAAAGGGGTTATGACACGGTCGTAGGTAGACACTTTTGGGGTTGTGTTCCCCATTTGTAAAGGAAGGCAACTCCGCATTCATTGCAGCGATAGCGAGTGGTTTTTTTCCACAAACCGAATATCGGTCACTGGAATAACTACAGCTCAAATGGCCCAAATAGAAATAAAATGGGATCTTATTACTAAAACTTAGTAACCCAGTGATCTCCACCCCCTTATAACATCGAATAGAACTTAAAATTGAACGTAAGATTGGAGAAAACCTAAGTTATAACAAATGCTTCGTCGGTTTTCCCTAGCCCTAAATAGGGGCCATCGCGTTCGGGCCTCTATCATTTCGCAATAACGGCACAAACGGCAAAACTTGTGTTACTTACAAGTCTAGCGTGCACCTACAAGAGGATTTTCCAAACATCAGCGCTTAAGCCGAGAAATCAACACAAACATCAACAGCTCTGTGTTAATTACCTATCTCGAGGTCAATTCTGGTGCGTCGACGGTCTGAGAAGTACGTCACCAAGGGCTCTAAGTATGCGAGTTGGATAGGGCTATATCTAAGCTTCCATTTGAATTGGGTATTGGGCCCATTTGTTTATGGTAAGATTCAGAATCTACAAACAAGTGAAGCCACTTTTGTCCATGTCATAACCCCTTTAAATTCAAACTGGACTGTATATAAAAACCAACATCAGGTTCCCCTGATTGGGATAGAGCTCTCCCCTGTATTTCCAGGTTATCCGAATATGGCATTTTTTTTATATGCTCAAGTAAAGCCCGAGCAGATCGTGAGCACTGCCCGCATGTCTCTGGTGGGCACTGGACACCTGCCAAGAGCGGGACTATATTCTATTACGGCAAATAAATCCAAAAAAGATGAGCGAATGATGGCTCAATAAAACTGTAGACCAAACTATTCACTGAATGCCGTGTTGGGCAAGGTTCTCCACGAGAAACTCGCAACCTCAGTTTGACCTTACGGAGACATGTACTTAAAACGGCTCTTAGTTCGGTAGTCACCCATACAATATGATCGGAAGTTCACGTTTGCGGAGAGAAGCATGGATCCTGGTGCGTGTATTGCAATCAGTCCAGAAAGAGTCCTGCAAAAAATAAGTTCATTTGAGCACATTCGTAGAATACATCAAAGATGATGATAGTGTCACTTGACTTAATAGTTCAATAGTTCAGTGGTGGTCCCTCAAATAACAGGAAATCTCATTCAAAAGCTGTGAACTGTCGGCATCAGGCTTACCAAAACAGTCAACGGAAAGGCCTTCAATGAAAGGAAGAACCATCTTAATACCGTCATGTCTTTAATGGGTAGGAGAATTCGGACTACTAAACTGTTTGTTAACCAGATGGACATGGACTTTTTGTCTATGGGATATCATCATGAGTAGTGAATTATTTGTTAGGTTATTGGTTTCTCAGATTTCTCAATCTTACCCACTCTATTTAATGTATGACAGAAGGATCATGGACCAATACTTATAGCTGATGTCACTTTGACCTACCCCAACATGAGTGTTCCATGCACAATGGGTCGACTAAATTTAGTGTTGTACTTGGCATAATCTTCATCTATGTGAATTGGATTCTTATCCCCTGACAGAGCTGCAAACAGTCTCACTTCATCAAGAGAATAACTCCGCTTGCATGTATAGACCTTGTTTGAAAGAGGTCGTTGCAGGCTCTTTACACAAGATCGAGCCCTGCAACAGATGGTGAAAGAACTCGGTGGTAAAGCGATGGGCTCGCAGTCGTGAGAACCTCGGTTCGAGTACTGCTCATGACGGCGCCCTTTGTATGACCTCAAAGCAAAAGAAGCCTAACTATGAGATGAAGTGTTGATACCGAACCGCTCATGGTGCTCCATGCTGAGCCGTAACCGATGAAAACACAGGTAAGTAACCGACAGCTTTGCCATAACAGTGAAGATGACATACGAGTACAAGATCCTTACAAAGAAAAGAGAACCATTCAATGAGTGTAAGTGTCAGCCTCGACACTGTCTATCAATTTATCATTACCCGCATGATCTCAAGTCTGTGCCACAGGAAGTCAACATTGGGGAATGCCTGCTGGTACCTAGAGGAAAAACAACCAATACATGCATCGTTCCCAAAATGCTGGTGCGTCACAGATTTAGGCCATTTTTCTGGGCAGCAACGAATAATCGAATTTGGCACATTCTTATGAAGCAATGAGATATCAGATATTCCTGCTGTGCCACAAAGCACAGCCACACCGTCAAAAATAGGTACAGCATCTGATAAATGCCTGAGTAGGAACGCCAGGAATTAGCGAATAGTGATGTCGCAGCTTGCCTCTGATTGGTTCTACATTGGGAATACTCTCTTGCAACTGGTCAGGGGCTCTAGAATTAGGCTGGGAAACCTCTTGTCGATTCAGTAACAGTAAAAGTTATCGATTTTGGTGGGCACATCAGCAAGTTTCTTTTCTAATTTATTTACTCTGACATCAGAGGGCATGTTTCTTCCTACTGAAATATTTAGACTTCGACCCTTTTACATTGAGGTGAACAAAGCCAGAGTGGTATGTAATCCTATGGATAAGTAAGTGATAGCTCATATGTAAACTACAAAGTCAAGTAAATCCAGATTCACTGGGTTTATTTCATGATATCTCCTAGTTTAAGGATTCCAGAACTGGTAGTAATCTTGGTACAGAACACTGCTCCATTGAAGGCTTACAAAATGAACTGTGTATGAGTTGGTATGCAGATGAGAAAAATAAACAAGTACTGGAGCAATCTGCCAAATGCCATTCTGACTCTGAATAATCAGCTCTTTCAAATGCAAGAATTAGCTGAAATGAACGGTCATTCTCTCTGGTTCGTGAATTTAGGGATTAGTGTGACATGATGTCACTAAAAGGAGAATTGTATGAGAGCCGGTTTCTGGCAAAAGTCATATATCCTATGAAAAATCAAAAGTTTCGCTAGGGGTTCGTGTTAAAATTACTTTGCGCCAGTTGCTCGAAAAGAGAGAGGTGGTCAGATATAATAAGAATCTAACATAAAGTGGGGAAATTTGTAGTGATTGCAAACTCTTTCCCAATGTTCCTCACCTCCAAAGAAGCTGCGCTCCGGCTTTGGCGCCTGTGACTATACTAGCCATATGGTCTAGTAAGCTCTGAAGCACGCAAAGAACTACAAAATAAACTGTCGAAAAATAGCCAGCTGTTAATCTAATGCTCACACTTGCACTCGTACAGCTTCTATACTGTTAATACATATTGAAGGGGGGTCAGCAACGAGAAATGAGAAGAATTTTAACGACCTGGTCAAAATTTGGGAAATTGGGCGAATACCTTCGAGACAAAAAGTTCCCTCTTGCGTTGTAAAAAATCCTTTATGCAAAGTGTGATCCCCACATTACTGTATGTTGCCAGAACATGGACTACCGCAAAAGCAATGGAATTAGATCTACTCAACTTTGCATGGAACGAAACATGCTATGAATAACATGGAAAGACAAAGTAAACAACATCACAATAAAGCAAGACGAATTTTCCAGATGTTCTACAAATGCTAGAACCATCAAAATTGAAATGGGCAGGCCATGCAGCAAGAGCCAAACACAACTGGGCATTGGACATCATGAAATGGAACCCCATAGGTAAAAGAAAAAGGCGCACACTAAAGACATGCTGGGCAAGGGACTTAGTGAAACATAGTGGTAACAACTGGGCAGAAGTGACAGAGGAGAGAGATTTGTGGTCAAACGAGTGGAAGGCTTCGTCCAGCAGTGGAACAGAGGCGGCTGCTAGTGATGATGAATCAACGAGTAAATACCAGTACTAGTAGTAAAAATGTTGTGTCAATGACAAGCAACAGTATAACCTCGGTAAACGAATAAGAATGAGAATGACTTATCACCCAATTATTTAACAGTGTGGGTGTGGGGGGGGCAGTGACTGGCATTCACTGCCCCTCACGAGCAAAAATAGTTGCAATCAGTGTGAGTGTGAGCGTCTTGGTCAGCGATTCACACTGAGAGTGAGACATCAAATCGGTGAGTGACTGAATCGTGATTGGTTGAGTCATTTACTATTCGTCCATTTAATTGACGATTGCATTTATAATTATTTGACCAGAGACTGATTGACTGTGAGTCACTCTGAGACTGAGAGTGAGACTCTCAGACTGAGTGACTGTGACTGTGACTGTGAGTATGTGACGGTCACTCACTGTCAGTGTCACTCACAGTCACTCACTCGCTCACTCAGTCACTGTGAGTCAGACTGTGAGCGGAGTGCATGGTGCATCTTCAGATCATCATTCATTTCATTTTCATGATCACGATTATGAATTTATTCGAACATTTATTTTTATCACTGATAAATTTTATGTGAATCACTGAGTGATTGACTGAATCAGAATGCGACATGTGAAGAAAATGGAAATCATACCATGGAAACTATACACATACAATACACACCAGTATCAAAGAAGATAACTTTGCTCGCAACAAAAGTATACCTCGGCGGTTATATGCCCTTCTCTATGTCACCGCTCTTAGCCCACAGAATAATAATTATTATTATTATATTCCGAGCCTATGTTGCGTTGGTGCGAAGTTGCACGGTGCTGGGGATTCCCAAAGGACAACTGCAGCAAGACGTTCAACAACGCTAGTGACTTCCGCTGAGTTTGCGCAGTCAAAAATAAAACAATGGCGAGTTTATCAAGGTGGGGTTTTTAATCTTTTTCTGTTGATAGAAACTTTTCGTATAGAACGCAAAACTAAAATACTTAGCTTCACCAACACTGTCGCTAACTCGTAACATCGTCGGCCTAAGCGTCAGGTAGTCTGTACGAGAGCGAATCATTTGACTTTGACAGTTTGAGTCCGAAGTCGGCGAATCGTTTTCACTCACTACTCAGAGTCAGACTCAGAGTCAGACTCAGTCAATCATCAATGACTGAGTGAAAACGATTGGCCGACTTCGGACTCCCCTCAGTCTCACTCCTCAGTCCTCAGGTTCAAGCCTCAGTCTCACCGACCGAGTCGCTCAGTCAGAGTCACTCACTCGTTCACCGGCTGACTGACTCAATCAGTCGCTCACCTCGGACTCCGACTCTTGTCAATGTCGGACTCAACTAGAGTCAGGCCCAGTCACCGAATCATGAATGACTGACTCAGTCACGTCAGTGTCAGTGACTGAGTCATTGATGATTGAATCACTCGTTGTCAGTGCCAGTGAGAATGACTCCGTCATTGAGATTAAATTGATTGATTTGATATCAATTTATCATACTGATTGAATTTGAACTGATTATTGAACACTGAGTGACTGACTCAGTCACTCACTCACTAGGAACTTAACTCATAACTGAGTCTGGCTCACGGGTCACTCCCATGGTTACCCACTTTACTGACAGAGTGAGACTGAGTGTGACTCACTGACTCAAGCTGCTGATTAGGGCCCAGCCAGATTTGACAATGAGTCAGTGACTGACTGAGTAACTTCCCAGTCATGCCGACCCTCACATTGATACCAAAAGGATTTTTCGTAATTAGTAGGTACTATCGGACTTGCAGCGACTGCAAATGTAGTCTGTTTGGTGTTCCAGCATCAGAATTGAGAATTGACTGGTCGTCATATCAGTCCCACTAAATAACTAAAATCTAATTTAGTACTTGTGTTGCTTTTTCCCTTCAAGTAAATGAGTTTGTGGCTTGTGCTTGGCGGATTGTTAAGGAAAAATCCCCTTGGCTGTCAGGTTGAGCGATGTTGGTACTAATAAAAAATAGTTACTTGACCTTCACCTACGCCTCCACGGGCCATTTTGCAAGCCTTCACACATTTATATGATAATTTGCTTTTTGTTTTAGTTTGAATAGCTTCTTACCTGCCCCTACGCAGTATGTTTATGACAGAGAGGAGGAGGAGAGGTCCTCTAAAAAGACATCCACACAGGTACATTCTTTGTTAGAGAGGGATACTTAAGTTCCGCGTGGATCTCAATTGAACAGTCAGTGATGGTATCTGGTATTGTTTACATCTTTATGGGGTTTGCAGTTCATGATAAGTCATGCGCAGTTAAGTTTTACTAATTATGGGGGGTCATACTGGGGCATTAACAACTAAAGGCTGTTTAATTATCTTTCTGATTTTGCTAAAAATTGGCTGAAAGGTGTCTACATTTGTCAGGATGACATCTGCGAAATCAATTCTCAATCAAACCACTCATTCAATAATTATGATCAAAAATCCAAATGCTCCTTATGTCTTTCATTGGATGAGGCTTATTAGGTTCCGAATGAAAATCTTAACAGCTTCTGATACGGAAGCTGATTACGCAATCCACTGCGCTTGGGTGCTGTCACTCCACCTGTACAAGGGAGAACAGTGCATGTATAACAGGTCTCCAGAAAGAGACCAATATATAAGGGCATGTTAAAAACTTAGGTAACACGGTGAGCACTCTTTGCGAATGCTGAGCTCTCAATGTAACTAGTGAAAATATAACAGAGGTAGTATATTTGAACATGATTATATTTTTTTGTAGATTGCTTTAGCGCAGGCTTCCACAGCCCCTCCGTATGGCCATAGAAGAGGATGGGTGCCAAGAACACAGGCTGTATGTATTCAATAACCCGTCGTAACAAATAGGGCTGTTCCAAATGACAACTAAGAATATATCTCGGTTACTTTAACTTGGCTAAATGCTCTAAAGCAGAGCTACTCGGCCTTTTCGGGATTGAGGCCACTTTGGAAAACTGGGCTAATAGCTTGGGCCGCTTATGAACAGTGTCTTAGGCGAATCAGTTGCTGTAAGTATTATAGCAATCTATCATATGTTAGAGAGTTAAAGGGGTTATGACATGGGCAAAAGTGATTTCACTTGTTTTCAGACTCTGAAGTCTTACCATGAACAAATGGGCCCCAGTTCAAATGGAAGCTTAGATATAACTCTATCCAATGCGCATACTTAGAGCCCTCGACGACGTACTTTTCACATCGTCGACGCACCAGAATTGGCCTCAAGATAGGAAATTAACACAGAGTTGTTGGTGTTTGCGTTGATTTGTCGGCTTGCGCGTTGATGTTTGGAAAATCCTCTTTCAGGCGCGCACTAGACTTGTAGTTGCACAAGTCCATATAGAGAAAATGTAGAAATAGGGTTTCAGAGTGCATTTTAACTCTGTCAACGAGCGTTAGTGCTATTATTGCGAAATGATAGAGGCCCGAACGCAGCGGTCTCTGTTTCGAGCTAGAGAAAACCAGCAAGAAACTTCTTATAACTTGAGTTTTCTCCAATCTTACGTTCAACTTTAGGTTCTACTCGTTGTTATAACGGGGCAAAGATCACTAAGTTTTAGTAATTAGATCCCATTTTATTTCTATTTGGGCCGTATTTATTCGAGTGACTGATATTTGGTTTGTGGAAAAAGACCACTCGCTATTGCTGCAATAAATGCGGAGTTGCCTCCCTTTAAGAATGAGGAGCACAACTCCGAAATTGCGCCTACCATCGACTGTGTCACAACCCCACCCCTTTAATAAGATTTACACCCCATTGCAGTGGATCGGAGGGTTTTACAGTTTTTCACAATATTTCCAAATGGGTCAAACCACTGACGGTTAGTACTGGGACCACACGCGACCCCAAGACCAATGGTTGGACAGCTCTGCTCTACAATTTGCAATTAAAATAACAGCTGTCGAGGTGAAATGTCTCTGATAGATAACCATTGTTGTGACCTGCAGGATTATGGCGATGGTGGAGCGTACCCAGAGATCCACGTGGCACAGTTCCCATTACTAATGGGTAAACAGAAAACTACCTCTAATGCCCTCGCGAAAACTTTAGACGCTGAAGGCAAAGTCCGATACGATATAATCGCTCGACAGGGTCATGGAAAAGACAAGGTAGGTGAAAACAGTGTCAAAACTTTATGTTGTTTTCAATATGTACTTGATGAAAAAGGTATATTTGCACTCGCTGTCCTGTAACAATAAGCTGTGTAAGAGACGCTTGCCTATTGCAGGTTGTGCACAGTAAGTTCCAGGATCTCGTTGCCAAGCCCATGGAAGATGAGGAGAAACTTCAGAAACCGAGTGAAGAAGATGTGGCGGAGACGACAGAGCGAACACGTCTAGCTCTTGAGAAACTCGTTCAGGGCAAAATCTCGGCAGCTATGCCTGTTAAAGCTGCCGATAAAAAGCAGCCGGCACAGTATATAAGGTCCGTGATGCATCGACCGTCTGCGGTCTGTTGGTATTATCCATTGTTTCGGCAATTTTCGATATATCTATATGTATATTACCAGACTCGGTATTGCATTAGCCGTCTTCGTTGTAGGTATACCCCTGCCCAGCAGGGTGTGGCTTTCAACTCGGGTTCGAAGCAGAGAATCATTCGTATGGTGGAGGTTCAGAAGGACCCTATGGAACCGCCCAAGTTTAAGACAAATAAAAAGATTCCTCGCGGTCCACCATCACCACCAGCTCCGGTCATGCATTCGCCTAACCGAAAGGTTGGTATGCTATATAAATACGCGACATGAGCTATTGCAAAGCAGTTTCCGGCTTCGTGGAAGTAAAGTGCTACTCAGGTTTTTAACATGCCCTTACACATTGATCTCTTTCTGGAGACGCGTTATACATGCACTGTTCTCACCTGTACAGGTGGAGTGACAACACCCAAGTGCAGCATATTGCATAATCAGATCCAGTGTCGGAGGCTGTTAAGATTTTCATACAGAACCTAACTAGTCTCATCTAATGATAGACATATATGGAGCATTTGGATTGTGGTTTGATTGAGAAATGATTTCGCAGGTGTCATCCTGACACATGTAGACACCCTTCAGCCAATTTTCAGCAAAGTCAGAAAGATATTTAAACAGTGTATGGTTGCAAATGCCCCAGTGGGACTCCTATAATTAGTAAACTCAACTGCATATGACCAATCATGAACCACAGACCCCATAAAGACGTAAACAATACCAGATGCCATCACTGACTGTTCAATCAAAATCCACATGGAAGTATCCCTTTAAAGTCAGAGTAAAAGACACAATGCTCAGCGTAACGATTCTATTCCTGTGTTAATGGCACCAATCTGTTCTACATTCTATTACATACGGTTACCCTCCAGTGGATGACTAAATGCAATACACATTCAGTCTGTACCGTTCCACCCATCACTGTTTGGTGAAAATATCGCCAAATATACATTAGTCCCTACTGACTTTATTTCATCAATCCCGTGTTTTCTGTAATTTCCAGGTGACCGTGAAGGAACAGGCTGAGTGGAAGATCCCTCCATGTATCTCAAACTGGAAAAACGCAAAAGGCTACACAATCCCACTAGACAAACGACTGGCGGCCGATGGGCGTGGTTTACAGGGGGTGCACATTAACGAGAACTTTGCAAAGTTAGCCAGCTCTCTGTATATTGCCGATAGAAAGGTGAGTTATTTGTGGAAAAACACCAATCAGATTCTTCTGTCGATTCTTCAAATTTACTGAAATCATAAAATCGTCTCCCCAAAAAAAGGCTAGAGCTATAGAGGAAGCCGCGCTTCATCGAGCAGTCATTCAGCCAAGCACCAACAAATCACTAAACAATTGGTCAGGTTGTACTTGTTCAACTGCATAGACATAATCTCTATACTTGTATTCTGGATAAAGAGCACGGGCAATTTCGGTGTCTGCTTCATTGAATTTCCTCACTGCCCATCCCCTATCCCGCTGGAGATGGGGATAAGTCAACCCGCGCCTTCACCATTTGAATACTTATCTCCAGTGAATATTCTCCCTTCCCCCCCCATGTAAGAGATATGCTGTGTTGTCCAGCATACCCCGTATTTGTTTCACTCTCCTCAATTCTCTCTCATCTGTAGGCCAGAGAAGCTGTAGAAACCCGAGCCACGATTGAGAAACAGCTGGCTAGTAAGAAAAAAGAGGAGAAGGAGGCCAAGCTGAGAGAGCTAGCTTACGAGGCGAGAAATGAGCGAGCCGGAATAATGTCGGGTGCTGGTAAGCGGCCACCAATTTTCTATTACTACTTTCTGCCCGCTGCTTCAATATCTCTTCAGGGCCAGAGTACCTCGGCCGGTAAAAGCACAGAATTACAATCTAAATAGTAGAGTAGCTTAATTCTCCGCATGTGACGTGTAAATGAATGAGCTCCAGTCTGGAACCTGAGAAAGCCAGCGGGGAAACCACCGAACCATCCAACGCCGCAATGACATCGACTGGTCATGAGAAAACTACCTTTGGCAGAACACTTCATTATCATCAAAGATTCGCAGCATTGCTAATGCTTGGTTTTCATTCAGATCGAGCTGACGCCGAGTATCGAGAACGCGAAGAAATCAGACGTGAAAGGAACAAGGAGCGACAAAGGGATCGCAATCTGGCTCGCGCCGGTACAGACAAACGCAACAGGATACAACGGGAGCGTGAGCGCGATATCTCTGAAAAAATCGCCCTGGGCATGCCTAACACTGGCAGGGGCCAGGATGCTGATGGTGGTTTTGATAGCCGTCTGTTTAATAGGGAAAAGGTAAGGCAAACTGGCTGGCAGTACCAACCAGACTACGCGGTTGTTCAACCTGCATTGTAGTCTGACTACAGTGGCCATCTTCACATGCTCTTCAATGTGGTGTGATAGTCAATGTGATAGTCAATGAGATAGTCAATATGATCCGGCTATTCTTTCTAGCAGCTGTCCGACCTCCCACTCACTGTATGGAATATTATCAATGTAATGCACATGTCAGTCATGATATCGCAGCGGACGAATGAATTTATCTCTTTGTCTGTCCTCTCCATGGCCCTGGTGCAATCCCTGGCCGAGGCGGAGTATTTCAAGGGAATTTTCCTTGGCTGATCACACTCTGCCAACGCGTCCGGAGTCAGCTTGGCGGAAAATGGCTCATACTTTCCGAGCATAAAGTAACTTTCTCCCTTTTTGTGTAAAAATAACTCTAAGCACAGAACTGAATCAACTGAATGAGGAAATAGAAGAATGATTTTCATTCAGGGTTATACCAAGAATCAAGCTTCTCCGTCCCGTGTTACTGTATCAGTATTTCTTTACTGCAGGGGATGAGCTCTGGGTTCAAGGATGATGAAGCTTATGATGTATATGATCAGCCTTGGAGGAAAGATCAGAGTATTGGGTCAAACATATACAGACCCGGACGTAACGTCGAGAAGGAATATGAGGGCGTAGATGATCTCGTTAAGAATAACAGGTACAGAACTGAAGCGACTGGTCTGAAATCAAACATGAATCATTCGTATGTGTTTAGTGATGTAAATAAGCCTAGCCTAATGTTTTGACACATCTGCAGAAACGCGGGGCATGAGGTCAGTTTCCATAGGCGTGTTGTATAATTTCCATTCTATTGTTTTGTCGAATGCAGCAAATTGTGATTACCATTTTAGGTTTGTACCTGATAAGGAGTTCTCTGGGACGGATCGATCTCAGAAGAGAGAAGGGCCAGTTCAGTTTGAAAAAGATGATGATATTTTCGGTCTGACTTTCCTTGAGTTCTTAGAAGATGCTAAACGCGGTGAGAAAAGATCGTCGGATGATCGCCGGCATGACAGGAAACGAGATCGCAAGGAATGATTGTGGCATTCTGTGTTATCGCATTGTTATGTCCCGGCCTACGCTACCAGGAGCAGCATTCTTCCTCTCTGAGGTTAGACCTGGCAAATTCATCAACGTTGTGTAATTAGCAAGGTATTGCATCATATTTGATGCACATACAGCACAATATATAATGTACAGCTATCAATAATGCAACAAAGTGTAAGTATACACATTTTATTATACACATTACGCTTTTCAAAGGAATAAAAAATTGCGAATAGAAAACTATTTCATTGCGCCACGTGACTTGCGCGCTCTTTCGTTTTTATTGCAACCCCCCTGCATCGCCAAGTGCAACCTTTCTCAGCACGCAAGTGACTAGTGCCTCCCCCCTAATCCCCTTCAATAGAATATTCAGAACAGCCATATGGTGGCCTAGTACAATGATCACCCAATTTGAGAAGACCCGTTGCGAACACCTGAATGCACTGAAATCTTTATTTCTCATCCATCCCCATGAAATCTGAAAGTCTGACCAGGCTTAGCACTAAGATTTGACAGAATCTACTATGTGGGTGCTAATTATTAAAAGGCCCCGCAGAACATGGATCTAATAAGAGACTTATGAAAAAGCTACCGAAACTAATGTTTGGTGACGATTTGGGTTGTTTAGTGCTCTTGGACATTTTTCTTCCCGAAGAAACGGTTACTAGTCAGTGTGGGGTTCACCATATTTAACCACGGCACCTAGTTTTTGGGAATTGTGGATTCTGAACCTGATTCAGCTCACGTTTGGTTTGAAATGAAGACAACGAAAATTGACCGATATGTGATTAAGTCATGTTAATGTGTCGCCAAGGCTGTTAGGTTTAATTTCAATGAGATGCCATCACCCATATTGTTCTTTTTTTATGTATGACGTCTTTACTGTTGCCGGGTTATATACTTGTTTTTTTATCGGTGGAGCTCCATGGGTCAATATCGAGGCTGCACCTCATAAGCTAGGAATAATGTGGAGAACTCATACAACTGGAGCCTGCCATGACTAGATTTCAAACCCAGGTTTTATTGGCTGTGAACCTAGGGCTCTACCACTGAGCTATTGCTCTATTCCATTTGTGATTTGATTAGTGCAAGGATTAACCATAACACAGAATAATAAAGACATGTATATTATTGAGTAGGTTTGTAATTAAATAAGTCAGATCTTGCAAAAAATACTGAGAAAAAGATTTATGGGAAACCATTCAGTCTGTTATTGATACCAACAGAATGCCTCTCCTTCTGGCGATGTGTGATCAGCACAGACAGTTCATGAAGACAGATCATAGTTAAGTCTAACAATGCAGACTGGGTGAGTATTAATATTCACTGGTAGTAGCTTAGTGCTTGAATGCTCCAATGATCTCTGAAACGGAGAAAACTGTAATATTTTAACGCATTATTTTACATGAGGAAACGGTGTATTGTTCAAGTGGTCCACTGGGGTTCCAATTTCATTCAGGCTAGCATCCCATTCAATTGTTGTGGTCATCCCAATGACATGGTTGTCTTATCAACAGTTGCATGTAAGAAAACCAGCCTGTTTCCAGTTAGCACAGGTAACGGACATGACTTACCATTGATTCGAGACTCTCCAAGGGTAGCCTTGAGGAAAGCCTTCACTCCAGTGACAACTTTGGCGGTGCATACTGGGTCACGGACGCAGTTCATAGCTTTGGCGACCATCTCTGGTGCGCTCTTCAGTGCATCGAGGCCCTTCTCCTCAATCTCTGTTAAAGGTATACCAATATATCAAGTAAAGAGAAAGCTTTGAAGAGAGGGCCAATTTTGATGAGATGATGGATGGATAGCATTAATTTACTAGAAACTGTGCCGGTGATACTTGTTTCACGCGTGTCTTGCCATGAAGGGAGAGTGAGCTTTAACATAGAGAACCACTAAAGGGTGAAATTTAGAGGGTGTATGCACCTTCAAGTTCTCGCTTTCCAGCAACGGCCCCAATAGCGAGCTTTCCAGCGGCGATAGCGGCAGCTCTGCAGGCGGCGTTGGCAGCGCAGGCCTTGCCACCGTCAACGACGAGTCCTCCGACCTTCATGACACCATCGGCGATCTTGCTTCCGATGTTCTTGATGCTATCCCAGAGTCCACGAGTCTCGAGCTCTGAAAATCATGGTTATATTTGAACAATCTTTTCAGCTTATTCGACAAACACGCATGTTTAATGAGCCTATCGAGGGCAATTATTGTACTGGCATTGGTTGGGATTTTACCTTCAAGCTCTCGCTTTCCAGCAACGGCGCCGATGGCGAGCTTTCCAGCGGCAATGGCGGCAGCCCGGCACGCAGCGTTGGCAGCACAGGCCTTTCCACCGTCAACGACAAGACCTCCAACCTTCATGACTCCGTCAGCGATCTTGCTTCCGATGTTCTTGATGCTGTCCCAGAGTCCTCGTGTCTCCAGATCACGCTTTCCAACAGCTCCGACAGCCAACTTTCCGGCGGCGATAGCGGCAGCTCTGCAGGCAGCATTGGCAGCGCAGGCCTTTCCTCCATCGACGATGAGTCCTCCAACCTTCATGACACCATCGGCGATCTTGCCTCCGATGTTCTTGATGCTATCCCAGAGTCCTCGGGTCTCGAGCTCTAGAAATTATAAAGAAGTCTCACATTTACTACAGTTATTATGGTTTGCTTTATTCTCTTTTTCCTTTTAGACTGTGGAATTCACTTTTTGGCTAGCGTCAGGGTCCAGATTATTCCATAGAACACAATGATCTCATTCTGTAGCTCTTTGTGGACTTATTTGCATTCTCTTTACCTTCAAGCTCTCGCTTTCCAACAACGGCGCCAACGGCGAGCTTTCCAGCAGCGATGGCAGCAGCCCGGCAAGCGGCATTGGCAGCGCAGGCCTTTCCACCATCAACAACAAGTCCTCCAACCTTCATGACACCATCAGCGATCTTGCTTCCGATGTTCTTGATGCTATCCCAGAGTCCTCGGGTCTCCATATCTGTACAGTGCACATGGTTTTAGTTTCGCCCATATATGGAGTCAAAAGAGAAACGTACGGTACCTATCGAACTGCGCATCAAAGTAGAACTACGGCCACATCATTGTTATTTTTTAAAAGATAGTTTGAACCATTTTAATAGAAGTCGAGTAAAATTGTCCCCATTAATTCATGTCTGCCATCGCAGAGTGCACTTTCAACGTGTCTTTGTTGTACGTTGCCACTCACCGAACTCCTCCTCGCGCTTTCCGACAGCTCCGACAGCCATCTTGCCGGCGGCAATAGCGGCAGCTCTGCAGGCAGCGTTGGCAGCACAGGCCTTTCCTCCATCAACGATGAGTCCTCCGACCTTCATGACACCATCAGCGATCTTGCCTCCGATGTTTTTGATGCTATCCCAGAGTCCTCGAGTCTCGAGCTCTGAGAATAACGATTTTATATAAACAATCTATTCATCTAATTCGACAAATGCGGATGTTTAATGAGCTTATCGAGGGCAATTATTGTACTGGTATTGGTCTTACCTTCGAGCTCTCGTTTTCCAACAACGGCGCCAACGGCGAGCTTTCCAGCGGCAATGGCGGCAGCCCGGCACGCAGCGTTGGCAGCACAGGCCTTTCCACCATCAACGACAAGACCTCCAACCTTCATGACACCGTCGGCGATCTTGCTTCCGATGTTCTTGATGCTGTCCCAGAGTCCTCGTGTCTCCAGATCACGCTTTCCAACAGCTCCGACAGCCATCTTTCCGG
>Ga0224501_10001980_pt1 | contig 15999 bp, 19 predicted proteins | sample SF_Oct11_sed_USG_4_FD_169105 | JGI IMG/M metagenome (GOLD analysis project Ga0224501, IMG submission 169105) | Sediment microbial communities from San Francisco Bay, California, United States - SF_Oct11_sed_USGS_8_1 | ecosystem: Environmental > Aquatic > Marine > Sediment | place: USA... | reverse complement strand
ATATCTCCAAGTCAACACGCATTTGTCAAAAAAATAAAAAATATACTTGAAGTAATGAAAATTATAAAATAATTATCCACAACTTATCAAGAAAATTTATAACCTTATTCATAAATTATACACAAACAAAAAAACATTATTACTTGTGAATAAGTATGTTAGTAACTTGGAATAAAAAAAATAAAACACTATATTTTATATATATAAAAATCATGTGTATATCTTTATTAAATAAAGATTTTTTTTATATTTTACAGAGCTTCATGAAAATTTAAATTTAATTTTGTGGATAACTCTACAAACCAATTTGGTAAATTAGAGGTAAATTTATATTCATCAAAATTTACCTGATATGCATGTAAAAACATTCGTTTTTCATTATCATTTATTCCATATTTAGAATCACCAAGTATAGGCAATCCTTCGTCAGCAAGATGAACCCTAATTTGATGCTTGCGACCTGTATGAATAATAATTTTTAAAAAAGATACTTCATTATTAGTAGAAATTAAATGCACTTCAGTAATTGCTTCTAATCCATTTATATCCACTGCCATTTTTTCAATACCATTAAAAACCTTTTTAGAAATATTCTTTTTTATAAAGAAACTTTTCTTTTTTGGCTTGTTGTGTACAACAGCATAATAAGCTTTATGTATACTTCTATTGTAAAATTTTTCAATTAAAAATCTTGCATAAATCTGAGTTTTAGCTATTAAAAGAATTCCTGTTGTATTTTTATCTAAACGATGAACAAGATAAAATTTATTTTCACTATTGGAATTAAAAATCCTATCAATCGAATATTTTATTTTATTACCACCTTGAACAGGCATACCATATTCTTTATCTAAAACTAAAAAATATTCATTTTCGTATAAGATATTAATTTTTTCTTTTAAATTAACTGGAATAAAAACATTACTATTTCCATTAATATTAAATTTTAAAATAAACCTTTTTATATAAATAACATCGCCATTGTTCACCTTATCGGATGAAGATATTCTATCTTTATTAACTAAAATATCTTTTTTTCTAAACATTTTTTCTAATAATGATTGAGATATATTAATGATGTATTTGATATATCTATCTATCCTAACATTATCATCAACAACTATAAATTTATGGTATTTAATATTTTCGTATTTCATTTATAATTTCTTGCACATGATCAACAGGAGTATTTCTATTAATACCATGACCAAGGTTAAAAATAAAAGACTTCTTGTCTAAAATATTAAAAATTTTACTCACATATTTTTTAGCAGAGTCTAAATCATACGCCAACATCAAAGGATCTAAATTACCTTGCACTGGCAATATTGGTTGTAAATTATCTCTAATCCACTCTAAAGGCATTGTATAATCAACAGACAACCCATCTACCTTTGTTATTTGAGCATATTGTAAATACTTCACACCGCACCCTTTTGGAAATCCAATAACAGGTGCTTTAACTCTGTTTTTAATAATTCGCGTAGGTTCAATTACAAACTCTAAAAATAACTCTTCATTTAATAATCCAGACCAAGAATCAAATAATTGAACAACATCAGCTCCAGCTTCAATTTGTTTATTTAAATAGATAATTGTAAATTCTGTTATTATATTTATTAATTCTCTAAATAATTTTTTATTTTGATATATAAAACTTATACTTTTTTCAAAAGTTTTAGAACTTTGACCTTCTATTATATAGGCTAATACTGTCCAAGGTGCTCCTGCAAATCCTATTATAGTTTTTTCAGATGATAATTCTTGTTTAACATTTTTTATAGTTTGAAAGATTGGATTTAAATGATTTATTGATTTATTAAAATCTAAATTTTCAATATCGATCATACCCTTAATAATAGGTCCTACATTTTTAATAAATTCAACATTGCAACCTAATGCATCCGGTACTAATAAAATATCAGCAAATACAATTGCTGCATCTAGGTTAAATCTTTTAATAGGTTGTAATGTTATTTCTGTTGCAAGTTCTGGGTTATAACACACATCCAGAAAATTTTTTCCTTTATTAAAAATTGTATGATATTCAGGTAGATATCTTCCTGCTTGCCTCATAAACCATATAGGTGTTTTGTCAACATTTTTTCCTTTGATTATATTTAACATATATATAATATATTATTGATAATAGAATATAATAGTACATGTTTATAAAAGAAAAGAAAAGTTATTAACATAATAATTCACAATATAAAATTGTTGATAACTATGTTAATAAAAACTATTAAGTCTATATTTTAAAAGGGCTTTTGCTTGTGTATATAATTTTTTTTAGTTGTTAAATATTTTTTTTATCCATTGTATTTATTTTTTTTATTTACTTTGTATAAACTCTGCATGAATTGTTCATAAATCCACCCAATAATCGATTATATATCAATATCTATAAGTATATAGATGATAGTGCACAGCGTTATCAACACTTTTTATACAAAAATAAATTATTATCAGTTATAATATTTGTTGTAAGTTTATTGAAAATTTTTATGAAAAATAGTTTATATTATATAATAATGTTGTTTGTAATGATATTTATCAGTTCGTGTGGTCCAATTTATGAAGATGTGTATGATTATTCTGCTCCTGCAAATAAACAAGGGAAAAGGTGTGCTAATAATTGTTTAACTATTCAAAATAGTTGTTTTCAAGTTTGTAATGCAAAAGAAAATGGTTGTCATGTAGCAGAAAGCATAAATTCTATTTTATACAATAGAACAGCTTATCAATCAGTTTGTAGAGATAATAGGTGTTCTAAAAGATGTGAAGATCAATATAGGTCTTGTTTTATAAATTGTGGCGGTGAAGTTCATAGGAGTTCGCGTTGTGTGGGTTTTTGTGGTTAATTAATAAAGTAATTGAATATTATTGTAATAATCAAAGTTGTTTGTTATAATAGCTTTCTATTTCAATAATTTGATTATTTGTTATGCCTATACATGCTAATGCAAAAAAAATGGATCGTAAGATCAAAAAAAGAAATAAAATAAACTCTTCTAGATTAAGTAGGGTTAAAACATTTATAAAAAAAGTAAGAGATGCGATATTATCCGGAAATAAAGAAAACGCTTTGAATGTATTTAAAGTTGCACAACCTGAAATACAAAAAGCTGTTACTAAAAATGTTTTTAATAAAAGAAAAGTTTCTAGAATACAGAGTAGATTATCTGCTGCTGTAAAAAATATGGATGTAAAAAAAGAAAATATTGTATAAGTTATTATTTCAAATTATTGTATAAAATATTAATATATTTATACAATAATTATCTGAATATATGTATAAAATAAATTATATTTTTTTTCTTTTTTTTTCTTATCTTATTTTCAATTATAATATCTTTGATAATTCTTTTGATATTTTTTCTGCAAATAATTTAAGTTATATAGATCTATTGCTATCGTATGGTGCTGATTTTATCATTCAGATATTTGGATTATCTTTTTTTATTATAATTGATATTCTTTTAGTAATATATATATATTATAAAAAGAAGATTAATTATAAATTTTTTGTCTATTTGTTATTACCAACAGTATTGTTGTCTATTTTCTTAGACAATTTTATTTACAAAGATTTTAGGGCGGGTGGTATAGTTGGTTTATATATTTCTAAATATATAATATGTATTTTTGGAGAAAAATACTCTTTTTTTATAAAATTATTTATTATACTTGCACCAATTTTATTATTTTTAAATAAATTATATACAAATTTATATTTTAGTATAAAAAGTAAAATAATTTTTTTATTAAAAGATTATTTATATAAAGATAAGAGTGACACTGCTACTAGCAATATCTACTATGATGATTATGAAGATCAATATACTGGTAGTGTAATTATTGAAGATGATGCTCTATATTATGATGATAACGATGAAGATAAGAATTATTCAGTAGATGAAGATGAAAATATTTTTGTAAAACCTACTGGTGGCAATCAATTATCTTTAAAATCTAAAGCAGATAAAAATAAATATCATTCCAATTTTAGTATTTCAAATTATAAATATCCAAATATAGATATACTATATAAATCTCTATTATCTCCATCTAATGATGATGGCATGGCTTTTGAAAAAAAAATATCATTAGAAAAAATATTACAAGATTTTGGTGTGCAAGGTTGTATTTCAGATTTTAATGTTGGGCCAGTTATTACATTGTTTGAGTTTATTCCGGCCGCAGGAGTTAAATCATCTAGGGTTATTGGTTTAGCTGATGATATCGCTCGCTCTACTAGCTCTTTATCAGCTAGGATATCTGTTATTCCAGGTAAAAATGCATTAGGAATTGAAATTCCTAATGATAATAGACAGACTGTTTTTTTAAAAACTATAATAGAGAGTGATGAGTATATAAAAAATAACTCTATATTACCAATAGTTTTGGGTGTCAATATTTATGGAGAGAATATTATTGATGATTTATCTTCTATGCCTCATTTATTAATAGCTGGTACAACTGGATCTGGTAAATCAGTATCTTTAAACAGTATGATTGTATCGTTATTGTATAAATTACCTCCAAATGATTGTAAATTTATAATGATTGACCCAAAAATGTTGGAGTTATCTATATATAATGAAATACCTCATTTGTTGACGCCAGTTGTTACTGATGCAAAGAAAGCTGTGCAAATATTAAAATGGCTTGTTCAGGAAATGGAAAGTAGATATCAATTAATGTCACACATAGCTGTTAGGAATCTCGATAGTTATAATAATAAAATTAAAGATTTTAGTGGCGATAACTTTACTATAACAAAAAAAATACAGTCTGGTTTCGATAAAGATAGTGGGGATATTTTGTTTGAAGAGATTACTATTATCCTAGAGCATTTACCATTAATTGTAGTAATTGTTGATGAAATGGCAGATTTAATGCTTGTTGCAGGAAAAGATATTGAAGTTTTAGTGCAGAGATTGTCTCAAATGGCTAGAGCTGCCGGCATACATCTAATAATGGCAACTCAAAGGCCATCAGTTGACGTTATTACAGGTGTAATTAAAGCCAATTTTCCTACTAGAATAAGTTTTTCCGTTACATCTCGCATAGATAGTAGAACTATTTTAGGTGAGCATGGTGCTGAACAGTTACTTGGAAAGGGTGATATGCCATATATGTCTCCAGGAAAGGGTATTACAAGAGTGCATGCGCCACTAGTTACTGACTCTGAAATAGAAGATGTAGTCGATTTTTTAAAAAAACAGGGTAAGCCAAATTACTGTAATATGTCGATCGATGAAGTTTCTTTTGACAAAACATCTGATATAAATGATAAGGATGATGTTTTATATAATGAAGCAAGATCTATTATATTTAGAGATAAAAAAGTTTCAATTAGTTATATTCAGAGGCAATTAAAAATAGGTTATAATAGAGCTGCTAATATTATAGAGAAAATGGAGGAAGATGGCTTAATTACAAAGCCTAATAATTCAGGCAAAAGAGAATTAGTGGATAATTAATAGTTATATTTTATAAATTTTCTATGATATTCAATATTGTGCACTCTAATGAAATCTATATTTTTTTCTTTTAAATATATTGATACGATAATTGTTATATTATCTTTATCGCCAATTTCTCTTATAAAGCCTTTATAAGAATGTCCAACTAATAATTTTGTATTTATTTTTCTAATCAAATCTATACTTTTTAATAAATTCCACGATTGTGTATTATTTTTTCCGTATGCACCAATCCCTATATCTAGTATAATTTGATCGCTTTCTATTCCACTGTTGATTAATTCTTGTTTTTTATTAATACACCAATGGTATATATCTGTCGTTACATCATCTTTTGTAGACATAAAATTCGATAAACTTGCAACTGTTGCGATGTTATGCATTACTATTCCTGTTTTTTTGCTTTTGAGAAGTAAATTTATCTTTTCATTGCTATTAAATCCTTGTATATCATTAATAATATCTATATTTTCTTTTATGATATATTTCATTATATATATTCTATAGGTATCTATTGAAACTAATATGTTATTTTTATGACATATTTTTATTATTTTTTTCAATAAATTTTTATTTAATCTTTTTTTTTCTTCTTTATCTAGTAATTGCCTAGGGTTTAAGGGATTGGTTGCTTGTGCACCAATATCTATTGCTGTTATTTTGTATTGAATGAGTTTTTTTATATAGAAAATAATATTGTTTTTATTTTTTTTTATCCCAAGTGAATTATTTGTGATATTTATAATTGCCAATATATTCATTAATTTGATTTATTTATAATAAATTATCAAGTAGTTGTTTTGTATTTTTCTTTAAAATTGGATGTAAAAAATTTGGCAATATCATGCTTAGAGGATATAACACAAAATATCTATTTTGCATCTCTTCGTGTGGTATGTTTAAGTTTTTATGTTTTATTATATCTTTATTCCAGTAAATAATATCGATATCTATTATGCGTGCCTTCCATTTTTGTTTATTTTGTATTCGACCTAATTTTTTTTCTATTTTTTTTATATAATTAAGGAATGGTAAATGATGGTAGTTTGTATAGCCTATTATTACAGTGTTTAAATATTTATTTTTATCTTCTGTGGTATTTGTGTATTTATTGCACAATAGTGCAGATGTCTCTATTGTTTTTGCAAATTTTGTAATAATTATTTTATTTTTTAACTCTAATAGAGCTTGGTTTATATTATTTTGTCTATCACCTATATTGGAGCCTAGTGCCAATATCACTTTATTCATTTATCGCTTATTATATCCAAAATAGAACCTAATTCTTCAAAATTTTTGAATTTTATTTTAACCGTTCCTTTTTCATTTTTTTCATGTATTGCGATATTAAGTCCTATTTTTTCTGATATTTTTTGTTCTAATACCTTCATGTCATCGGTTTTGATAATCTTAGGTTTTTCTAATAAGTTATTTTTAGAATTTATATTTTTTATTAATTTCTCTGTATCACGCACACTTAATGAAAGGTCGATAATTTTATCTACAACCTCTTCTATATTTGCTGTTCCAATTAATGCTTTTGCATGACCCACAGATATTGAATGATTTTCTATTTTATTTAACACATATTTTGGCAAATTCAATATTCTTATGTAGTTTGTAACATGAGTTCTGCTTTTTCCAATGAGTTCAGCTAGCGATTCATGCGTATAATTAAATAATTCTATAAGTTTTATGTAACTTTCAGCCTCTTCTATTGGATTGAGATTTTCCCTGTGTATGTTTTCTATTAATGAAATTTCTAGGGAATTTTTGTCTGTTAGATCTTTTATGATACAAGGAACATGTGTCATATTTATTAGGTTTGCAGCCCGCCATCTTCTTTCTCCAGCTATAATTTCATACTTATTGCGGTCTATTTTCCTTACAATAATTGGTTGCAAAATGCCATTTTCTTTTATGGATCTTGATAATATATCAAGCGATTCTTTATCAAAGATATTTCTAGGTTGAAATTTACCTGGAATAATATTATTTATTTCTATTTCTAAAATTTCCGCTCCTGAATCTTCTTTTTCTTCTTCATTTTGCGATATCAGCGATGATAATCCTTTTCCTAGCTTATTATTTGTCATAATATATTATAATTAAAATTAATAATTTATGTATTTATAATTTCTTTTTTTTCTACTTTTTCCATTATTTCTTTTGCTAGCTTAATATAGGCTCTTGCTCCAGAGCAATCATGATCATATATAATTGCAGGTTTTCCGTGTGAGGGAGCTTCTGATAAACGAACATTTCTGGGTATTATAGTGTCAAATACCATGTTTGGTAAATAATTTAAAACATCATTTTTAACTAATTCGCTTAATTTGTTTCTTTTATCATACATTGTTAGCAATATTCCAGAAATAAATAAATTTTTATTTAAATGTTTTTTAATCATTGATATAGTTTTTAACAAATGACTTAATCCCTCTAGCGCATAAAATTCACACTGTAGTGGTATAATAATAGAATGTGATGCTACTAGAGAATTTAAGGTTAGTAATCCAAGAGAAGGAGGGCAATCTATTATAATATAATCAAAGAAATCATTAAATTCTTTAAGCTTTTCTTTTAATATAAATTCTCTTTTTTTTACTTCAATAAGCTCTATTTCTGCTGCATATAGATTTACATTTACTGGTATTAAATAGAGATTTTCTATTTTCTGCTCTAATAATGTACTTTTTATATTAGATTTATTTACTAAAACCTCATATATGGTATTTTTTCTAAATTTATCTTCTACTCCAAATCCAGTTGTTGCGTTTCCTTGTGGGTCTAAGTCTATTAATAAAGTTTTTTTTCCTGATATAGCTAGTGCTGTAGATATGTTAACGCTGGTAGTCGTTTTCCCTACGCCTCCTTTTTGGTTGACTATTGAGAATATTTTTGACATAACTTTGTGTTAAAATATATATTGTTTTATTATAAATCAAGATATATAGTATTTGCAATACTATGTTACACGTGAAACATTATATTATTATTTAATATAAGATCTTTATATAATACCTTGAGATATGATTCTATTTTTGTTTAATAAAATAAGATTTAGTATAAAAAATATTTTATTATTAGTAGCAATTTTATTTGCTATTTTATTTTTATTTTTTAAATACTTTACAGTAAATGATATTAATTTAAATTTACAACATAAAAAATATGAAAGTTCGTTGATAACTATAGATGATTCTTCTTCAGTTTTTTTAAATATTTTATCAAATTATGTTATTAAGCCATTTATAGAAAAATATATGTTTTTTTATTTAAATAATTATAATTTATTATGGTTACTTAGCCATGTTCCATATGATTATAGATTGATAAAAATTAATGATATTAATTTAAAAAATGGAGATAAATTGATGTGTGGTCAAAAAGCGAGGATAAAAATTGTTTTATCATATGCTTCGGTGGTTATTAAAGAAGAGGTAATTGATATAAGCACTCAAAATGAAAAAAATAAATTTTTAATTTATGGAATGTTGAATATGACTGAGGGTAGTACTAGGAATATAAATATTCCATTTCACCTTGTTAAGGATTTTATCAAAGAAGTCCCTAGTATTTTGCCATCAAGTATTGATTATACAGTTACTTTAGAGAAAATTTTTAATAAATATCCTAATAATATGGATAAAATAAAAATTTTTGATGAATGTGACTATAAGCAAAGTGAATCTTTTATGTGTGGTGATGTTGTGGATATTCATTATGAGATAGATAGCATAGATGGCGATAGATTTTTATCTAAAGATGTTTCTTTTAAAATTGGGGGCAATAGTAACGTTCCACTGGGTATTCAATTAGGATCTCTATATTTAAAAAAGCATGGAAAGAGAACTTTAATTGCGCCTGGCAATTTATTAGATAATAAATTAGATAATAAATATTATATTGTCTCTTTATTTGTTAAGTAAATAAATAATAGAGAAAATCTATCATTTAAATAACAATTATTAGCATAGATAATGCAATTATAAAGATAGTAGAATAATAAATTATATTATAAATTATTTTTATATTTTTGTAATTTTTATTTTTTAACTTTTCTATTGAAGAAAAATTAGATAAATCTTTGTTTAAGATGCCATGCATAAACATAATATCGTGGCAATCGAACGATGTTCCATGTAGAACATTACTTTCATTTGTGCTAAATATTTTTATATTAGGGCTTTTTAGAGATGTGTATTGTATAAAAATATTTTTTATAGAATTTGTGACATATACATGTATGGCCATGTCATGATATTTTGCTGTTAATGAAAGAATTTCTATTTTTATATTACCAGCTATAAAAGAAGGAGAATTATCTGTATACGAGGTGTCTATAATTTTTTTTTCAATATTTGAGTTGATATATACAAATATTATCAGCCCACTAGTTTCTGTGAGTATAATCAATGTTATCTTATTTTGATATTTAAAATAGTATTCATTCAAAAATTTTTTTAATTCACATGAAGAGAGGTATATATTTTTAATTTTGTGATCATTTATTATTTTTTCTAATTTTTCTGATGAAGAACTGCTTGTTAATAGGTATTGTAGATTATATGGATTGGATAAGTTTAATTTTATCAATCCATTTATCTTATAATTGAGGTTATTTTTCTTTATATAGTTTTCTATTATTTCATTTTTATATGGATAGAGAATTGATTTCATAGAAAATAAGTTGTATTTCTCTGATAGGTTCGAGATTAATATAGTTTTTTTTATCTTAGATTTATTTTCATTTATTTCAAATAAAATATTCTTTGTTTGTCTGCATTGATATATTATCTTATGTTTTATTGTGCCTATTATTATAATCTTTGTATAATAATTTTTGTTTTTTGTGTTATATCTCATTTTTTAATTAATAATAGTTTATATTGAAAAATTATTAATATAATGATAAAGTATAAACTATAAATTTATATGGTATATTTTATGCAAAATAGGTTAATAAACTTTATATTATCTATTTCCTCTTCTTGTGGATTGGTTTCTGCTTTTTGTATTGAGGTTTTTTTTGATGTAAAACCTTGCATGTTATGCTCTTATGAGAGAATTATTTATGCAACAATACTTGTTATTGGTTCTTTTTTTACTTTTGAAAAAATGCAAACCTTTGTTGTAAAAACACAATTGCTATGTTTTTTTATTTTGATTGTTTTGTCTTTTTATCATATAGGTCTGGAGATTGGGTTTATTTCAGAGAAATATCAAATATGTTCGGTTTTCAATAATGGATTGAATAATTCAATAAATGTAGAAAAATTAAAAATAATGGATTTAATGAATGATTTCAAAGAAAAATCATCTTTGTCTTGCAGTAAACCTTCTTTTATTTTTGATAAATTTATATCTATAGCTATGTTGAACTTTGTTTATTGTAGTATTATCTCTATTTTATGTTTGTTGGTTTATAAATTCTGTGAAAAAGAGAAGTTTTAAATTTTATAAGAATGTATCACTTTCAAGTATATTGAGAGTTAATCATGCTGGAGAATATGCTGCAGTGTGTATATATAAAACTCAGGTTGCTGTTTTTAAGAGGTGTAATAATAAGGAGTATTCAGATTTATTACAACATATGCTAGAACAAGAGGAAGTTCATTGTAGCTATTTTGAAAGACAGTTAGCAGATTATAACATGCCATTTACTATTTTTTTAGGTGTTTGGAATTTTTTAGCATCATCTCTTGGTTATTGTAGTGCAAAAATGGGTAAAAAATATGCTATGGCATGTACGATTGCAGTTGAAGAGGTTATAGATCACCATTATTCATCTCAGCTTAATGAGCTTGATGACTGCTATAGTGATATAAAAGATAGCATTGTTAAATTTAGATTGGAAGAATTAGAGCATAGAGATACAGGAATAGAATATCATGGAAAAGAAGCGATTGGATATGTAGCTTTTTCTTCAATAGTAAGCTTTGGATGTAAGTTTGCGATTTTTCTTTCTAAGAGGATATGAAATTTTTATTAAAAAATATTTATATTTCCTTTATATTTTTTTGCTCTTTCTTTTGTTTTATTTTAATTGAGCAACTTTATTCATTTTCAGTGAATTTTTTATTTATCGATTATGTTGTATTGTTATTTGTTATCTTTGTATACTATGATGTCTCGCTCTTTGGTATATGCTTTATTATTGGCATCGTTAAGGATATTATCACTCTCAATCCTATTATAGGATTAGCTTCAATTGAATATATATTATTTTATTTTTGTATTTCATTGGCAATGCGATTTAGTATAGAAAAATGGATTTTTTATATTATAGTTGGTCTTTCTATTTTAGTTATTAAAATTATTGTATCTATTTTTTATAGTAAATTCAGCAGTATGCTATTAATATAGCGTTATTGAATGTTTAATATATTTTTTTTGCATATTTATTAATTTTATATTATAATTAACTTATTATTAATTATAAATAATAATATATTTTATGAAAAGTTAAATTAGCGGTATCTTTAGGATTATGTGGTGATAGTGAAATAAATTTTGTAATAAATAACCTTCTTTTATTTGCAGATCAAGAAAGGAAGGTTGTTTTAACAGTAAAATCTTTTGATAAATCACATAAAACAATAAGATTATTGAGGGATAAGGGTTAAGCTATTTGATGCAATAGTAAGGGCTATTGAAGCAATTAGTGTTGGTGAAAAGTGTTGTGTATTTCAAATTGCCTTTATAGGTCATAGACACCAAGATGGTGATATATTGTATTTTGGTGTATTGGATTCTGATAATATTCCTGCAATACAAAGAGAAGTATATAATATTTTACAAAAAAAATTTAAACATGTAAGTGGCTTGGAATTTAAATATTATGTCTGTGGTGCATACGCTAAGCTAAAAGATGTGCAGAGCAAAATGTCTGAACAATTTGAAGATATAGTTGATATTGAAAGCATTCAATCTGTAGTTATTCGTTCCTCTCCGAAAGAAATAGTTCCTAATTATGTTTTATATAATGTAAGAAGTGGATTGATTCCAGAGGCAAATAAACATAAAGCAAAATATCTACATAGATCAATTTCTCACGATCATCTAGCGAGCGATGAATGGTTAGGTGATGTTTCAACGCTAGATCGTAGAGTTTTAGCTACCGAAATACCAGCTGATTTCAAAGCAAAAAAATTAAAAACATCTGAAGATGCATCCTATGTTGCTAGATTGCTCAAAGATAGAAAAAACTGTTGGAAGCAGTTTTCTATTGTTGATTGATATATTGTATCTTTTATTATAAAACAAATATTTGTTTATCAATAATTTATAAATTTAATATTATGTTTTTTTAAAATTACTTGATATTATTGTCTGTATAGTGTATCATATAACGTATCTATTATTTTGGAACTGTAGCTCAGTTGGTTAGAGCTACCCGCTCATAACGGGTAGGTCGCAGGTTCGAGTCCTGCCAGTTCTATTTTATCATATTATATGAAGATTATTTTCATGTCTTCATCTTCTTTTGGTGAAGCTACATTGAGATTGTTACATGAGCAAAGTTTCTGTTCTATATCTTATGTTTATACAAAACCACCAAGCAGATCTGGCAGAGGTAAGGCTCTAAAAAAAAATCATATTCATTCATTAGCAGATGATTTAGGCATAGAAGTTTGTTGTTTTCAATCTTTAAAAGATGTCGAAATACCTAGGGGTCAATATGTATTAGTGGTTGTATCATATGGCATTATTATTCCTCAAAGAATTTTGAGTAGTGCAATATATGCATTAAACATACACCCTTCCTTGCTGCCTAGATGGAGAGGGGCTGCTCCTATACAACATGCTTTATTAAATGGCGATAAAAAAACAGCTGTCTGTATAATTGAGGTGGTTAAAGAGGTGGATGCTGGCGATATTTTCGTGCAAGAATTAGTAGATATAGATTTAATAAACGATAATTATTTGATATTACTTGATAAATTAAGTAATATTGGTGCAAGATTGATGGTAAATGTCTTGAAGGATATTGATAATATTGTTCCAGTTCCTCAAAGTGATAAAGGTTTATTATATGCTGATAAAATTCCTAAATATGAATTATCTTTTATCGAACACACTGCATTTTTTATAGATCGATATGTAAAAGCAATGATGGGTGCTTTTATTAAAATAAATGATATTACTGTAAAGCTGATTTATACTGAATATATTTGCAATGATAGTAGTTATGAGTCTGGTAAAATTATAAATCATTTTAATGATGAGTTGATTGTAGCTACCTCAAAAGATCTTTTAAAAATTATAAAATTACAATTGCCAGGTAAATATCCCATTACAGGCAAGGATTTTATTAATTCATATTTAAAATAAGATTATTATTCGTATTTTAAACATAAATAATTAATAATTATTGAGTTATTTTTTAATTTATTAACAGTTTTTGTTGAATTTAAAATATCTGCTATATAGTATTGATTATCTTTATATTCATATTTTCTTTTAAAGCAATTTTCTTGTGCGTGGTCTTCTATTAATATATTATCGATTTTATCGAATGGTATATTAATATTTAATATCATATTTTGGGTATAATTTTCTATATATTCCTCAATTATATTTTTTAATTTTGTAATAATATTTTGGTTTTTTAATAAAAAATCCCAGCTATCATTATCTCTTCCATGCAATCTACTTATAGCAATTGATGGAATACTGTTTAAAGAACCCCTAATAGCTGCAGCTACAGTGCCAGAATAGAATATGTCATTACCAATATTGGCGCCTAAATTTATTCCAGAAAAAATTGCATCAATAGTTTTCAATCTTTCTATTCCAACTAACACGCAATCAACTGGCGTGCCATTTATGCTTGATTTTTTATCTGTATGTTTTGTGAAATTTATATATTTTGAAGTTGATATTGAATGGCTACAGCAGCTGTGATCTTTTGATGGAGCGATAGTGTTTATATCCTGACCTCCAAATAATTTAATCAGAGATTCTATGGCTATAAGACCATGAGAATCTATGCCATCATCGTTTGTTACAAGTATTTTTTTGTTATTCATATGTATATAAAGGTAAATCTCCTAGCATTGTGAATCCCATTTTTGAATATAAACTTTTTGATATATCACCCATACAGTGTGCGATTATATATTTTGGATTATATTCTTTTACTAGATTAATTCTATTTAAAATTTGCGCAGTGGCAAAGCCATGTTTTCTATATTTAGGGTATACTCCATCGCCCCAAAATACAACCATGCCATCTTGTTTAAAAATAATAGACATTCCGACTGTTTGACCCTCATATTTAGTTAAAAAGATCTGTATATTTTCATCATTTTTCTTGATTGTAGCTTCCAAAGAAGGATAGATTATATCTAGATCATGATAAAAAATTTCTGCACTAACTATATCAAATTGCTTTAATAAATCATCATTGTTTACATGAACAAAGGATAATTTATCTAATATTTCCTTATATTGGTTAACTGGAAAATTAAATTTTTTTAATTCAAGCACGGCTTTGTATGGAGTGCTTATTTTTTTGAATCCATGTTTTAATAATAAACTACTAATTTCTTTATCTCTCCTATCAACTGGAACACTGATATCAATTTTATTGGCAATTATATACTCTTTAAATTGCAATATATCATCTGAAGAAGTATTTTTTTTGCAAAATCCGTAATTAAATATGCCTTTAGGGTGATTGTTATAAACATATTCAATATTCCCCATATGTATTTTTTCAATATCGGAATTTAATGACATTCTAGTCATATAATCATATATTCCCTTTAAATGGTAATTTGATAGTGGAACATTATTAAGGTTAACGTCAAACATAGTGATAATTTAAAATAATTTTATAAAAATGATAGAATAAAAATAAAATATATACTTGCAAATATTCCGGCAATTACATCATCAAACATTACACCAAATCCATAGTGAAAATTATCATCGATATAATCAATTGGCATTGGTTTCAATATATCAAATACTCGAAATAGTATAAACAATAACATTGCATGGTATATATTTATATGATTATAAGTATAGCGCATAACATATATATCTGATATTAATAAAGCTAATCCTTGTCCTACTAATTCATCTATTACTATTTCTTTGGGATCTATTTTTTTTGTTTCTTTCACCACCTTAGTAGAAAGATATACGCCTGTAGCGGTGGAAATTAATATCAAAATTCCTAATAATATGTGACTCACATTTAATAGATAAAAAGATATTATAGTAACAAAAAAACTACATACTGTTCCTGGTGCAAATGGAGAAAAGCCCATAAAACCACAGGTTAGTATAAGGTCGTAGTATATATTTTTTGATAGTTTTTTCATTATTTTGATAATAGATTTGTTCAAGATTATATAAATTTCTATTGATTAAATCAAGATCTTTGTTTTTGTTTTTCTTAAATAGATTGTGAATAATTAATGCATTATAAGCAAGATTGTTATACCATTGCTTTAATATAGATGAAATTTCATTAATTTAACGCATGATAAAA
>Ga0224501_10001979_pt1 | contig 16003 bp, 13 predicted proteins | sample SF_Oct11_sed_USG_4_FD_169105 | JGI IMG/M metagenome (GOLD analysis project Ga0224501, IMG submission 169105) | Sediment microbial communities from San Francisco Bay, California, United States - SF_Oct11_sed_USGS_8_1 | ecosystem: Environmental > Aquatic > Marine > Sediment | place: USA... | reverse complement strand
GTTGCTACTGAACAAGGTGAAATTGCCGCGGAAACCGTGGTCAATTGCGCCGGCATGTGGGCGCGCGAGGTGGGCCGCATGTGCGGGGTCAACGTGCCGCTGCACGCCGCCGAGCATTTCTACATCGTCACCGAGCCCATGGACGGCGCGACGCCGGGCCTGCCGGTGCTGCGTGATTACGAAGGCCATGCTTATTATAAAGAAGACGCGGGAAAATTACTGCTGGGCGCGTTCGAGCCCATCGCCAAGCCCTGGGGCATGGACGGCATTCCCGACGATTTCGAATTCGGCCAGTTGCCGGACGATTTCGATCATTTCGAACCCATCCTGGAAAAAGCCCTGCACCGGGTTCCGGCGTTACGGGACGCGGGCATCCAGCTTTTCTTCAACGGTCCGGAAAGTTTTACCCCCGATGACCGCTATCTGCTGGGCGAAGCGCCGGAGTTGAAGAATTTTTTTGTCGCCGCCGGCTTCAATTCCATCGGCATCCAGTCGGGCGGCGGCGCCGGCCGCGTGCTGGCCGGCTGGATCAAGGACGGCCGGCCGCCGGAAGACTTGTGGGACGTGGACATCCGCCGCATGTTGCCTTTTCAGGGCAACCGCAGCTATCTGCACGACCGCACGGTGGAAGGGCTGGGGCTTCTTTACGCCATGCACTGGCCGTTCCATCAGGTGAAAAGCGCCCGCCCCGCCCGCCTATCGCCCCTGCACGACCGGCTGAAGGACAAAGGCGCCTGTTTCGGCGAACTTGTGGGGTGGGAACGGGCCAACTGGTTCGCCCCCGCCGGGGTCAAAGCGGAATACGAATATACCTATAAGCGCCAGAACTGGTTCGAATATTCCGCTGCCGAACACAAGGCCGTGCGCGAAGGCGTGGGGATTTTCGACCAAACCTCGTTTGCTAAATACCTGCTACAAGGACGGGATGCGGAAAAAATCCTGAACCGGGTCTCGGCCAACGATATCGCGGTGGCGCCGGGACGGATCGTTTACACCCAGTGGCTCAATGAAGACGGCGGCATCGAAGCCGACCTCACCGTGACGCGGCTGGCCGAAGAGCGTTTTTTAATCGTCACCTCCGGCACCAGCCAGAACAAGGATTTCAATTGGCTGCAACGCCATATTCCCAATGATGCCCACGCGGCGTTGACCGATGTGACGTCGGGCTACGGCGTGCTCGGCGTGATGGGGCCGCGCGCGCGCGCCCTGCTGCAAGGCCTGACGCCGGACGACCTTTCCAACACCGCCTTCCCGTTTGCGACCTCGCGCGAGATCGACCTGGGCTATGCTCGGGTGCGGGCGTCACGCATCACCTACGTGGGCGAACTGGGCTGGGAGCTTTATATCCCTTCGGAGTTTCTTGTTCCCGTCTATGATGTCCTGATTGCCGGTGGAGAAGAATTCGGGCTTAAGCACGCCGGGTATCATGCCCTCAATTCGTTGCGCATTGAAAAAGCCTACCGCCACTGGGGCCACGACATCACCGACAAGGATACGGTGCTGGAAGCAGGCCTTGGATTCGCCGTCGCCTGGGATAAGCCCGGCGGTTTCATCGGTCGGGAGGCGATGGCGGCGCAGAAAAAAACCGGGCTCAAGCGCCGACTGGTCCAGTTCGCGCTGCAAGACCCGGAGCCGTTGCTGTATCACAACGAGCCCATCTGGCGGGACGGGGCGATTGCCGGCTACATCACGTCGGCCATGTACGGCCATACCCTGGGTCGGGCCATCGGATTGGGCTATATCGCCAATGAGGACGGCGTGGACGCGGCGTATGTCAATTCAGGGAGCTATGAAATCGAAATCGCCTGCGAGCGGTTTCCCGCCGAGGCGTCTTTGCGGCCCATGTACGATCCGAAAAGCGAGCGGGTGAAGGTTTAGAACTGTTTCGAATTGATGGATTAAGCCTCGGGAGATTCGTCGGGGGTGTCCGGGGGCGAATCCGAGCCGAAATCGACCGCAACCTTGCCCCGGATGTCGGTCATCCGCACGCCGCCATTGTAGTGTTTCTTCATGTGGACAACGCCGAGCTGGGTCTGGAACTGCGGCCAGGGCGCCGGCGGATGATCGATCAATACGATCTCGCGGATGCCGAAGCTCCCTTCCTTGAGCATGTCCAGTTTGGACTTGAAAAACATAGTCGGAACCTGGATCACGAATACGATATCTTCGGCCAGTTCTATACTTTTTTGCAAAAATTCCAGCCGCAAATTATAGGGCGGGTTGGCGATGATCCAGTCCACGTGCTGCTTATAGGCGAAAAAATCCCGGCCCTTATTTTTTTCGCACCAATCGGCGCCGGGCATCAATTTCAGGAAAATCCCCTCGCCGCAACAAGGATCGAGGATCCGTCCCGAAGGCTTGAAGTGTTCGACGACCCATTTTGCGAGAGGTTCAGGCGTGGAATAATCGTCAGGCACATCCCTTTGAATGGGAAGTTTTATTTCGGCGCTTTCGCCGGGCTTGAGATTAAAATTCTCGCATATTTGGTCGCGTTCGCGAATCCGGGAAAAGGCAAGAGTCAGGACGCCTGGATCGCCTTCCGAGTGTCCTTCCCAATTTTCAACAATGACCTCACCTCTCAGATTGATGAGCGCCTTGATGAAACTTGCCCGGCTTAGCCCGGTCGAGGGGATTTCTATCCGGTGGCCAAACATGCGTTACAGATATCCAGTACAATTTGAATTGTATGAAAAATTAAAAAGAAAATACAAGCGGCGCATCAATACGTTCTTGCGGAAGTCTTTTCAGGCTTCCATTCCCGGGCCAAACGTTCCGCTTCTTTCCGTTGTTCCGGGGAAAGGGTTTTGGCCAGGGAATCCCGATTTTCAGCCGCCCGCGCGAGTCCTTGGTTTGCGGCCAATATCAGCCACTTGAGCGCGCGAGTTTCATCTTTCTCGATCCCATCTCCCTTGGCCAGCCGGACGCCGATATGATTTTGCGCCTTGTCATATCCCTGCCGAGCCGCAGCCAGAAACCATTCAGCCGATGCCCGCCGGTCTTCGTCGACGCCGGTTCCGTCGCGGTACATCTTGCCGAGGTTGTATTGGGCTTTGACGAATCCTTCCTGCGCGGCTTTGTGAATCCAATAGAAGGATTTCTTTTCATCCTTGGCAACGCCAAGTCCGCTGGCGTACATCTTGCCAAGAGAATATTGCGAGCGGATCAAGCCCTGGTTAGCCGCTTTTTCAAGCCAGGATACGGCCTTGGCGTAATCCTGGCTCATTTCTTTGCCGGTAATATAGGCCAGGCCAAGATTGTGTTGAGCTCGCGCATGGCCGTTTTCGGCCGCCTTCCGCCACCACAACATGGCTTGTTCCGTGTCTTGGGCGACGCCCCGGCCTTCGTCATACATGACGCCGAGATTGTACGCGGCAAGACTGTTTCCTTTATCGGCAAGGGGCCGCCATTCGTTGAGGGCGGCGGTAAAATCTCCCTTTTGATACGCCCGCCAGCCATCTTCGAATTCGGCAAAAGCGTGGGCGGCCGGAAATCCGACGGTGGCCAGGCAGGTTGCTAAGGATAAAAATCTAAGCGTTTTTATCATGGCCCCAGCGTCCTTGTCGCTTCTCGTTTAACATCAAAACTATTTTCATATGGCTTCAATCGGTATTGATTTCTAATCATGACGAAGAAGACTGCGCAGAGAATTTAGAAACTTGCAGTCTGAGCGTTTCAATCAATCCATCCACTCCGTTGCGCTGGACCAGGGCGGCAAATTCCGAACGTTGGGTTGCCAGCATGCTTATCCCTTCAACGGTAACGTCAAGAATCTTATAGTTTCCGTTATTGCCCCGCACGCGCCATCCGCACAGCAGCGGCGGCGCTCCGCCGGGGCGGCCGATTTCAGTTGTTACCAAAGCGTCTTTTTTGCCCAGGGGCACGGATTTGATGACCTTGAAGGATTGGCCCGAATACCCGCCCAGCCGCTGGGAATAGGTGCGCAGCACGAATTCGGAAAACAGTTTTTGATATTCGGTCCTTTGTTCGGTGGTCGCCTGTTTCCAGGCCCGGCCCAGAACAAAACGGCCGATCTTATCGAAATCAAAACTTTTATTCAGCAACTCGCGAACCCGGGCTTCCCGTTCTTCCAGGGAACCGGATTGATCGCTAAGCGTCGCCAGGGCTTCCTTGCCCAGAGTCGACAGAAAATTGGATGCCTCTTCGGGCGAGGTTTTGACTTCCTCCGCCCAGGTCTGCGGAGAAGAAGCAACCGTAAAGCAGGCAATGACTGCGATTATCAACCAGCGGCGAGGGGTCATCTTATTCCCTGTTTTCTCTTTTGGGCCGGGTGGGCGATTCTTTCAAAGATCATACGTTGCTATGGAGGGAAAATACAACTGCGGAGCAGTTTAAGGCAAGATTCAATTGGGTTTTCCGGGCCTGTTATGGGTCCGGATAGGGATCTTGATCCCGGGTTTGGAATTTCCACAGCACAGCGATAACCGCCCCCTTGATCCGGGGCAGCAGGAGATAAACCAGGGTGCCGATTACCGGCGCCCAAATCGCGGCGTGAAGCCAAAGGGGCGGCGAATAGGCGCGTTCCAGGGCGAAAGCCAGGAAAACCACCAGATGGCCAACGATGAGGATGACGAAATAGGGCGGGGCATCGTCCGCCCGGAAATGGCCCAAGGGCAAGGCGCAGGCGGAACATGCGCTGTTCAGGGACAGGAATCCATGAAACAGAATGCCCTGGCCGCAGCAGGGGCAACGGCGCCTCAAGCCACGGCCAACGGCCGTTATCAGCGAGGTGCCCAGAGGATCATGCGGGGAAGAAGGTTGCGGCATTTAAATCACGCTCAAAGAGGAATGCTGCCGGCAAGTTACAGAACAGGCGGCGGTAGGTCCAACCCGCATAATAACAATCTTGTTGTTTCGGTGCTCATTCTTTGCAAATTGACGCCATCGCGGATAGCATCTCTCCCGAATCGGAAAAGGCTCGTCGGCGCAGGGAGAGTTAAACAATGACGCATCAGGTTTCCCGGTGGGCCCTTGTCCCGCTTATCTTCTTTGGCCTTGGTCAAGGTCTGGCCGGCTGCGTCGCCGGTCCGGCTGCCGAGCAGCCTGCGACTGAGAAAATAGTGGATCGCCACGCCGGATATTACTATCCCGCGCCAAGTTCCATCGAGCTTTACAAGGCCCGCGCGAAAACTATGGAAAACTCCTCGCGCCGGACCCGTATCGGGTTTGTTGTCGCCGTCAACGACGGCGCGGCAAAAAAACCCTATCCGTCCGGGATTTCATTTTATGCCAAGGGAACCGATGCAGAGAAACTGATTATCGTCAGCAATGAGGGAAACCGGCTCAATACGATCTATCGGGTCCGCGCCCTGCTGGCGACCCTGACCGCCAGCGCCCGCATGACGCCCATATTCCGCGATAACGGCGTCGAGGATATCCTGACCTTTCTTGATCTTCTGAAAATGTTGGGCTTTAAACAGATCACGGTCAGCGACGGCGATAAATTCTCCCATCAGATTTTATTGAACTAGAGCATTTCACGTTTGATCAGAATCAGCGGAAATGTTCTATCTTAATTGTTTTCTGCAAATACGTCGCCGCCGATCGGATTGATCCGCTCGGGATTTTCCATAACCGACGGCGAACTCAGGCTTTGCGCAGCAGATTGACCCGCATCGGCTGATCGAAAAGAAACCCTTCCTCGGTCTTGATTCCTACCCGTTCGAAATTGGCGCGCACCTGATTTTCCGTTTCCAGGAATTTGTCCTTGCGGGTGGGGTTGGTTCGCAATGTGCGTTCCCGGTAGGTCTCGAAATCCTTGTGCCGGGAGGTGCCGGTGAAGAAAATTTCCTGCACTTGTTTCAGCCCATGCATATCGGCGCGTCCGATGGCTTCATAAGCGCGGGCCCTGACTTCTGTTTCGTCATGATAGGGTTGCTGCATTTCAAAATGCGGCCCTTCGGCCAGGGGCTCGGAAATGAAGATATAGCCCCCGGGTTTAAGAACCCGGGCCGCTTCTTCCAGGGCCTTGTCCTGAAGGTCCACCGGCACATGATGCAGGCTGTTTGAAAAAACGATCACATCCATCGAAGAGTTTTCGAACGGCAAGTCTTCGGCACCACCGGTGCCGTAGGTTTCCTTGCCGGCGGGTTCGGCGGATTGGGCTTTTTCCAATTGTTTCGGATTGGTGTCGAGGCCGATGACGGTTGCGCCCTGGCGGGTCATCAGGCGGGTCAGGGCGCCGTCGCCGCACCCGATATCCGCCACTCGCTTGTTTTTAAGGTCCAGAAGGTCGGTCAACACATCCGGAGTGCGCCTTTTAGTCATCCTTATTGGTTTCCTTTTTCTTTCTTGCTCTGGTCATGCTGCCGCCCCATCGGGTAAAACCATGGATGGACTTGTGGCCTCTTGGGCCCGCCCAAGGCGGGGAGACTTTTTTAGCCGGAAAAGCCGATGACGGAAAGCCTTGAAAACATTAGATCGTCTGTTCGCGCTCTTTGCGCCGGGTTTCCCGGCGAATATTGGCGCCGGCTGGACGCCGAACGCGGCTATCCGACCGAATTCGTTAAGGCTTTGACGGACGCGGGATTCCTCGCCGCCCTGATCCCGGAAGCGTTCGGCGGCAGCGGACTGGGCATTGCCGAAGCCGGCGCCATCCTTGAGGAAATTCACTGCCAGGGCGGCAACGCCGCCGCCTGTCATGCCCAGATGTATACCATGGGTACGGTCCTGCGGCATGGCAGCGAAGCGCAGAAACAAAAATACCTGCCCAGGATCGCCACCGGCGAGTTGCGCCTGCAGGCTTTCGGCGTGACTGAACCCACCAGCGGCACCGATACCAGCCGTATCCGCACCACGGCCGAAAAGGACGGCGGGGGGTATATCGTCAACGGGCAGAAGGTGTGGACGTCGCGGGCCGAACATTCCGACCTCATGCTGTTGCTGGCCCGGACACAGCCCCGGGAAGCAGTGGAAAAACGTCACCAGGGCATGTCCGTGTTCCTGCTCGACATGCGCGAAGCCATTGGGAACGGGCTCACCATCCGCCCCATCCGGACCATGATCAACCATCACACCACCGAGGTTTTTTTTGACAACCTTCGCATTCCCGGAGAATGCCTGATCGGCGAAGAGGGCAAGGGATTTCGTTATATCCTCGACGGCATGAACGCGGAACGGATCCTGATCGCATCCGAATGCATCGGCGATGCCCGCTGGTTCATTGAAAAAGCGGCGAACTATGCCCGGGAACGATCCGTCTTCGGCCGGCCCATCGGCCAGAACCAGGGGGTGCAGTTTCCCATCGCCCGCGCCCATGCATCCATGGAAGCCGCCGCCCTGATGGTGACCAAGGCGGCGGGTATGTTCGACGGCGGCGAGCCCTGCGGCGCGGAAGCCAACATGTCCAAGCTGCTGGCGTCGGAAGCCTCGTGGCAAGCCGCCAACATGTGCATGCAGACCTTCGGCGGCTTTGCATTTGCCGAGGAATACGACATCGAGCGGAAATTTCGCGAAACGCGGCTTTATCAGATCGCCCCGGTTTCCACCAACATGATCCTGGCCTATATCGCCGAACATGTGTTGGGATTGCCTAAATCTTATTGATCGTAACGCCAACTGACCGGTTCGCGTGCGGCTGCGGCCCGGAACGAGGGAGGCTGTTATCGGCCTAATGCGGATGTTTCCAAGGTTAGGTCGCGGTTGCCGGCAATCGGGCGGCTTTGTTCGCGTTCTGCCGCCGGCAGGGTGATGGTAAAACACGCGCCGCCGTCTGTGTTGCGGGCGGTGATCGTGCCGCCCATTTCGTTGATAATGCCGTAACTGATGGAAAGGCCCAGGCCCGTGCCTTTGCCGACTTCCTTGGTGGTGAAGAAGGGCTCGAAGATACGCGGCAGAATCGCGCCGTCAATGCCTTCGCCGGTATCCTGGATCGCGATCGTGACGGTGTCGTCGGTATCGTTGATGGCGATTGAAATGCGCTTTTCGCCGTCTTCACGATGGTTAATGGAATCGCGGGCGTTTCCGAGCAAATTGAGCAACACCTGCTCCAACTGGACTTGATGGCCGAGAATCGGGCGGCATGTGTGCGACTTTTCCGTCACGACTTCAATCTCGGACAGGCGTAACTGTTCGCCGATCAGGCCGAGGACGTTATCGACCATGTCTTTTGGGTCGAGTAATATAGGAGTCAAACCAGGCTTTCGCCCGAAAATGCGCATGTGATCGATAATCGCCGAGGCCCGCGTCACCTGCGAAGTCAACTTGTCCAGTTTGCCGGTAAGATATTCCGCATCCACCTTGCCCTTATCCAACTTCCGCAGAATGTTGTTTGACACCATGCCGATCACGTTTAGAGGCTGGTTCAATTCGTGTGCCACGCCAGTGGCCATTTCACCCAACGTCGCCAGTTTAGATGACTGGATCAATTGGGCGTGCATTTCCTTTCGTTCGTCAATATTTCGGAATACCACAACCGCGCCCTTGGCCGCGCCGTCCTCGACAATCGGAGTCGAGGTGTATTCAACGGAAAAACTTGAGCCGTCTTTTTTCCAAAAAACTTCGTCGGAGACGGCGCGCACCGCGCCGTCGTGGAAGGCCTGGTAAATGGGGCATTCGGATCCGGGGTAACGGCTGCCATCCGTTTTGGTGTGGTGCAAAAGATCGTGCAGTTTTTTGTCAATCAGTTCCTGGGGATCGTAACCAAGCATCTCCGCCGCCGCCGGATTGATGAAGGTGCATTCGCCCTTCGTGTTGACCCCATAGATGCCGTCGCCGGCGGCGTTAAGGATCAGCTCGTTGCGACGGCTCAACCTGTTGATTTCATCCTCGGACCATTTCCGTGCGGTAATATCCTGGACCACGCCCAGCATATTCAAAGGCTTGCCGTGGTCATCGCGAACCACGTCGCCTCTTTCGTGCAGCCACCGTACGGTTCCGTCCGGCCAGATTACCCGATGTTCGATGTTATATTCGGCGCCACTTTCGACGCAGGCGCCAACCGCATCGACAACCGATTGACGGTCTTCTGGATGGATGGCGGCAAGAAAGTTATCGTACGTTGTTTCCAACGCTCCCGTGGCATAACCGAACAGCGGCGCAATGCGATCGGACCAGTATAACTCGCCGGTTTGGACGTTCCAGTCCCAGGTGCCTATGTTGGCGAACCCCTGGCTTTTATTGAACCGGGTCTCGCTGGTCTGAAGGGCGGTTTGAGATTTTTTATATTCGGTAACGTCATCTCCTGCGCTCAGGCATCCCGTGATGTTTCCGTTTTTGTCTTTGATGTAGGTATTGTGCCAGGAAATAAGATGGGTTTTGCCATCCCGATCGATAATTTCGTTTTCGACATTTTCAACAGGTTTCAAGTTTCCGCTCATCAACTGAGAAAATATCTGTTTAACATAATCGCGCTGTTCTTCCGGAATTGCAGTCTCAAACCAATTGCTGCCGATGAGTTGATCTTTAGTATATCCCAGAACTTCGCGTCCCTTTCTGTTGATCATCTTGATGTTGCCGTTTTCATCAAGGGCCAAGATGATTGTTCCGGCAATATTCAAATATTCCTCCGCGCGTAATTTTTCCTGTTCCAGTTGAATAAATGGAAGGGAAAATTTTCGCGACGCGTATACGCCGACAAGGAGCATCACGAAGGTGAGGGCGGCGGCGACATAGGCGGAAACAATAAAGGGATGATAAACTTCATCGGTGTCCACTTTGGCAACGAGGCCGATGTTGAGAATCTTTACGTGTTCGTAGGCCGCCAGAACCTGATTGCCTTTGTAATCCAGCGCTATAATTTCGCCGCTTTCGCCGGCCAGCGCCTTTTGCATGGGCAGCGGAGGGGTTTCTTGAATTTGGAAATTGATGTCACCCCGGTATCGTGATTTTTGCAGAATTGCTACTTTTCCATCGATCAGCTTGCCAATGACGAACTCACCGGTCTTGCCAAAGCCATCCAGGGATTTGTGGGCGCTGACGATCTGTTCCAACGTGGCGCCAAAGGCGCCGTAGGGGTGGGCTTTGGAGCTGTTCAGTTCATCGAACTGGGCGACGGCTTCCATCAGGCGGGCCTGGCTGGAAACAATCTGCGTCAATCGTGATTTATCTTCTTCGATTGCCACCTTGAACAAGATAAAAATCGAAGTCCCGGCGGACGCCGCGCCGATCAGGCAAATCAGTAATGGAAGCATCAGGGCCGGATGCCGGAAGATTTTTAATTTGTCGTTCATGGGAATCGTAACCCAACGCTAATCGTGACAATCGGTTGGTGAAAAATTATTATTATATTTGTGTCCGCATAACGTGCGCAGCGGTTGCGACCGGACCGGAAAAAACAAGAATTTCATTTTCCTATCATTCAGGATGCCGGCATGGTGATGACGACGGTGGTACCTTCGCCGGGCGTACTGTTAATTTCAAGATTGCCGCCTTGCAGTTCGACCAGCAGTATGGCCAGGCTCAGGCCGATGCCGGTGCCTTCGGCCGGCCGGGTCAGGGTGCCGTTTAACTGCGTCAAAGGCTGCTTCGCCACCGCGATCTCATCTTCATTCATGCCGCAACCATGGTCTTCTATGGAGATCGCCATGCCATCAGCGAGGCGCTTGGCGGTAAAGGTGACGATTGAATTCTCGGGGGAAAACTTGATCGCGTTGTTTGCAAGGCAGATCATCGCCCTAATCAGCATATGGCTGTCGGCCTCGAAAATCTGATCCATTGGAAGCGGCGCAATACGCAGTTCGATGTTTTTTTCAGTCGCCTGCTCGTGTAGCTGTCTTGAAATGTTGCGGAATAAATCTTCAAGGACTTGCGGCTCCATTTGCGCTTTGCGGCTGCCGGAAACGGCAGCGGAAAATTCTAGGATGTTTTCGATGGAATTTTCCAAACGTCTTCCGGAAAGCATAATATATTCGAGGTATTCGCCGATTGATTCGTCTTTTTCCCCTTTTAGTTTATCCTTTAGAAATTCTGCGAAGCCATTTATGGCGTTGAGCGGGGTGCGCAGTTCATGGCCCATTGTGGACATGAACTGGTCCTTGATCCGCTCGGCGGTCGCTAATTTCAATATGGTTTCGTTCAGTTCGGCTGTTTTTGCCTTAACCTCACGTTCGAGCCGTTCCTGGAAGTGGCGTTCGTTTTGACGCAGTTGAATCATTTCCTCCGCCCGGCGTACGGAATGCAGCAGATGATCGGGCGAGACCGGTTTAGTCAGAAAATCCTCGGCGCCGATTTTAAGAGCTTCAATTGCCTCTTTGATGCCGGCGTGACCCGTAACCACAATAACAAACAGGTCGCGGCCCTTGTTCAGGTTTGCCTTTAAATGGCCGGCCATTTCCAGGCCGTCCATGCCGGGCATGCGAATATCGGTGATGACAATGCCGATGTCGGGGTCGGATATGACCAGTTCGATGGCCCTTTGAGCGTTATGGGCCGACAGGCACTCAATGCCTTCTTCTTCGAGCTGCTCAACAACCTCCTCGACGATATCCGGCTCATCGTCAACGATCAGAACCTTGGTCTGATGCAGCGGTGTTCCGCCCAACAGGATGGAACCGATAGCATCGCTTGTGTTCACGTGCATAGAGTCCAGTCTTTGTCCCATGCTCTCTGCTTCCCTTGATAGCTAATGTTCATCTGCCGGGTTTCAAGCGGAATTACCATCGGCATTGTGCTTCAGGCCAGAGAGAAGCAAAAAGTGTACCAGCGAGGAGAACTGTTCTATTTTTATTTAAAATCAGACGTTTATGAATTATGCAGCCAAGCCGATTGTCGCAATAACAGAGGAAAAATGGCATTTTCGGAAAATTTCAGGAGGTAATTGGCAAAATGAGAATCGGAAGCTGAAACCGCATAAAACAGTTCCCCCGGGACCCATGCAAAGTTCGCTATATCCCCCCATATGGGCAAATATTACATTTTTTTATCTATGTATTAATTTTTCTTGCTATAGACAATATTTGGCAATATATGACCCGTCATGAATGACCGCCCCACCCCCTATGAAATCGCTTGCAAGCTGGCCGGGTTCTACGACCAGCCGTTCGGTGGAAAGCAGACCGGACGTTATCGAATATCCCCCAAGATCCTCCGTCGTTTGACGAAACGGAGAAGGATATCGGATGAATTCGTAAGGCTGGTGGCCGAGGAAATGTACGAAATGGGCTATATCTTTACCGCCATGGAATCTTTTTACGTGGTGAGCAGCGCGCGGACGTTCACGAATTATCGCCGTCTATCCGATGCGCAGATCAATTAAATGAATCGGCCGACCATGAAGGCAACGCAAACCAAGAAGGCCAAGAAGGCCGCCAAAACAAAAAAAACGGAAAAGACGCAAATTGGCTGGCAGGAATGGATTGGGTTTCCCGAATTCGGGATCGACCGCATCAAAGCAAAAATTGACACGGGTGCGCGAACCTCGGTCATTCACGCGTTTCGAGTCCGCAAGATGGAAGACGAAGACGAGCCCCGGGTCGAGTTTTACCTCCATCCGGTTCAACATCGGCGCAATCCGGAACTTCGCTGCATCGCCCGGATCGTGGATGAGCGCATCATAAGAAGCTCAAACGGGAAAAGCGAAAAGCGTTACGTCATTATTACGCCTATGCGCCTAGGGGATAAAGTTTGGCCGATCGAACTTACATTATCCAATAGAGATCAAATGGGATTTCGCGTGCTTGCCGGCCGTGCGGCGATCCGCAAGCGGTGTATTGTAGATCCGGGTTCGTCGTTTCTGCTGGGCCGATAATTTTTGAAAGTTGGAGAACGCCATGAAACTCGCTCTGATGTGCCGCAATGCGGACCTTTATTCCCACAGGCGAATTGTCGAGTCTGCGGAGGCGCGCGGCCATGAGATCGATGTGATCAATCATCTACGCTGTTACGTCAACATCACGTCGCATCGCCCGCAAATTCATTACCAGGGGAGAATCCTGGAAAAATACGATGCGGTCATTCCACGTATCGGCGCGTCGGTCACTTTTTTCGGTACCGCCGTTTTGCGCCAGTTCGAGATGATGGGAGTCTATCCGGTTAATGAGTCGGTTGCGATTTCCCGATCCCGCGACAAGCTCCGCAGCCTTCAGCTGCTGTCGCGCAAGGGTATTGGCTTGCCCGTCACCGTGTTCGCCCATCGCTCAGGTAACGCCGATGAACTTTTGGACATCATCGGGGGCGCCCCGGTGGTCATTAAGTTGCTCGAAGGAACGCAGGGGATTGGCGTTGTGCTCGGCGAAACCCACGATTCCGCCGCCAGTATCATTCAGGCGTTTGGCGGCGTGAAAACGGATATTCTGGTTCAGGAGTTTGTAAAGGAGGCGCATGGCGAAGATATCCGGTGCCTGGTCGTCGGCGATAAGGTCGTCGCATCGATGAAGCGAAGTGGCAAGGAAGGCGATTTCCGATCCAATCTGCACCGGGGAGGCACAGCGGCCACCACTAAAATTACCCCGACGGAACGCCAAACGGCGGTGTCGGCGGCCAAAATCATGGGTCTCAATGTTTGCGGCGTCGACTTGCTCAGATCGAATCACGGACCGGTGGTGATGGAAGTGAATTCTTCGCCGGGGATCGAAGGCATTGAGAATACGACGGGCATCGATGTGGCGGGCAAGATCATCGAATTCATTGAACGAAATGCGGTATCCGGAAAAACAAGGACGCGGGGCCGTGGTTAAATCAACCCGTGAATCGTTTACCCTCGGCGGTACCGTTATCGAGCCCGGTACGCGCGCGACCATCGATTTGCCGCTGAGCCTGTTATCGGATCACACCCCGATCACATTGACGGTCCAGGTCGTTCACGGAAAGCTGCCCGGCCCGACGCTAATCATCAACGGTGCGGTCCATGGCGACGAGGTCAACGGTGTGGAAATTATTCGCCGTATTCTGCGCCACTCCCTGGTCAAGAACTTGGCGGGAACCCTGATTGCGGTTCCCATCGTCAATGTTTACGGATTTCTGACCAATACACGCTACCTGCCCGACCGGCGCGATCTCAACCGGAGTTTCCCCGGTTCTGCCACCGGGTCCCTCACATCCAGGCTCGCTCATCTCTACATGAGCGAGGTCATCGTCCGGGGCACCCATGGCATTGACCTCCACACGGGCGCAATTCACCGTTCAAATTTCCCCCAGATCCGCTGTGATCTGTCGAATCCCGATGCCCGAAAAATGGCAATGAACTTTGGCGTGCCGGTCGTGCTCAATGCCGCGCTACGTGACGGCTCGTTGCGCAAGGCGGCGATTAACGTCGGCATTCCTTTTCTCGTCTTTGAAGCCGGCGAAGCTTTGCGTTTCGATGAAGTCTCGATTCGGGCCGGGGTCAAGGGAATCATCCGGGTGATGGGCGAATTGGGCATGGTCCGACAACGTCGCCGCGACGAAGTTCCCACCGACCCGGTTATTTCGCGAAGCAGCGTTTGGGTAAGAGCCCCCGAGGGCGGCATCTTTCGCGCCCGGGTAAAGCTTGGCGCCAGGGTTTTCACAGGCAGTTTGCTCGGTACAATTGCGAGTCCGTTCGGCGACAGTGAATTCCCGATTGAATGCCCGGCCAATGGCATCGTAATTGGCCGCAACAACCTGCCCAACGTCAACCAAGGAGACGGCATATTCAACATTGCCCGGGTCGACGACCCGGAAGCGGCAGCCGACGCCATCGACATTTTTCAGGACGATTGGGAACAAAGCTAATAACCATAGTCCATCGGCTTTCCGTCAAGGGCGGCTGTGGGTGTCGGGATCATCAAGCGCCGGTGCTGGATGTTTATTTCGTAAATTCATTGGCCGGTTTTATAGCGGTATGAATATCTGAAAAGTTTTATGTTTATTCGCGCAAAATATCCCGTGCACGGAATTAATTGTTCTTGAAAATATGGAAAAGCAATCGATTATGATCCAATCTGCAGATCACGTCCGGTGCAGCGTCCTTTGGAGAGGAGCGGGCTGTCCGGTATATGTATGATCGTCCGATGGAGATAATTCAGCCATGACCCTGCCTCTCGAAGGACTCCTTGTCGTATCTCTGGAACAGGCGGTGGCGGCGCCGTTCTGTTCGTCGCGGCTGGCCGATGCCGGTGCCCGGGTGATCAAGGTCGAACGTCCCGGCGGCGATTTCGCGCGCAAATACGAATTCAACGTCCACGGGGAAAGCGCCCATTTCGTCTGGCTCAACCGTGGCAAGGAATCGGTGATCATCGACATCAAGGTGGATGGCGACAAAGCCATTCTCGAACGCATGATTTCCAATGCCGATGTGTTCATCCAAAATCTCGCGCCAGGGGCGGCGGCCCGCGCCGGCTTCGGTTCCGATGATCTGCGCGCGCGTTACCCCCGGCTGATTACCTGCGACATCAGCGGCTACGGCGAGGATAATGAATACCGGGACATGAAAGCCTATGACCTGCTGGTGCAGGCGGAAAGCGGGCTGACCTCGGTCACCGGCGGACCGGAAGCGCCGGCCCGCGCCGGGGTGTCCGTGTGCGACATCGGCGCCGGCATGTTCGCCCATGCCGCCATCCTCGAAGCCCTATTGGGCCGGGAAAAAACCGGCCGGGGCGACGGCGTTAGCGTTTCCCTGTTCGACGGCATGGCCGACTGGATGACTATTCCACTGCTCTATTATGATTACGGCGGCGTTATTCCCCAGCGTCACGGCCTGCGCCATCCCTCGATCGCGCCCTATGCCGCCTTTGCCGCCCAGGACGGCGTGCTGATCGTGATTTCCATCCAGAACGAACGGGAATGGGCGCGCTTCACCGAGCAAATTCTGGGTCATCCCGAATGGGCAACAGAAGGCCCCTACCGTGACGGCGTTTCCCGGGTTGAAAACCGGGAGACCCTGGAAGGCGAAGTCAACAAGGCCTTCCAGAAATGGCCGGCCAAGGAGTTGGCCGAAAAGCTGAACCGGGCGGGCATCGCCTATGGATTTGTGAATGACGTTTCCGGCCTGTCGTCCCACCCGGTATTGCGCCGGGTGCGGGTCGATACTGAAACCGGACCGGTGGAGATGCCGGCCCCTGCGATCCGGCACGTGGCCGGAGAACCGGAA
>Ga0224501_10001978_pt1 | contig 16006 bp, 16 predicted proteins | sample SF_Oct11_sed_USG_4_FD_169105 | JGI IMG/M metagenome (GOLD analysis project Ga0224501, IMG submission 169105) | Sediment microbial communities from San Francisco Bay, California, United States - SF_Oct11_sed_USGS_8_1 | ecosystem: Environmental > Aquatic > Marine > Sediment | place: USA... | reverse complement strand
TTGGTATTTCCACTGGTGGCAACGGCACCTTGTACTAGCTCTATGTATCGGTTGGTAGATTTTCCATTTTCGCTCGGGTCTTCGATGGCGCATCGCCAGGGCTCGCCATTGTGCATGCCGTCCAGCGCATAAAGGTCTCCGCCAAAATTGATTAAAACATTGGGTATACCCAAGGGGCGGATCAACCCAGCACATCGGTCTACAGCATATTCTTTTCCAAGCCCGCCCAAATCGATTTCCATTCCCGCTTGAAGTGTTAGGTAGGGTGGGTGCCAGTGGGCCTTATCCCAACCGACAAAGGCCAACAAGTCTTCCACTTCCTTAATCGAGGGAGTCCGTTTTTGGGAACTGAAATTCCACGCCTTTCTGAGTATTCCCGATGTGATATCAAAAAGACCATCGCTAATTTGAAAACATGTGTGTGCGTAATCGATTAGTAGTGCGGTTTCTTTATCCAGTGTGATTCGCTTTCCATTGGCTGTATTGATTTGGTGAATGATGTTGTCGCTTCTGTAGCGACTGAATTTTTTTTCCACTCGTGTTGCTTCCAGCGCACAGAGTCTTGCCACATTTGCTGCCACCTCTTTTATAGGATGGTCGATAAATACTTCACAAGGACCCGCCATAGCAGTAAAACGGGCGATCCAATAGTGCGAAGTTTTTTGTAGCTGAAAAAGGTCTGACTCTACGACCGACATGTCTTGCATTAAAATTTAACAGACATCAGGAGTTGTACGATCAGGGCATTGAGTTTCGGTAAGTTGTTATTATGATATTGCTGAGTCATATACTCACCACGTACTGCAATTTTACCAGTTGAACCCAGTTCCTTTCCTAATTTAACACCGAAGGTAAGGGTGGTTTGATCGCCCAGGCGATGATCGGCGCTCACGTAAGTCGGCAGTTCTTCATTGGTGCGCAGCTGAGTTCGGTAAAAATAGGCAGAGCGCTGTATATTACCCCGGAAGTGAAACTGTAGATACTTATGGTTTTCCTGTTCTCGCCTTATGCGGAGATCTATGGTGTGTGAGTTTACTTCCCAATCATCCACATAAAAACGATAGGAGACATTGATGCTGTCTTTAGCATCGGGAACCCAGGCGAGTTTCCAGAACAGACTGTGGGTCAGTCGCTTGTCTGGTCGTTTTTCGTTTAAAACTGCCACTTCTTTATCGTTGAAACTCGGATTGGTTAGGCTGATCTGTTTGTATGGATCGGTCAAGTAGCCCGTTACATAAGAGCCGGCGTAATTGAACTGCGTGATGGTTCTGGAATTCAATACCCTAGAAAAACCTGCAAGATAGCTATTGGTAACCTTATTGGCTGGCAGGTATCGGTCTCCCGGGTTGTCGCATTGAATGGGGTAATTACCAATATAGCTGGCTCGGGCTAGCTCGATACACCAAATTGGGGCCAACCCTTCGGGAATGCCGGTTTCCGGATCCACCGTATCGTTGTTGACTGCAAATGCCAAGGTATAACGATCTCGTTTTTGATTGGTATCGTTGTCAAACTGGATGGAAAGGCCTCTGGAACGGTAGTCATTTTCAGAGGAAACAGCAGCGCCTAATGTGCGCGTTAGGTTTCTATCGATGGGATGTATCCAGTTTCCGCTCAGAGCAAGACGATCGTCTTCAAAACGGCTTAGCCAGGGCTGGAGACCTTGTCCGCCTGTACTATTAGCGGTGTTAAAGGAAAAGCCGGAGGCAGTGGTGACTGGAACCTCGCCCAGCCCTGCTGCGGTATTGGAATAGAGCCGACCGTTGGGGGATGCCCCGGTCATCGTGTCGAAGACAAACTCCAGCTCAAGTAAATCATCTTCTTCCAGCGCCTGGATGGAGTCGATTTGCAATTTGTTTACGGTGACCCTGTCCTGCTCTTTGTAATAGAGCTTGGATATCTCCAACTCCAGGGGCTTTTCCTCTGTATGGGCATTGCTGCTAAGCCCGGAAAAGAGGGTGGCAGTGGCGATGGCCAGTGAATTTCGTACGGATGGCCTGTTTTTTAGTTGCATCCGCATCCTCCGCCCCCTAGCGATTGCCCACCATTGGCGGCTTCTTTACTGAAATAGATGTGTTCATCGGCGGCGGATTCGAGTCTGTCTGAAATCAGTTGCGCGCGGTCTTGTGCGAGCACGTTTCGATCCCAGGGTTTGACCTCTTCTGATTTGAGGCAGGCTTGAAGTAGTAGACACAATAATAGGAGTACCAGTTTGCGCATAAACGTTATGGGCTGCTCTGAGCTTGGTTTAATTTTTAAGACCTTGATAGAAATCTTGATTAGCCGTCATTGGGAAACTTGGCAATCAATTCAAATTTACGTCCGCCTCTGTCTACTCTAATGGGTAGCCAGGTTCCCGGTGCAGTACGTTGCACCATGTCCACAATCTCACTCACTTTGCCGACTTTTTTACCCGCGATTTCCAGTACGATGTCTTGCGCTTTTAGACCGGTTGTGTCGGCAATGCTGTCTTTTACCACTTTGGTGACTTGCACCTTATCGTCTTTGGGCTCCAGAAATACACCTAGCCTGGGTCTACGCGCCTCTTCGGCTTTTACATCGACAATTCCAAAGGCCACGTCCACGATCCCAGATTCCAACTCAGAGCAGGGTATGCTGCCGTCCCAGGCAAGGGCTGTGGTGACATTGGTAACCCCTAGCTCAGTTAGCTGATGAGGTACCCCGTAGCCGCCCATGATGTGGCCTGCCCCCATAATGGCAACGACTAGGTCGGTATTATCATCTTCCAATTTGTGTGCGATGGCTTCGGCCATGGCTCGGTCCCACACCAATTGTCCTTCAATAAAGCGCATGAGTTTCTCATTGTTCTTATTATTGGTTTTGGCTTGTGCGACTACGTCATGTCCAGGGCTGTCTCCATGGCCAGCGGGTGCTGCGCCATGCTGCCCAAACACTGATTCCAGCATCTCCACATAGTCTTTAGGTGGGGGAGCGGGATCGGTCAGCCCTTCGCGTTCACTTTCAGGTACGTTTTTCCAACCACTGCTGGTGACTTTGCTAACGAGTGAACGCTCCACATTCAGAGCGACCATGGGAATGCCATTCATACGGGCAAAATGGAACATGGGTAGGTAGTAGTCGGGGTTATAGGCCCAGATTTTTTCCCAGTCCACCTCTTTGAGAAAGGCCTTTTCTTCCAGCTTATTGTCTACCCAGCGGTCCAGGCTAAATTGGGTTTTGCGGGGAAAGGATTCGAAGCCGATCGCCATGCGGGGCTGCAGGGCATAAAGCTGGGCCAGCAATTGCAGCTGCCAGCGGTGATGCTCTGGGTTGTCGTGATCCTCTCCCAAGAGCACGACGCGTTTGCGCGCCAGGGCCTGAATGGTTTGCTGTGCGCCAATTTCCTTCTTAGTCTTTACCGCGAACCATTTACCCGGAGGGATGCAGGTTTGTTCTTCAGCGGTGGCAATCACAGGGAAAGCGCAGAGATAAAATCCTATGGTCGCTAAAAAATAAAAACTCCGTTTCATTGATTCTATCCTTAGATTTGTAATCGCAGACCTAGAATCCTTAGCTGATCAGCTCCCCGGCTGCTTGCAGGTCTGCGTGATACGATGAGCGCACCATGGGTCCGCTGGCCACATGGGAAAACCCAATCGATTCGGCGAAATCCGAAAGTTCTTTAAATTCTTCTGGTGTCACATATCGTGCCACCGGAAGGTGGTGACGACTGGGTTGAAGATATTGACCCAGAGTCAGTCTATCGCAAGCATGCGCCCTTAGGTCTCGAAGTAAGTCCTTTACTTCTTCCGTGGTCTCACCTAGTCCCAACATAATACCGGATTTGGTGGGTACCTCGGGGAATGCCTGTTTAAATTCCCGAATCAGGTCCAGCGAAAATTGATAGTCGGCCCCCGGTCTGGCTTGTTTATAAAGACGAGGGACGGTTTCCAAATTATGGTTGAAGACATCGGGCGGGGCTTGGTGAAGAATTTCCAGCGCCCGGTCTTTACGGCCCCGAAAATCAGGAACCAATACCTCTATCTGAATATCGGGACTGGCTTCCCGCGTCGCTTCAATGCACGCCACAAAGTGGGAGGCGCCTCCATCTCGCAGATCATCACGATCCACGGAGGTAATCACCACATACTTTAGCTTCATCGCGGCAATGGTCTTGGCCAGATTCAGTGGCTCGTTTTCATCCAATGGTAGCGGTTTGCCATGGGCAACGTCGCAAAAAGGGCAGCGTCGTGTACAGATGTCGCCCATGATCATGAAGGTGGCCGTACCATGAGAAAAACATTCGCCCAAATTCGGGCAGGCGGCTTCTTCACATACTGTATGTAGATTGTGTTCTCGCAACACCTTTTTAAGCTTGGCGACCTCGGGCGTGACGGGTGCCAGTGCGCGAATCCATTTGGGTTTACGTTGGATCTGGGTGCTGGGTTCTACCTTGATGGGAATGCGTGCAACCTTGGCGGCACCACGCTGTTTTCTTTCTGTGTCACTCATGAGTAAATTGTTGCCTTGTTTCTATCCCATTCCGGTTTTAATTCCCAGATGAGCGCATCAAAACCCAGCCCCTTGGCCAGATTCTGGACTAGTTCCCTTTTTATCATGTCTACTTGATAGTCGCTACACAATGTACTGATCTGGGTAACTTCTAGTCCCTTGTAGCCACAGGGGTTTATCCGACTAAACGGTTCCGGGTCCATGCGGACATTCAGACTAAGGCCATGATAACTGCACTGTTTACGAATGCGCAGCCCGATGGACGCAATCTTCTTTCCATCCACATAGACGCCTGGGGCCTCCTTACTGCCATAGGCAGTGATATTCATGCCCTTGAGCAGCTCAACCACCGCATTTTCGAGTGCTTCGACCAGAGGGCGTATCCCCAGTTTGAGGCGTTTCAGATCCAATAGTGGATACAGGATCAACTGCCCGGGACCGTGATATGTCACCTGACCCCCTCGGTCTGTCTGTACGAGCGGAATTTCTCCAGGGGCCAACACATGCTCCGGCTTCCCGGCCCGCCCCTGCGTGAAAACGGGTGGATGTTCCACCAGCCAGATCTGGTCCGCAGTGTTTTCAGTTCTGGATTCCGTGTAGTCCCGCATTTGCTGCCATACACTCAGGTAGTCTTGCAGGCCAAGATCACGAATTTGAATTTGATTGGCAGCCATGTTTTTGGAACTAGAGCGCCATCAGCACCCAGGACTGAGAAGTCAGTTCCAGATAGATATTATCCAGCTGTTGTTTGCTGGTGGCTTCAATGATAACCGTAACGGAAGAATAACGGCCCTGTTTACTGGGGCGGGTATAGATTTCGTGATTTTCGATGTCTTGATGGTGCTTAGCGACGATGGCGGCCACATCTTCTTCCAGGGTTTCATGGGACTTGGCCATCACCTTGATCGGGAATCGACAGGGAAATTCCAGTAGTGTTTCTTGGTTCTCTTGCATAGGTCTATTGTGGAGTCAGATCCGCTAAAATGCAATGGGGGTGTCAAATAAATGACTTTTCACTCAATGCCTTAGAACCAATCTAACCCTGAAAGTTTTTCTTGTACTGGCGATAGATTTCAATCATCTGTCGCCACACGGGGCCTGGTTTACCGCTCCCTACAGCCTTATCGTTGATCCGGGTGACCGGGAGGATTTCTTTGGTAGAACTGGTCAGCCATATCTCTTGTACAGAAGAGAGTTCATCCATTTCAATGGTGCGTTCGGCGTTGGCAATATCATTTTGCTCCGCCAGTTCCAGCACCAGATCGCGGGTAATTCCGGGCAGGAGCTTGGTGCCCTTGGGTGGGGTGACCACGATGCCATTGGAGTCTACGATGAACACATTGCTGGCTGAACCTTCGGTAATGAAACCGTCTTTATACAAAATGGCCTCGCTGACCCCGCTATCCACCGCCTGTTGTCGCAATAACACATTGGGTAGCAGGCTGATGGCCTTGATATGACACTGTAACCAGCGATTATCTTCGATGGTGATTGCCGCCACGCCGTTTTCTGCGATTTCCTCTGCCAGGCTTTTTAAGGGATTGGCCATTGCAAAGACCGTGGGCGGGATGCCTTGGGGAAATGCATGGTCCCTGGGGGCTACGCCACGTGTGAGTTGCAAATAGATCGCCTGATCGCCGCCTCCATTTTTCTCGATGAGTTGTGTAAGGATGTCACGCCATTGGGTACTGCTGTAGGGTGAGGCGAGGCGAATATTGTCCAGACTGGTTTGTAGTCTGTGCAGGTGCTGATCCAGTCGAAATAGATGGCCGTTATAGACAGGGATGACTTCGTAAACCCCGTCTCCAAACAAAAAGCCCCGGTCCAGGACCGAGACTTTTGCATTTTCAACAGCGAGGTAGTCGCCGTTTAGATAGACTGTAGACATTTTGATCTATTCAAAGACGAGCAAGACCTCGTCCATTACATTGCGAAAGAGTCCACCTTTGGGAACGGCGCGCAGTGCCACCAGCTCTCTTTCATCAAACTTTTCTTTACCTAAAGAAATATTCACTTTCCCTAAGTTTTGCCCTTCGTCGGCGGGCGCGACGATGCGGTCTTGTATATCCAGCGTGGCTTTGAGATCACCATAGCGCCCTCTGGGAATGGTGACATACAGGTCTTGTTCGATACCCAAGGGGATTTTCTCCATTTTACCCTTCCAGATGCGGGCGTCTGTCAGCGCTTCATTGGCTCCATAGAGCTTGTGGGTTTCGAAAAAACGGAAGCCATAGGTGAGAAGTTTTTGGGACTCAGTCGTGCGTGCGCGGTCGGTTTTGGTCCCAACTACGACCGACACTAAACGCATTCCGTCGCGTATGGCCGACGCTGCCAGACAAAAGCCGGCTGAATTGGTGTGTCCGGTTTTGATCCCATCTACGCTGCTGTCTCGCCACAAGAGCTGATTTCTGTTGCTTTGCTTAATGCCATTATGCTCGAATTCTTTTTGCGCATAGAGGGCGTATTGCTCTGGGAAATCACGGATAACATGGTGAGACAAAGTGGCCAAGTCTTCCACTGTGGTGTAGTGCTTGTGGTGAGGCATTCCGGTGGAATTTTGGAAATGGGTATTTTTCATGCCCATTTCCTGGGCATAGGCGTTGAGCAGGGTAACGAAGGCGTCTTCACTGCCTGCGATATGCTCGGCCAATGCGATGGTAGCGTCGTTTCCTGATTGAATAATCAGGCCTTTCAGCAATTTATCCACCGTCACCAGACTGCCTTCTTCCAGAAACATGCGCGAGCCGCCCATGTTTCGGGCCTTCCGACTCACTTTAACCTTGTCTTCCAGACTGATGTTGCCTAGCTTCAGTTCCATTTCAACGGCGTAGGCCGTCATCATTTTGGTAAGACTGGCCGGCTCGATGCGTTTATCCACATTTTTCTCAGCCAGAATCTTTCCGCTGTGAAAATCCTTAAGGATGTAGGCCGATGCCTTAAGTTTTGGTGGCTGCGGTACGGCCGCCCAGCTGTAGCTAGAAGCGAGGGCAGCGCAAAAAATGATGACAAATACTTTATGTATTAAGGTCTTCATAATCATAATCCTGAAATCAACTTTGTTTGTAGGTGATGATTTTTGCGTCTGATATGCCTAAAGGCTCTAATTTCTCAATGACGTCCCGCGCGTCCTCAGCCGACACAAACGGGCCAAGTTGTACACGGTAGATCATACCATATGATGATTTGTTTGCAGACTTTATGCCGCTTGGCAGGGCAGTATTGAGGGCGATTTTCGCGCGCAAGGCCTCTGCTGCGCGTAAATTCTTAAAGCTGCCAGCTCGAACAAAGTAGTCTCTTTGTTGTTCCGCTGGGGTTTGCTTCACGAGTAAGATTTCGGGAGTTGCTGGCTCTCTGGGGTCTAGGGCGGTCAATTCCACTCGGGCGACGCCTTTACCCAACATGCCCAGCTTATATGCCGCAGTGTAGGATAGGTCAATAATGCGATTCCCGTGGAATGGCCCCTGATCGTTTACTCTCACGATCACGCTGCGGTTATTTTCCAGGTTTCTTACTTTCACATAAGTAGGCAATGGGAGGGTTTTGTGTGCCGCTGTCATGGCGAACATATCGTAGACCTCGCCATTGGAGGTTTGTCTGCCATGGAATTTACTGCCATACCAGGAGGCAATACCTTCCACGCGGTAATTCTTAGAAGAATTAAGGGTTTGGTATTTAACGCCAAATACAGTGTATTCCGACGCGTTTCCCCGACGACTTTGGGGTTCAGGTTTGGGTACTGCATCGGGCACCAGATGCAGGTTTTCCGGAACGAACTGGGGCGCACGGTCACCACGGCTGGGGAAGGAACCGCACGCCGTGAGGGACAGGGCTATCAGAGCAATAGCGACATAGTGTAGTTTGTGATCATAACTCATTGATTTCATGATAACACTAGTTCAGTCATATAGAAAAATATAGCGCTTTGCCCAGATTACAAGTCTTAGACATTTCATATTGTGATGCCAATCACAAACCGGGAAGTTGATACAAAGCCCAATTCCCCTAGATTTTCCGTATTTTTAGGAGTTGGCGACAGCCAAACGCCCTCTTGCGTCCTTAATGGCCTTCCCGAGCTGAAATACCGCCATGGCATAGAGCGCACTATGATTATAGCGAGTGATTGCATAGAAATTATTCAGCCCTACCCAGTACTCAGTCCCATTGTCTCCTTCCAGCTCAATGAGGGCACCCTTGAGATTGGGTGCAAAATCCTCTTTGTAGGAGACACCATAGCGGCGATTTGCCTGTTTTAGCGGTACGACGGGTTTGAGCCCTTTTTTGACAAGAGCGGCATATTCACTTCCCTCAACTTGGGCGCGACCTGTAATGGGTTGATCTTTTTGCCAGCCATGTCTTTTTAAATAGTTGGCAATACTGCCTATGGCATCTGCATTACTATTGACGAGATCTTTTGTTCCATCGCCATCAAAATCCACGGCATAGCTAAGAAAGCTGCTAGGCATGAATTGGGGAATACCAATGGCACCCGCGTAGGAACCGGTAACGGAGAGGGGGTCCAGTTTCTCTTTTCGGGTCATTTTAAGATAATGAATCAACTCTTTACGAAAAAAGGCCCGACGTTTGGGATAGTCTGCCGTGAGGGTGGCCAGGGCATCTATAACACGAAAACTGCCGGGTTGGGTGCCGAATCGAGTTTCTACCCCAATAATTCCCACGATGACCTCAGCAGGCACACCGAATTTTTTTTCGGCGCGTTTCAGGACCTCTATATTGTTCTGCCAGAACTCCACGCCCAAATTGATACGCGATTCCTGAATAAATATTTTTCGGTATCGGTGCCAGGGCATTTTCTCAGCCGGGCGCTGGATCAGTTCAACGGTGCGATCTTGTCTCTCAACTTTCTTGAAGAGCTGGTTTAATTCTTTACGATTAAAATCGTGCTTCGTGACCAACTCACTGATAACGGATTTTATCGCCTTGTTTTGGCTGATCGTTTGGGAATTGGCGCTCACGGTGTTTAGCGACGTGAACGATAAACCTACTACCAGGCCCAAGTAGACTGACTGAAATCTTTTCACTTTCTTGCTCCTTTTAAGAGGGCAATAGTTTTCTGTGGGTATGTATGGACATCAAAATACCAAAGGCGATCATTAAAGTAACCACCGAGGTACCCCCATAGCTAATCAGGGGGAGAGGAACACCGACCACTGGGAGCAACCCACTCACCATGCCCACATTGACAAACAAGTAAATCATGAAGGTTAAAACGATACTGCCAGATAGTAATCGGGTGTAAGTGTCCTGAGCTTGAAAGGTTATGCGTATTCCACGCAGGATAATGAACAAAAAGACTGAGAGCAAGACTAAAATCCCAAGAAAACCAAACTCTTCTGCGATAACGGCAAAAATGAAATCGGTGGAACGCTCAGGCAGAAAATCCAGCTGGGACTGGGTGCCATTGAGCCAGCCTTTGCCGAACACACCGCCAGAGCCTATGGCGATCTTGGATTGGATAATGTGATAGCCGGAGCCCAGGGGATCGGTTTCTGGATTAAGGAATGTGAGTACCCGTTGCCGTTGATAGGAATGCATTAGATTAAACCAGACCAGGGGGGCGGCCGCGGCAATGATGCCTATAAAACCTCCAATCAACCACCAGCTGATCCCCGTAAAAAACAGCACGAATCCCCCGGCGGCCCCGATTAGAAGAGCGGTGCCAAGATCGGGCTGTTTGGCAATCAGAACCACAGGGATCATGATGATGACGATTCCGCCTAACAATCTTGTAAACTTGGGAGGTATGCCTTTCTCGGAAAAATACCAGGCGACCATCATGGGGACTACAATTTTCATCAATTCTGAAGGCTGAAAGCGGAATATTCCCAGGTTCAACCAGCGTTGCGCCCCTTTCCCCACGTCACCAAAGGCCAAAACTGCTAAAAGTAAGAGCAGCCCAAGCCCAAAGAACCAGGGTGTCCAAAAGGCAAGTTGGTGAGGAGGGATCTGTGCCACCAGTAGCATTAAAACGAATGCAATGGTTAAACGAATGATTTGTCGGTTCATGGTGGCCCAGTCCTGACCGCTGGCGCTATACAGCACCACCAGGCCCAATATGGCTAGCACCAACAACCCCAGAAATAGGGACTTGTCTATATTCATTCCCCGCACAAAACCCATGGCGGAGCCCTTTTTACGCCTATCTACCCAAGGACGATATTTTTGTGATTGATTAGAATTGATCATGAGGGGTTATTCTGCAATAGATAACTATCCAGCACTTTTCTGGCAATGGGAGCCGCCGTGGCGCTTCCGCTACCGCCATTCTCTACGATAACCGAAACCGCTATTTTGGGATTCTTGACTGGCGCAAAACCGACGAACAGGGCGTGGTCGCGCAAGTGTAGCTCGGTCTCTTCTTTATTGTAGGCCTCACCTTGTTTGATGCCAAAGACTTGAGCGGTTCCCGTTTTACCTGCAATACGATACTGCGCGCCTCGCCCGATATGATTGGCGGTGCCACGCGGACTGCTTATCACGCGGTCCATCGAGGTGACGATATAATCCCAATTCGATTTCTTCACAATGGGAATCTTGCCGGCGATCACCGGTTCGATATAGTTCAAGGTGTCGGTATTGGGGGTTCGTAGGGCGTATCCCAGCTTGGGAATGACTTGCAAACCGTAATTAGCCAACACAGAGGTGGCAAAGGCGAGCTGTAGTGGGGTGGCCAGGTTAAACCCTTGCCCGATACCTGTAATCAGCGTTTCACCTGGATACCACATTTCGTGCTTCACTTGTCGTTTCCAGGTTCGGGATGGGAGTAGTCCGCCGGATTCTCCCACGATATCGATGCCGGTGCGCTTTCCAAAGCCGAACAGGCTCATAAAACTATAGATGCGATCAATTCCCAGATTCAGGGAGAGATCATAAAAATAGACGTCGCACGACTCACGAATTGCGGCCAACAGGGTCATATCACCGTGGCCTTCACGTTTCCAGTCGCGGTATTTATGGTCATCGTTTTTGAGCTGAAAGTAGCCATTGCAGTTGATACTGGTTGCGCCATGGACCAGGTCGTTTTCCAGCCCCGCCAGGCCTATCATGGGCTTGATGGTGGAGCCGGGAGGGTAACGGCCCTTGATGGCTCGATTAAACAGGGGTTGTTTCTTTGAGGTGGCCAAGTCATTAAAGGCGTCGGTTTCTATGCCATTCACAAAGGTGTTGGGATCGAAGCCCGGCATGGAAACCAATGAAATGATTTGACCTGTTCCGGGGTCCATGGCGACCACCGCACCTCTGAGGTTTTTCAGAGCGGCCTCCGCAGCTGCCTGTACTCTAGTATCAATGTTTAGATAGAGGTGATGACCGGGCACCGGGCGCTTCTCCTCCAGAACCCGTACGACCCGCCCTTGCGCATTGGTTTCAACACGTTTGAAACCCACATCACCGTGGAGTAGGTCTTCATAAGACTTCTCTACGCCATTTTTACCCACGTGTGTGGTGCCGTTGTAATCGGCGGCATCCAGTTCTTTCAATTCCCGTTCGTTAATTCGTCCTACATATCCCAGTGCGTGCACCCCGAGTTCGCCCATGGGATAGTGTCGGGTCAGTTGCGCCTCTATCGCTACGCCGGGAAACTCGTGTTGCCTCACGGAAAAACGCGCCACTTCCTCCTGGTTTAAGCGATATCGCAGTGGCAAGGCCTTGAATTTTGCTGACTGGTTTCGAAGCTTGTTGAAGCGCGTCCAATCCTCATCTGTGACATCGACGATTTCACGCAGACGCGTGAGTAATTCATCCATATCGGAAATTTTTTCTGGTGTGATTTCCAGTGTGAAGGAGGGAAGATTTTGCGCCAAGACTACCCCGTTCTTGTCGTAGATCAGCCCGCGGGTGGGAACGATGGGGATCAAGCTCACACGATTATTTTGCGATAGAGTGGTGTAATGCTCGTGATTGGCAACCTGCAAAGAGAACATGCGCAGGAGCAAGGTGGCCATCAACACGAATACAAAGACCACCGCGAATATCACGCGATTGCTAAATAAATGGCTCTCTCTTAGGTGGTCGCGTAGGGTAATTCTGGATTCAAATTGAGCCATGGATTAGCTTACTCTGAATTTTCTTCTGACATCCCTAAGCAGCAGATAAAGCCAAGGCCAGATCACCGCGCTCGTTAAAGAGGGAAGCCAGTAGAGCCAGGAATTAGGTGCGTCGCCCACAATGCCACGAATCCACGCGATCAACAGTTGTGAAAGCGCTATGAGGGTGAAAATGCTGAGTGCTTGTTGCCACAAGGGATAGATGCGAATTTGTTTGTGGAGTTTTACGGTTACATAGGCAATAACCGCGTAGGCCATGGCGTGTTGCCCGAGCAGACTGCCATTGAGTACGTCCACAATAATGCCTGCAACCCAACCGACTCCCACATTCACGCGCGTTGGCAGGGCCATACACCAGTATACTAAAACCAGACCCACCCACTCAGGGCGTATGTATCCGGCCCATTCCGGCATGGGGAGTATGGTGAGTATCATCGCCAACAGAAATGTCAGGATGATTACACTGGTTCCTTGTGCGGCCTTATTTTCACTCATGGTGCTAGTGCTGAAACCTCTTGTTTCGGATTCCCTTTTTTAGATACTTGAGGTGCAGGTGGCACCTCTTCAATCTTGGTCTTTTCCCGCCATACCAATAAAACTTCTCGACTTCTATCGAGGCGTGCTTTAGGCGTCGCAAATACCCGCGCGTAGGGCTGAGTGGGATCGGATTCAAAGCTAATGATTTCTGCTACGGGATAGCCTTGCGGAAATACGCCGCCAAGCCCCGAGCTTGAAACGGTGTCTCCCACTTTCAGATCTGCATTATTGGGAATGTGGAGTAGTTCCAGCTTGTCCATGGCCCCGGTACCCGCTGCGATGGTGCGCAGACCGGTGCGGTCGATCTGTACAGGGAGTGCATGGCTGGGATCAGAAATGAGCATAATCACACTGGTGATGGGGGTGACATGTACGGTTTGACCAAATACCCCTTCGGCATCCAGAACCGGCTGACCTTTAAACGCATTATGGCGATTTCCTTTGTTAATCAGTACCTTATGGCTGAATGGGTCCAGGTCTACGGCGATGAGTTCCGCAGCGAGCACCTTTTCACCCGTGCGCTCGGCCGCGTCCAGCAAGTCTCTCAGGCGCATGTTTTCGATTTCCAGGGAGGTGTATTTCTGCATTTGGGCCTTGAGAAATACATTCTGAGATTCCAGTGAATCGATTTTTTTCAGCAGTGAGTCTCGGGAAGTCAGATTCTCGCCCATCCAGTTTCCGGCGGAAACAGGAAAGGCAACCATCTGCTGTACGGGATAGATCAGGATTGCCAGACTGGAGCGTATGCCATCCAGGTAGTCATATTTATGGTCTACTGCCATTAGCCCGATGGAGCTGGCGAGTAGAAACGCCAATCGGATGCCTGCTGCTTGTCCATATGCAAATAGCGGTTTAATGGCTAAGACCTCGTATTCAAACAAGACCAACCGCAGACTTTCTTTACTCGTCCTGAGTGATCGATAAGCCTAGGTGTCAGATTAATCAAAGACTTTTATTCGACTGCGAAGACTTCTCCGCCGTGCTCGTCTATCATTTCCATGGCTCGACCACCGCCACGGGCGACGCAGGTCAAGGGGTCTTCGGCTACGATTACGGGTAAGCCTGTCTCTTCCATAAACAGTCGATCCAGGTCACGCAACAGGGCACCGCCGCCGGTGAGAACCATACCGCGTTCCGCAACATCAGAGCCCAGCTCGGGGGGTGTTTGTTCCAGCGCCGATTTCACAGCGCTCACAATCCCGGCAAGCGGTTCCTGCAAGGCTTCAAGGATTTCATTGCTGTTCAGGGTGAAGCTACGGGGCACGCCTTCGGCCAGATTTCGTCCGCGTACTTCAATTTCGCGGACTTCGTCGGCAGGATAAGCGGTACCGATTTCCTGCTTAATTCGCTCTGCTGTGGCATCTCCGATCAGAGTGCCATAGTTACGACGCACGTAGCTGATGATGGCTTCATCGAAGCGGTCACCACCGATACGCACAGATTCTGAATACACGATACCATTTAGTGACATCACGGCGACCTCTGTGGTTCCGCCACCGATATCAACCACCATGGAACCACTGGCTTCGCCAATGGGCATGCCGGCACCGATCGCTGCCGCCATGGGTTCTTCTATCAGATACACCTCGCGAGCACCCGCGCCGGCCGCTGATTCTTTAATTGCACGGCGCTCTACTTGTGTGGAGCCGCAAGGTACACAGACCAACACTCGGGGGCTGGGTCTGAAAAATCGGGTTTCATGCACTTTATAGATGAAGTGCTGCAACATTTTTTCGGTGACAGTGAAGTCAGCGATTACGCCGTCTTTAAGTGGGCGTATAGCAGTGATATTTCCGGGAGTCCGCCCCAACATACGTTTGGCCTCCAGGCCAACCGCAGCAATGCTTTTGGGTCCACCTGGGCCACGTTCCTGACGTATCGCAACGACAGAAGGTTCCGCCAGCACGATCCCCTTCCCGCGTACGTAAATGAGTGTGTTGGCTGTGCCCAAATCGATGGACAAGTCGTTTGAAAATATCCCGCGTAGTCTTCCAAACATGTGTTTCCGGTTCCTTATTTCAAATAGGGCGTTAATCTAGCAATGGGAAAGGTTTTGGACAAGCAACCATCTGTGGTAAGTTTGTCATCTTTTTCCAATGCGGATTATATTACAACTGGAGCGTAAAATGTCTTTGCAAAAGTCGGACGTTGAAAAGATTGCCCATTTAGCTCGCTTATCACTAAGCGACAACGACATTCCCTCTTACGCTACTAATCTGTCAAATATCCTTCAGCTTGTGGCACAAATGAATCACACCGACACTGAGGGAGTAGAGCCTATGGCTCATCCTCTGGACGCCACCCAGCGTCTGCGAGCCGACGAAGTGACCGAATCCAACCAGCGTGAATACTTTCAAACTATCGCGCCAGCAGTGGAAAACGGTCTCTATCTTGTTCCCAGGGTTATCGAATAACAACTGGAAAGGTTTAACGCTATTTGCCCACACGCCTGGAGCATTATGCAGAAAGCGTTCCCGACAAATAGCTCATTTGATCCAATAGTGTAAGTACTAGTTATTATTGAAATTATGAGAGATTCCATGGAGTTTAGCACAATTGCCGAATTGTCTGGCGAGTTGCAGTCAAAACGAATTTCCAGTGTGGAGGCGACGCGCCTGTTTCTTGATCGAATTGAACGTCTAGACAAACAGATAAATTCATATGTAACTGTTTGCCATGAACAGGCGCTCATGCAGGCCCAGTTTGCGGATAAAGAACTCGCTGCGGGGCGTAAGGCCCCACTTTTAGGGATTCCCATCGCCCACAAAGACATTTTTTGCACCAGTGGCGTGAAAACCTCGTGTGGTTCCAAAATGCTGGATAATTTTTTTGCGCCCTATAATGCCACTGTCGTGGAAAAATTGGATAAATCCGGTGCTGTGATGTTGGGGAAAACCAACATGGACGAATTTGCCATGGGCTCCTCCAGCGAG
>Ga0224501_10001977_pt1 | contig 16008 bp, 12 predicted proteins | sample SF_Oct11_sed_USG_4_FD_169105 | JGI IMG/M metagenome (GOLD analysis project Ga0224501, IMG submission 169105) | Sediment microbial communities from San Francisco Bay, California, United States - SF_Oct11_sed_USGS_8_1 | ecosystem: Environmental > Aquatic > Marine > Sediment | place: USA... | reverse complement strand
GCCGTTTTTGTTGTTTAATCTTTTTTTCAGGAAACCAAACATCAGCTGAAAACAAAAAGTAGGTTGCTTTACTCATTTTCACCTTTCACCTTTCTGAAAGCCGTTTGTATAATGGTGCTGCTCCTGCTCATGCACTGATTTGATCTTACGTAAAAGTGGCTGTGTTGAGTTAGTATACAGGCCCATGGATGTATGTAGAAAGTCTCCTAATTACACGCCCCAAGAAACGCTGATAGACTCAGTGAGCCAATTTCTGCATCACTCGTGGCAGTTGTTCATTCTCAGAAACACAAAAGTATAATTTTTTGAAACTGCATTCAGTTTCGATTGGGACGGTGGTAGCTCAGGTCTCAGTGACTATCATGCGCTTGGCTCATGATTATTAGATCTATAGTTTCAGTTTGGCTCCTATAAACATTTTTACTCTCACTGTGGAGGAAATAGCAATGGAAGCCCGATCAAAGAGGGCATTTCCTTCGCCGACCCTCAAGTCTATAACCATGGCTACGGTCAGATGCTCTTTTTTGTTTTTGCAGTTACACCGAAATGGGTTCCAACCCTACAAACTCCAAACCTGCCACCTCCAGCCTTGGATACACCAACCCTGCTGAAGAAGGCAAGTGTTGATTTTAAGTGTTATTTTGTGGTTTTATTGTGTACCTCAACTATCTACACTCTACAGTGAACTACATAGCTTATCTAATGAACTTTTTATCCATTCTTTCCCTTGGGTACTTGGAGATCCCATTAAGAAGCCTGGGGTTTGTCCTGGAGTTGTAGGAGCAGGAAATCATATGAAAAGGTCATACTCCTTGTTGGAGTAATCTCAGGACTTGATGATTTCATCATCCCAGTCGCTCTTACCACCAATAGATCATGCTATTATGGGTGAAGGAAGTTCCTTTTTGGTTTTTGTAGAAGAACCACCACACCATTATGAAACTATCGATGAAGTAAGGTGAGAACTGGATGTGGGGATGTAGGGTTAGTATAGAAATCCCAAACACAGGCTTATGAAGCGAATAGCCTTAATTGGATTGAGATGAAGCCTGCTGTCTTTTCTGAGCGGTACAACAGTGGTTCCTTTTTTAACTTTTGGTGCTGCCCAGTAATCGTCATGCCACGGACAATGGTCGATCCAATAATTATGAGTTGCGCTTTCATTAGCTGACACGCTGTTTCACATGATTGTAAGAATCTGGATGTGACACTTGGGTAAATATTGGTAAATCAAATCACACAAGAACTACAAATTGCAAGAAAAGGCAATTCCCTGATTCAGTGACATCTGATCGCATTGATGCTGTGGTTAGTCCTTGGAAACGCCATTAATATGGGGTTAAGTAGCTCTATTGGAATGAACCCAACTACAAGCTCTTTTTTGAAATGCGTTGTTTTGACTTCTGTAGAACTGTGGAAAGCAGCGAGACACCCCATCTCTATTTCCATCTCAATGGAGAAAGAAACTCTTTTTCTGTCTATGGTGAGCTGTATTTGGTATCAGCACATTGATTTGAGTGGCTTATCGCTTGCGCAGACTTGCCTACCCAATGTAATATAACAACCTGAAGTTCGCGGACAAACGACAGATATTCAAGAGGTTACCTCGAATGGTTGATATCTTCTTGACCATTATTTGATGCGCTCCATACACACTATCCTGGTTGATTTGATTGGATTATCATTGGTTGTCAACTAGGAGATTGTTCGACAAACTTTTACGTATTAACCGAGCAAAAGTGTGGTTGCTATACCCTCATAGACATTGTATTGTGACTTATCTGAATATGAAAAACGATATGAAGGCATTTGTTTCTAATTTTCAGAACAACCAGACTGGCTTTATGAGAACAGCCATTCGGCGTAAAAAAGATGAATAATCTGAGGTAGAAGATCTATTATCTTTTTCTTCTGCCCTTCTACACTTTACTGATCAACTCTATAGAGTTATAGATCATAATAATATTAATCTAGCTGAATTTTAAGATTTTCTAAAAGCTTTTGATACCAATGATTATTTTATACTGATTTACAAACTTATCTAAGCGACAGAGCCCAAAAGGTTTAGGTAAATAGCCAAATCTCTTCTCCCGCAGTGTTCCTCGAAGTAGCATATTAGCAGGCCCACTACTCTTGTCGCTGTACATTACTGACCTAGGTTTCCTACTATCAAACATGAAATATCACATGATGTATGCTGATGACGCTGTAATTTTTCTTGAATCTGACAACCGACTAAACTCCCAGAAATTGATGACTTGTGACAAAACATGAAGTTCATGATCTTTAGTACACGAAAAATGATAACCAAGTACATTGATTTTTCTCTTCAGATAGACAACTCTAAAAATGAAAGGGTAAATTACTTAACACTTGATGAGCACCTTAATTGGAATCGAAACATGACTCTACTACATGTTAAAGCTGCCTCTCTCCTGTATATATTCAAGACTAGACGACCTTATCTATTCATTGCGCAGTCTTCACTGCACTAGTCCAATCCATTCTTGACTTTCTTGACTCTGTCTGGTCACACTGCTTGAATGCTAGATGAAATCTCTGCAGGTATCCAAAATAAAAGCATGAGGACCATTTTGAACATTCCTTGTGCTGGTGCCTATTTGTTTCCCATTGCAGATCTACACAGTAAACTGAACTGGACCAGTCTTGAGAATTGACAAAAATGAGGATCTGCACTATATTAACATACAGAACTGTTGAAGGATTCGTACCGCCCTTATCTCCACGAACTAACTCAGCCGAACTCTATATAGACAATCCTTGCTCATCACACCGATTTTACTTAGGGTACCTAAGAACACTAAACAAGACAACAGACTATGCATAGAGCATTTATTCTCCAAAGACTTGGAACAGACCAGGTAACTCTTCAACCTCATCTGACTTTTGAATATTTAAATAGTCATATCCTGTTTCTCCTAGTTTTTTTTACACTGCCTACACGATTGTTGAAGCTTGACCGAATCATCCCTCATTTCGTTTTTGGATCATGTTCTGCTATTTTTTCTGTCGTGGATCATCGCATTGACAAGGCTTTGCTTTAATAATGTCATCAATGAAAAATAAAATTAACCTAATCTATATGGCGTGAACCTCCCTCTTTGTAGTTATTATTTTGTAATGGCTCCATATATGCCTTGTATGATTCGATAACGGCAGCGAGACCTCATGCCTTCAAGAAGTGACCAACCAGCCAACAGTTAAAGCTAGACCCCTATTTGTTTCAGTGATTTTACACTCATTTTTGTAAAATTGAAAAAAAACCTGTCTATGCTCGGATAGCTGATCCAAAAGATATTATTGTATCACAATACACAACTGCACTTAATTTCGAACTTCTTGCCAAGTCATAATCTCAAAAGTTAAACTAGAGGCGCCATTCACTAAGCCCAGCGTGCTATCCCCTAAGCCCAGTGCACTAAGCCAACGCCTCACTCCATCGAGTATTGACTGCCAAGAGCTTCGCAGACTGGGTTTTGGCTGAGCAAGCGCCTTTAAGCCAATAAATGCTAATGTTTGCCGTAAGTTACCCGTAATCCCACCACCATCATTGAGTAATCGTATTGCATGACAGATGTCAGAAGCAGTGCAGCCATTGATCTGCTGTGTTTTTGATTTAGCACTTCACAAGGCACAGCATAAGGAAACTTTCTACTTGCACCCGGATGCCCTATACTGGAGGCCACTCTATAGGTGGGCATTCCTTTTTAAAAACATATATGGTATACATGTCAGCTTGATATCACTTACTCGACACAGGAACCTTATTAGCCAGAGGTGTTTTAGGAAAGTAGCACACACGAAAGTATAGCAGAGCTGAGGATCTTGTCGGTCAAGTAGAGCCCCCGTGAATTTAAGCCCTAATAGGCTTTAATAATTATATAATAAATATTATATATAATAAAGTACGGAAGTACCGAGTTGTGCAGAGTTGCGCTTGGTCAAGTGTATCACTGAAACCTGACTATTGTCCAGTATTTCAGGAAATGATTGCAACAAATGCGCGGTGACCAATGGTAACTCAGATATCTGAATCTGCTGCTCCACCGAATTGCTCTGGACCTATACACTGGAAGCAGAAGTCTTCTGAGGTACATGTTATTAAGATTTATCCTCTGACTGGTCATCGCTTGAAAAAATAGTGCATGCAGCATCACTATCAGTGGCACTCTCTGCCGCTGGTGCGACGATCGGTAACCGCTCGTGTAGACACCGCTTCTGAACTCAGTACAATGGTAAATTAACATATGTGTTGTCATTGGTCCCCGTTAGCTTGCTACTGGCGAAAATAGAGCACACAGCGCCGCGACTGTCACTGTGCAGCGTAGACTCTCTAACTCGCTCGCTGGTCCGCCCGAAGTTGGTGCCCATCTTTAGTGGCCAAATAGTGGATGCTAGTGTAAACTCCACTGAACGATCATACTACGATGGCAACCTGGTTTCTTTCGTGTCTTTCGGTTTGAAGACTGCAATGCGATTCCTAGATGACCAAAAAGGTAGTTCCCACCTGTGGTGAGAGTTGTCTTTCCGCAATGGCTTCCGCGCCATCCGTGGAACCAATCATAGGCGTTGTTCCAAAGATACCATGGGGGCTATAAGATCATAAGGCCTCTAAAACCCCGGTGAATGACGCATTGTGGGAACTTTTTGTGAAGAAAATTGAACTAGAAATCTACTATCTAGTGTTTTAGAAGTGCACCGCGTTCTTTCTGAAAATCCTATCACTACTGTCCACCATGTGATCTTTTCTCGCTTACGCCATGACAGAGTTGGTTCTCAGAAGCCCTTGCGGGGCAGAACCACTTGTTTACTCTTGGCCCTTGCCAGTCATGGTGAGTTTAGTTTTGCAATTCAATTACGTATTATTTCCAAATAGTGAAATACAGCAAGTTTTTTAATTTTCGTTCATGTTCATCTTCATGCTGTTAAATTTACTAATAATCGCTAAGCAGTACGCTATGTACCAGTGCATTGGGATATTAGTTGGCAATGGAATGCTACTCAGTAGAGTAGCTCTTACTGTGTACACCACTCTCAGTCTCGTTCGGTCTGAAAGTTCAAAAACGGTCGCATCAGATCAGACGGTGAATCAGACCACACACTGACTGAGTGACGCCACCACCGACATGGACATCCTACGCGACTTCTAGTGCTATGGCTAATAAACTTGTTGTAGGTGGGTTAGTGACTTACTCTTAGTCAGGTGGGCAGTAAATATAGCAATGACTGAGGTCTATCATGGTGATGGTCCAACGTAATTACATATGGGATATGCTTTTCTTACATTTAATTCTACCTGTCCTCTGTAAGTGTAACTAACCTAAGTTAATGAGCATCACTCACTGAATGCTAAATTGTACTGGGCTCAAGGGTGGAGTACTCCCCCAGAGTAGTGCACTGTCTTCCCCGGAAATTATGTATGCCATCATTATTGTTCAATCAATGGGTACCTTTTGTGGTGTCTGCAGAACTAGATTCTGCAACAATGTATAACTGTTTATGTAAAACAGCAAGCATTGAAATAAGCGCCGTGTAACAACTATGAACTAAGGTAGTAATTATATCCAGGCTGGAGCTGTATCATGAGTAATTGTAATGCCCTGACCCAAGACCTGTTTCAATTTCAATTCGACGTGATATTCAAGCAGGTTTCTCCCTGGCCCTATACTAGCATGAACGTCATTTTAGGAGGACCTTAAAACATAACTAATAGTTTTCACTTGTCCTTCCCTTTGCAGGAGGGAAGGCATGGATCACTGGATCTAATAGAAACCATTCGGTGAGTATTCAATAAGGATCTGTAGAGAGAGTTTTGATTGGTTTGAAGTTTCTTCAGCTAATTCAACAATCTGGTTACACAAAGTTCATGGATCCAATTGTTGTAACCCTTGAAGGACTTGTCCTTTTTTAATTGCTTCAATCCTTTTGAAAGGGCTGGTCATTTGAGTTTGTAGTGTAACCAATGTAACTGTTTTCATCAAAGAGAGTGCATTGGAAAAAACTAGAAGGGTAGTTGTAGAAGCTAATATTAAACAGAACTGTGAAATAGAGCAAAAAATAGTACAAAAGCTGATGTGATGTTAAGATTATGGGACACTCAGGACCATCCGTCCAGTCTTACAGTTGGTTCTTCACACTGAATCAGCGGGTACTCTGGAAGAGCGACGCTTGCCCTGGGCATAGTCAGCTTCTACAATGCCAACCCTGCCCAGCCCTTACTCCGGGCATACACACCCACACACACTGCAGTAGTGAGTCACTGAGTGATGACATACGGTGATTGATTTTTAGCCACGTCTGTACGGATTATCCTGAGCTGACGCTGCCGCTGGAGAACACTATATTAGTGGATTACGACCATGATGATTATGACAGTATGAAGACTATTTGTGAGAAATACAATAAGGCTGTGGAGAACATCTCCCGGCTGTGGAAGGGGACATCCCGGCCTGATACTCTGCGTACACGGCCTTCATCCAGTAAGTTTCCTGTTTTATGTGGTCTGTTGGTCGACCAAGACATCAAGTCCCTCAAAGAATATGCAACTAATGAAAATCGCGTGGCTCCATACAGATCAGCTCTTGATGAAAACAGATTTCATGTTTTCTGTGATTTAATCGCTCTGAAATTTCACAACGAGTCTATTTGTTTGTTGTTTGATGGTTCTATGGTGGTTGGGCACGTTTTCCAACTGATTGGGCTTCCTGTCATAAAAGTTTATTTTACAAGGATAAAGTTAGGAGGGTAGGGCCACTGCCTAAAGTATCTTTTACCCATAGATGGTAGCAGATTTAGGAAAGTGTAGTAAAAAAAGTTCTTGTTTGGCATACAATATATACAGAACACACACAACACATTAAACGGTCTCCCACACATTTTGCACTTAAAACTGGAAAAAAATGACGTCTGGTCTAGGCAGATACAACATAGATACTCAAGCAACAAGCAGGAGCAGTCATGTTAGGGGTCTTGTGATGCAATTGGTCTGCTTGACACAGTTTGAGTGGTTGAGTGGGGCTATGTTTATGATTGCTGTAGCGCTGCTGAAGCATATTATCAACCAATGTTACGCCAGAGCTGTGGACGACCCAGAGAGGCTGAACATCTATGAGCCGTTCTCTCCGGAGGTGTATGGGGAGACGTCATTTGAGCTCGTGCAACAAATGATTGACTCCCTTCCGTTTGACGAGGAAGATATATTTGTTGACCTAGGAAGCGGTAGGTTTCAGGTTGTTTCCCCGCTGTAGCAAAGATTTCCAGTCCATCTGATTGAGGGTCTGTCAGTTTTAAGGAAACCATGGTGCAACCTGTCATGGAGCTAGAAGCCTGGAAGAATTGGCATAGTGGAAGCTGGTTATGTCCAGTCAAATTCACTCTACCAGGATACCCGCTCACTTGGTGTGAAGCTTTGTGCTACATAACTGAACAGATAGTTTTGGGAGCTTGAGTGTCGGTTAACCTGAGCTATTCGTCAACATATCACCCGCCGAGAACCTGGCTACTCTTCGCGAAAACGGCGGGATGGATGTTTAACGAAGGTGAAAAGATCTTGACACTTATTCACTGGTTGAACCCTCCATTATAATACTGTGGCGATTCAAAGCCACTTTAGCGAATTGAATGGGAGGCTTGCTAAATGCCCGTACCAAGGAAAAACCCACAAGTATTGAGAGGCGAACCTGCAATCCATAGATTGCAACTCAGCACTAGATTCTTCAAATCGATAAAAAACGGAACTCATCTTTGAGTCGTTTCATCGGTAGATACTTCAAGCATGTAGACACGTACAAGTTCAGTTATTCTTGTAGGGGTTGGACAGGTGGTATTACAAGTTGCAGCCTCAACCAACATAAAACTCGCCTACGGGATAGAAAAGGCAGAGACCCCAGCAAGTTATGCTGTAAAAATGGATCTTGAGTTTAAAAGGTACATGGCTTGGTACGGTAAAACCTATAGCGATTACTTGCTTGAGGAGGGGAACTTTCTGGAGTCCGACTGTGCTGAGAGAATCAATAAAGCTGAGTAAGTACCCATTCCAATTATCTTTGTGGTGTTACCTGGAGACTGCTTGGGGGTAGTGGAATAGCTCAATGGCTAAAGTGCTCTGCTCAAGATCGCAAAATTCTGAGTTCAAGTCCTAGCCATGCTGCGCACCCACTGTCAGAATGAGCACCTCACATAACTCCTAGTTACTTCCGCTACAACAACCATCATACTTAGGAGGTCCATTAAATACGATGGACAAGCATGCAGGTTGAACAATGAAAGGCGTGTTAACATAGGCTACTTACTATCCATGTCCGTTATTTGGTAAAGCGAAAGCTGTGGTAATTATGACATTCAAAATTTTTTCAGTAAACCACGAGGAGTTATGAAGTTTTGTAAATGTTCGCCTCTTTTCAAATATGGTCAAAGAATATTGAATTAATGTGGAGAAATTGTGTTGTGATGGTGAGCTGGTGTATGGAACTCAGATATCCTTTTCACCACCTTGTCAATGGGTTACAGTTTGGTGTTTGTCAACAACTTTGCATTCGGACCCGCCGTGGACCATCAACTGAAGCAGAGATTTGCTAATATGAAAGAGGGAGCCAGGATTGTGTCGTCGAAAGCTTTCTGTCCTCTAAACTTTCGCATAACGGATAGAAACCTCGGTGATATTGCCAGTATAATGTCAGTGAAGGAGCTTTCACCATTACGAGGCGGGGTTAGCTGGACTGGTAAACCTGTCACATACTATCTGCAGACAATAGATAGAACCATAGTAAGTACCGATATACCAAGTTTAAGAAAAAATTCAGTCCCTACTCGACAATGCTCTACTTGGAGTTTTTGGCTGCATAGTTTCTAATGATTATTTTTGGTACAGTTAGAGAAATACTTCAACAGTTTGAAGGACCCAAAACTGAGAGATGACGAGGCACTGCTCAGTCGTAGACGAACAGCGAATCGATTCATTAACCTCAATGAGAATGACATCACTGCTACCGTAAGTGGGTGCCTACACAGGCGTATAGTCTCATTTCATCTCCGTAGTTTCTTTATGCATATATCAAATGTACCAACTTCAATTCAAATTTCCTCAGGGAATCAAGACAGATTTGTAGGTGGTTAGTTTAGAAGAGATTATATTTAATTATAGCACTATGGTAACGGTCTTGCTTTGTTTAGAGTGACTATGTGATCCGTGTCTATTTCCTGAATTTGTAGGCACACGAGCCACTGAGGGTGAGGCCAGCTAAGAGACGAGTCCCGAAGAAACCTAGAAGAGAGACCGGAACTGGAGGTTTGTTATTGCTGCCACGATACTCAACCTAAAATAATGACTGAAAAACAAAACCTTTCAGAATAGCTTGGCAATAATAGGACTAGAAAATTTGCAAGATTATTTCAAAAAACTAAAATAGCAATAAGAGATCTATTTATTATGGTTGTTTTGACTTTCAATTTGCCTGTTCCTATACATTGCTTTGTAGAACGTTGAAGTTGTGCTGTACTTCTGAATCATTCATGGTTTTTAGGTCGACAAGTCAAAAGCAATAGTCGCGCAGCCTCTAAACAGAAGACGGTTGCGGCATCATTGGATCTGCTTCATCAGCACACATTGGCTAGCGTGGCTCTGTCATCTGAAGAGGAGTCGGTGAGCAGTGGTGATTCAAATAACCACATCACGCTGCCAGATGGCTGCATCAAAGCCGTGGAGACGCTGTGTGAAAAATTCAAGTAAGTGTTCAGCTGATTGACTAAAAACATTCGCTGTTCTCATTGACTCTTTGTAATTGCTTGCTTTGTATAGTTGTCTGTTTTCTGCAATGGGTACGTCTATTGGGAAGCTGACTCTACATGAAATGTATTGAGTTCAGATAGTAGACAGATTTGTCGACATTGCATTGTGAGGGTGATGAGCTTCCAACTCTTCTCTTCACCAGGATTTGCCTTAGGGTTCGCAGGAGTCTTGTTTAGAACCGTTATATTCATCCACAAAGCGATTTTGATTTAATTTATGTTATTCAGGCAGCAGTATCTGCAACACATACGATCTATGTACGCTCCGGACTATAAGCTGGGGTTGCAGCAGACACTGGAGGCTGAGAAGGCCAGGAATGAGACGCTGAAATCTCGGCTCTGTGCCATGAAGACTGATATAAACGTACTCACCACTGACGGCGAAGGTGACTGATTAGATATGACTGCAAGGACTTACATATGGAGTGCCTTGAACGTGGGGTTCTGTAGGTGGTGTTTGGTGTATGGAGAGAAGAATCTTAACTATGCTTCCCGCTACTCGTATCTAAATCACTGATCCTTTATTTTACAGTTACAGGACAATTTGGTGGTAAAACCCTCTGATCATGCTAACTGCGGCTCTCTGATTTTAGATATCTGTAGTCGATAGCTTTCGGTGGCCATAGGAGATAATTGACAATTGTGCATTAATAAAACAATGCTTAGCGCCTTTCCATTTTCAGGTTTGTTGAAGAAACGAGCGTTAGAGGTTGGCTTACCCGTGGACAATGCTGCTGATTTTGTTGCTCAGACCAAATCGCTGATTGCCAGAAATCAACACCTCAAGTCTCAGAAAGCCTCCATCGAGGCTGTGAACAAGCATCTATCAGAGGTTTGTCTGAATACAACAGACCGTGAGCTCGTACGTCCCATAACCACATAGACAAACCCTTGTTACCAAAGCTCAAGAACTCTCCATTCGACCACTCCCTTCTAGGTGTAGCTCTTTCATACTTTACAAACTGAATTGCCCCGAACTATTTCCATGGTTTTCGTGTTGTGAATCATGATTTTGTTTCATAGCATTTTTGCCTGTATTTTCCAGGAGCATGATCGATTATTGCGTATCTGGCGTAGTGAGGGGAAGGAGTTGTCCGACTCCACTGTCGCTTCGCTGGCCCAGCAAAAAGAGTACCTACTGGGTCAATTACGTGACGGGTTCACTACTCATAGTAAACTGCAGCATCAGATATCATCTGCCCGCGCTGAGGTGGGCTTCTCTACTAACGCTCTGAATCTTATGTCATAGTTGTAACTGTAACTGTGACTGTGTTTGGTAAAAGTATAGCGCATAGCCTGGTTATACCTGGTTGCCGTATCGCCAAAATTTCCAACTAAAAATGTATAGTTTTTAAACAATGAAAACTTGGAGCTGTTGATTTAATCCTTTTTTCTCTGTTTTTTATCGTTTCCATGCCCGCTGCTAGTCCCCCATGGCAGCATAGCTCAACTTAACCTCACCTCGTCTCTGATGATGGTTCTGCCTCTATGGTAGTATCTCTATACACGATTCCTCATTGACGACTCATTTTTTGTGTTATCCATTAGTTGGTCAGGAATGTCAACAGTTGGTTTACTGGATGCCTTTGTTTTGCTGCAGATCAAGATTCTGGAGCAGCGGTATTTGACTGAGTCAGTAAAACTGGGAAACCCAAAGGCCTCCCTCGCGGATCTTTATCCTGGTCAGAAACAAGTGAAAGCTCAGCCTAGTATGGACTTGTCTTGTCGGCCCTTGCCCAGCGTCACTACACTGAGTAAATTTGGTGCTACGCAAGCGTTGCAGTTTAATCCACCTGATTTAAAGGTAAGCTTTTGTGGTGACTTTCTCAACACTGGACTTCAACATCACCAGTTCAAAATCAAAACCGGTAACTGATCATGAATAGAAGTGCGATAAATAAAAATAGTTCCACGGCGCTGGGTGCATAATCTGATTCTGATTGTTTAAAGGTGGTTTACTACAAGGGGAACTCCCAGTTAGTCATTGACCGGTGTGACCTACAAATACTCTACCACTGATGTAACTGCATTAGACACCTCGCAAGTAGGCGAGAATAACCTCATAACGACAACGGTTACAAGATTTGCTTTCTTCTAAAGATTTAGTAATGGAAAGCTGGAGTTGTTTACCCTAGATTGAACTGTGAAGCCGAACTATCGAAGCATAATCTGAAGCTCCACTCAACAGTTAACTAACCAGTACTCATACAGGGCTGACGAAGATTATGTCTGATGCACTGAAACTGTGGAAATATGTAACAGATGGAATTAATTAGAAGTTGAGATGGCTAATGAGCACCGAGCAGCTCCCTCGTAGGATATTGATGACAATTAATGTGGTTAGGTAGAGTCCCCCACCCCCGTAATGGTAGTCGTTCTCTCATGCACGAAGTCTCGATTATGTTTCAGGTCCCCGAAGGAAATGTACCACTGCAGTTAGACCCGAGGCGCTCCATTCTGGTTGAACTGATGAGCCCCTCCGGCGGTACCATCAAGGAGAGGCCAATCATCCAGCCTATAGAACTGATTAAGGAGAGGGTGTCCGTCATAGAGAATGCTACCCCGTACAGTCCTATAAGTCAAGGCAGTAATGTAAGTTAAATACACTTGTCAGGGTAGTAAAGCAGTAGATGAATGGCAATACCGAGGCTGGATTGCAAGGCATGAAATTATCATCTCATGGCCTGGCTGCGTAGATCATTGGGTGGGTATGCTTATTGTGTGTGTGATGTCAACTACCCTCTCCAGCTTCGTTTCAACGGAAGCACCCTCGGTTCTTTGGTGCAAACGAAGTAACCAGTATTGTTTATTGTAGTTTCCTATACTCTTCTTTGTTGAGCCAATTTTTTTGGCGATATCAGCTACTAGAGTCTATTTGAACTCTGACTACCATGTTGCAGGACAGTCTACCTCGTCATCACCAAACTCATGTACAGAAACCCAACCCACGGTTACCCTCTACTGATTTTGACTATGATGCTGATACGGATGTTGAACAGTTGACCAGTCCATTGGATAAACCTACGAGCACCTCGCAATGTCGGCCTCTTGCATCAACCCATCGGGCACCGCCTCCCTCCAGCACAGAAACTCGTATACCAGCTGTGGAGCAGATCTCTTGCAGCTCCTCTCAGAGTCAATATGACTCGGTGTCAATGCAGCGATCTGTCTCACAGGAGAGCGGCAGCTCACTGCAAAACTCCACCGCAGCTGACACAAACTCGCAGCAGACAATAATATCATCCAGCCCTGCACGATCCTCCGTGGCGCCTGCCACCACAGCTAGCGATGAACCAGGAAAACCTCCATTCTCCTCAGTCACGTCTATGGAATCCATCTCATCCATGCCTGCTCAGCAGCAATATTCTCGTTTGCCGGCGGTAGAGGACATCTCTCCTTGCAGTTCACCGGGTGTCAAATTGCCTAGCTCACCTAAATCCCTTATTACTTTTGACGAATGTGTCTCTCCGCCTATTGAAGACTCTACAGCAAGCACTCCATCAGTCAAAAAGAACAAGGAGGAACCTGGGTTGGTGGCCGCTGCTGAACCAGTGGCCATTGCACCCCAGCAAGATGTGTGGGATCCCAGTTACGGAGCTGATTCGCCCAGACCGGCGCCACCGCAGCCCTCAAAAAATGACTGTAAAGTTCCACCAGTCAAAGAATTAGTTGTAGAACATGCGAAACAACCCGAAGTTATTAGCCAGGGGTTGCAAGGCTATAAAATCCCTCGTATACCCGCTGCTGGCAACGCGGCGGCGGATGCTCATATTGCCAAGGATTCAAGTGACCAGTCAACCATCAAACTCACTGATGTCAAAGACCCTTCACCAAAGGAAGGGGCTTCCACAAAAAAGCAGCTGTCCCTGGCAGCGTACAGAGCGAAGATGAAACAATCAACTACCACACGCGCTAGCATTGAGGCTGCTGCTGCAAATACACCGTCTGGTAAATCCTCTGCCAGAATTGCTCCTCCAATCCCTCCGATGGCTACCAGCAGCGCTTCCAGTACTGCATCATCGGGAATCCCACAGCTGATGGCAGACTCTCTGCGAAAAACTAAAGAGTGGTTGGCTGCTTCCACAGAGGCGCTCGAACGGGAGAGGCGGCTTAGTCAATCATCAACAATCAGCGACGATAAATCCACACCTACTAAGGATGAGCCGAGTTCAACTGGCAAGACGGCTGCTAGAAGCAAAGCTGAGAAGCAGAGTAAGGCTAGCTACACATCAAGCACATCAAAGAAACCTGTGAAACCACCACCGCAGCCATCGCAGACTGCCAGCGAGCCGAAACCCCTAGATGATACGGTGGACCTTCTGGCTAAACTGGGTAATCCTGATAGGGTGAGATCTCTGGTTGATTCTCTGCTCGCTAAAGATGCTGGCAATAAGGATCTGGCAGTGAGTCGAGAGTTGCTGATGAAGAAAGTGGATGCAGTGTTAAGAAATGATGAGAAGCTGAGAGCCAAGCTGGAGCGAAAGCGTATTGGTGAGAATGCACCCTCAACTGAGAAGGGTGCCGCCACACTAAAGGAAGCTCGAGCCAAGCACAGGGTGGCCAAAGAGCCGGCGATTCGGGATTACTCACCCACATCTACAGAGAGGAGTGCAATTCAGGTAAAAACCAGTACCAGCGCCTAGCTAGCAACATATGTCTGTGTAACAACTAAGGTACCCCAAATATCATAATATAATGGTTGGTGCAAGGAGAGTTCCATACGATTAGGACTGATTGAGTAGTGAAACCTTTTCCCTGATGTTTATTCCCTTATCATTTCAGACAGCGAGTATGTGCTCAAAGGATGCATTGTCACTCAGCGCGAATTCCGGCAACCTGATGGTGGGAGTGGTTAGCCCTGGGAGTAACATCTCCCGTTCTACCAAGGCGGTGCCAACCTGGATGAATCAGACTCGGCACCAGGATAAGAGACGACAGACGCCTTCACCAATGCTCCCAGGCACCCCAACTCAGGTACACTACACACTTATGGCAATTTCGATTTGCCGTTCAATCCTCATAGTTACTAAAACTCAATCATTTGATTTGTTTAATATCCTACGATTCTTCCGATAGGATGAACCGTCCATGCCGACGCCCACTCAGGATGAAGCGCCATCCAGTGACATGTTTGGTGAGCAGACGACTCCGACACAGGACGAGCCTGCTATCATTTTGTCTCCCTCATACAATGGAAGTGCAGCTGGACCGGCTTCACCTTCCTCGTCCCCATCACAGAGCCACGGGTTAGTCATCCCCCTTTTCAACTTGATGTTGTACAGAAATTGTACCATTTGCTTGATAATTCCATGTCTTGTTTGATTCGGTCATGTTCCCAACGCGAATAGATACCAAGATTATCGATGTTCAGTATTCCTCAGCTATGCAATTGATTGTCTGTATTCAGAGCGTATAGGCCGATAATCTTCTGGCCAGATTATAGACAAGACTTTATGACGGTGTCTCAACAGTGCTGGCAATCATGCGTTTATCGATGTGCCACCCCTTTCATCATTCTCTCTCAAGGAGATGTGGACAGCACACTTTCAGACCGGTAACTGACAGTGATGCTATTAACAGGAGTTGTGCGGTCTTATGTTGACCCTGGCAGCAGACTGGATATAGTTTCTCGTTGTTCCCATTACAGAGACACTCAGTTGGTGGCTCCTCGGGGCCCGTGCACTCCACCCGGTACCCCGCCTGTAAGTGAAGGAGAGGAGGGAGAGTATAACTCCAGCTCGCCTCGCTCTGCTCTGATACCCGACAGAGAATGGTCCCCGGATAGCAGGTAAAACAGCGTAGGCATCCGAATTATACTGCACTGTGCTGGGCTATGCCGCTCTGCACTGCACTGTTCTGCACATATAACAATAATTCAGTCGATGTAGTTTAAAAGGGGTAAATACATTCCCGAATGGGTGTTCACTTGTTGGCAGCTTCTGAAGCCTACCATGAGCAAATGGGCCCAATATCAGCTCAAATGGAGGCTTAGACATAGCCCTATCCAGCGCATATACTTAGAGCCCTCGTCGATGCACTTTTAAGACTGTCAGCGCAACAGAATTGGTTTCGAGACAGGAAATTAACACAGAGCTGTTGGTGTTTGCATTGATTTCCAGGCTTACATGCAGATGTTTGGAAAAATCTCAGATGCATGCTAGACTCGTATTTACCCAAGTCTGAATAGATGAAGTGTGGAAC
>Ga0224501_10001975_pt1 | contig 16013 bp, 14 predicted proteins | sample SF_Oct11_sed_USG_4_FD_169105 | JGI IMG/M metagenome (GOLD analysis project Ga0224501, IMG submission 169105) | Sediment microbial communities from San Francisco Bay, California, United States - SF_Oct11_sed_USGS_8_1 | ecosystem: Environmental > Aquatic > Marine > Sediment | place: USA... | reverse complement strand
TTCCATGCGGCTGCCAGCGAACTGAAAAGCTCATCGATGTTGCTTGTTGCCGGGTTGGCTGGGGTAGATGTCAAAGAAGCTGATGCCTTAACTGGTAGCAATGTGGATGCTGGGCTGATATTGAACCAAAATTCCAAGGTCGAAAGCCTGAAGGAAATGGTCAAGGCTATGGGCGATATTCCTCTGGGAGTGGTTACAAAGGGGATGAACGAAAAGAGGACTGCTGAGCTTATTGACTCAGGCTGCGACTTTGTAGTTTTTGATATGAAGACACCTGTGGCAGCACTGCGAGGAGAAGGGGCAGGTAAATTTCTGGTGATAGAACCCTCATTGGATCAGGGCTTGGTTAGAGCCATTAATGCTCTTGAGATAGACGGTGTGTTTATTAACAGAGGCGAGGAGTCATTTATTACCGTGGAGTATCTGCTCATTTGCCGAAGGTTCAATGAGCTACTGGATAAGCCGCTTGTGGTAACTTTACCTTCACTGATCACAAGTGCCGAGCTTGGTAATTTATGGGAGGCTGGGATGGATGGCATAGTTATCCCGCCAGCACAGCCAGCAGAAGCATTCACGGAGTTAAGGAAAATGATTGATAATCTGCCTAAAAGGGCTAAACACCGACGAGGCAAGGTAGGTGTGGTGCTTCCTTATTGTGGGGGGGATATAGCCGCTGAGGAGGAGGAAGAGGAAGAGGAGGAAATCTAGCCTAAATCTGCATTTGCACGCGATAAGTTATGGAGACAGGGCTCAGCTTATTTTTATTATGGGCAGCTGGTATTTCCCTTATTACTGGCGTTATGGTGCCAGGGCCACTTACTGCTGCCACGATAGCCAAGGGCTATGGTGATAAAAATGCTGGTGCCTTGATTGCTGTAGGGCATGCTGTCATCGAGATACCGCTCATAGCAGCAATTTATTTGGGATTGGGGCATCTCATCGGCTCTCCACAGGTTGTGAAGGTTATATATGTTGTGGGCGGCCTGATGTTATTTTACCTGGGTTTCCGGGTGTTTCGAACTGCTGGCGATGCGGTTGGAGAAATAGGCGGACTGCCAACTAGTTCTTTAGTCACGGGCATTGTATTCACGGGCGCTAACCCTGGTTTTTATATATGGTGGGTGACTATAGGCATGGTGGTGATAGTTGGCGCTATCAAGTTTGGGCTTGTTGGCATTGTTCTCTTCACTGTGGTGCACTGGCTTTGTGATTTAGCCTGGTACGAGGTTCTCTCCGCGGGTACGTTTAAGTCGAGGAAGTGGTGGACGCAAAAGGTGCGGAGGATTGTATTTAGTGGTTGTGCTTTTGTGTTGATTGGTTTTGGCGTTTGGTTTTGTATTAGTGCGTTTCTTTAAAAATTCAAGGAGTTTATGGAATACTTTGGGCTGCCTGGAAGTATTTTCCTTCTGTCTTTATAGCTGGAGCAATGATCATCTTAACTTTATGCATTTCTTTAATGGATCGAGCACCGCAGACTCCCATGCTGGTGCGCAAGGCACCAACCAAGTTTTGCGTGCCATCGGTAACAGAAGTGGGTCCGAAGAGAATTTGCTCTAAGGAAGCAACGGTGCCAACTTTGATACGTGTCCCTCTAGGCAATGCTGGGTGAGGCTGAGACATACCCCAATGATAACCTCTACCCGGAGCCTCCGTAGCTTGAGCTAGTGGTGAACCAACCATGACAGCATCGGCGCCAGCGGCAAATGCTTTACATAAGTCGCCGCCAATGCGAAGGCCTCCATCAGTTATGACTGATACATATTTACCACCCTCTTTAAAATAAGTCTCTCTAGCGGCAGCGCAATCTATGGTGGCAGTTATCTGGGGAACGCCAACGCCGATGACTTCTCTGGTGGTACAGGCAGCTCCAGGACCAACGCCGACTAAAATGGCATCAATCCCTGTTCTCATCAACTCTAATGCGGCGCTATAGCTGCAGCAGTTGCCCACTATGATGGGCAAGGACAGCATCTGGCATAGTTCGGACAAGATAAGCCCTCGGTAGCTCTTGGAGATATGCTTGGCGGTGGTAATTGTAGATTGCACTACTAGCACGTCAATCCCTGCTTCCTTGGCTATTGGAGCCAGTCGTTTGGTATTGGCTGGGGTTAGTGAGGCGGCACAGGTGACGCCTCCTTGTTTGACCTTGCTGATGCAGTCAGCGATAAGATTTTCCTTAATAGGTGCGGAGTAAATCTTTTGCAGCAGAGACGTAACCTCGATTTCCGGAGCTTCAGCAATTTGCTCAAGAATTTCGTCAGGATTTTCATACCTTGTCTGTATTCCCTCGAGGTTGAGGACAGCTAGGCCTCCCAGTTTGCCAAACTTGATGGCCAAGGTGGGATCAACAACAGCATCCATGGCTGAGGCTAGGATGGGGATGGAGAATTTAAAATTACCAATAGTAAAATTTATATTTGTCTGGTCAGGGTTGATGGTTACATCGCCAGGGACAAGGGCTACGTCGTCAAACCCATATGTTGGCACCATTTCTTTGAATTTAAGGTGAGGCATTTTTTTCTTCTTCGAAGAGATAATTGTTGTAAACTATACAAGGGTGACAGTTTGGAGTCAAGACGGGTGGATGGAATTGTAATTAGGGGCTATAATTATCAGCTATGTCTGTTTTTGCCTATTTTCTCCGCTGCTATTGGTGGACGACAGGGTGATACCTTCTTAGGCGGCTTATACCTTTAATGGGAAGCGAAGCTTGTAGCAGGCTAGTCAAAGCCTGCTGAAGGAGATTGAATTGCGTTGTGGCTGTATTGCTGTAAGCAAAGTGCAATGCGACATCTGTCACAGATTTCTGGAATATGGTGAGAGGTATTTACTGGTTAATGCTGAGGGGGAGCAGAGTCAACGTTTTTGTCTTGATTGCTGCTTAAGTCGCGGTTATGCTTCCCATAGGACAGAAAAGGGAGAGAAAATAATCACCTTTTTCCCTGAGGACTAGGCATGATAAGAAGCAGTCAGCACTCAGTGGTTAGCTGTTACTTGACAGCTGATAGCTGAAGACTGAGAGCTGAAAGCTAAATTTGGAGGCTTTCTTGGGTGAGCGTATCTTTATAGGTGTTGCTTGGCCTTACGCCAATGGTCCTTTACATTTAGGACATATTGCCGGGGCTTATTTGCCAGCAGATATTTTTGCTCGTTATCATCGCCTCAAAGGCGACGATGTGCTGATGGTTTCAGGGAGTGATCAGCACGGAGCCCCCATTACTATTCGAGCTGAGCAGGAATCCAAGTTGCCACAGGAAATAGCAGCTAAATATCATCAGCAATTTATCGATTGCTGGCAAAAACTGGGCATCTCCTTTGACTTATTTACTACTACGGGCACTGCAAATCATGCTCAACTTACTCATGATATATTTCTTGCTTTGCTCAATAATGGCTATATTTATAAGGACAAGATGCTTCAAGCTTACTGTCCCAAGTGCCAGCGTTCTCTTCCTGACCGATATCTTGAAGGTACATGTCCTTATTGCAGCTTTCCCAAAGCGCGAGGCGATGAATGTGATGAATGTGGTAAACCTTTAAGTCCCTCAGAGCTTGAGAATATTCGCTGCTATCTTTGTGGCACTCCACCTCGGTTTGAGACCTCGGAGCACTTTTTCCTACGCCTCAGCGTTTTTCAGGATAAATTGAAGGCATGGATAAAAGAGCAGTCTCACTGGCGGCATAATGTACTTGGTACTACTTGGAAATTTTTGCATGAAGGATTAAGAGATAGGGCTATAACCCGTGATATAGATTGGGGAGTGACTGTGCCGCAATCGGGCTTTGAGCAGAAGCGAATTTACGTCTGGTTTGAGGCAGTTATTGGTTATTTGTCAGCCAGTAAAGAGTGGGCCAAGCTGCATGGCGATGACACAGCTTGGCAACCTTTTTGGACAGGAGAGTCCAAGAGTTTTTATTTCATAGGCAAGGACAACATTTTTTTCCATACCTTAGTTTGGCCAGCGATGCTGATAGGTTATGGCGGATTAAATGTCCCCTACGATGTTCCCGCCAATGAATTTTTAACTGTTGCGGGCAAGAAGCTTTCTACCAGCCGGAATTGGGCAGTTTGGCTCCCTGATTATCTGGAGAAATATGACCCAGATCCTCTGCGCTATATTTTATCCATAAATATGCCTGAGACCAAGGATAGTGATTTTTCTTGGGATAAATTTGTTCGCCGCAATAACGATGAGCTGGTAGCTACTTATGGTAATCTAGCGCATCGCATCCTTACTTTTACTTATCGCAATTTCAATGGAATGGTGCCCTCGCCAGGCGAACTTGACGAACAAAGCCAGGGGTTGCTTCACAAGGCTGAGACTACTCTAAGCGATGTTGATAGAGCGATTTATCGCTGTAGTTTCAGAGAAGCAATTAGACAGATTATGTTCTTGGCTCAGGAAGCTAATCGGTATCTTGATGACCAAGCTCCCTGGAAAACGATTAAAAAATCCCCGGAAATCTCGGCCAAGTCTGCTTACACTGTCTTGTCCGTATTATCAGTTTTAAAGACTGTTTTCTACCCCTTTCTTCCCTTTAGCTCTGAGAAGCTCCACACTTTTCTTGGCTTTGAGGGGAGTGTCAGTGGGGCAGGTTGGAAGCTTCAGTCGCCAGTGCCGGGGCAGAAACTTTGCCAGCCTCAGCCACTATTTGTCAAGCTGGATGATAGTGTTATTGCTCAAGAGACCAGCCGACTTGGCTATGTACCCCATTGGTAGCACTGTTTTGTTACCCTGAGCGAAGCGAAGAATCTTAGAGATTCTTCAGTCGTTTTACTCCCTCAGAATGACAGAAAACGAAGGGCTCAAAATGGCACAGAGAAATTCGCCGGGGAGGTTCAATTGTTACAAATTTTTAAGCAGAAGCTGGTTGTGGTGTTAATCCTTGAAATAGCTTATTGAGCGCGGATTCCTCCAGAGTTTCGTGAGCGATGAGTTCCTCAGCGATTTGCTTTAGTTTGGCTTTGTTTTTGGTCAGTATTTTCTTGGCAGTATTATAGGCACGCTGAATAATATCGTGTACCTCTTCATCTATCTCTTGAGCTATCTTATCGCTGTAATCTCTTTGCTCGCTAATCTCGCGACCTAAGAAAACAAGTTCCTGTCTTTGCCCGAAAGTTCGCGGCCCTAATTTATCGCTCATCCCGTATTCAGTAACCATCTTCCTGGCTAATTTAGTTGCCTCGGATAAATCCTTTTGTGCTCCTGTGGTTACTTCATTAAAGGTGATCTCCTCAGCGGCACGCCCACCTAGCAGTATCGCTATTGTGTCAACAAGCTGAGACTTTGGGTAGATGTGGCGATCCTCGGATGGTAAAAAACGTGTCCAGCCCTCAGCCATCCCTCGAGCAATAATGGAAATTTTGTGTACCGTTGCATCAGCATTGGGCAGCATATTAGCTGTTAAGGCGTGGCCACTTTCGTGATAGGCAGTTATTTCCTTTTCTCTCTGACTGATTACACGGCTTTTCTTCTCAGGCCCAGCGATAACGCGATCAACAGCATCCTCAAGGTCCTTTAGAAATATATCTTTGCGGTCACGCCTGGCAGCTAAGATAGCTGCTTCATTAATTAGGTTAGCTAAGTCAGCGCCGCTGAAACCGGGTGTTTCCTTAGCTATTGTTTCCAAGTTGACTTCTTTGTCTAGGGACTTGCCTTTGGCATGCACTTCTAAGATAGCTTTGCGGCCATTGATATCAGGTAAGTCAACAACAATATGACGATCAAAACGGCCAGGGCGTAATAAGGCTGGATCGAGAATATCGGGGCGATTGGTGGCAGCGATGACTATGACGTTAGCATTGGTGTCAAAGCCATCCATCTCGGATAGGATTTGATTTAAAGTTTGCTCTCTTTCATCATGTCCTCCACCCAAGCCAGCGCCACGGTGTCGGCCTACGGCATCAATTTCATCCATAAAAACTATGCATGGCGCATTACGCTTGGCTTGCTCAAATAGGTCCCTGACTCTAGCAGCGCCAACACCGACAAACATCTCCACAAATTCACTGCCGCTGATGGAGTAGAAAGGCACGTTGGCTTCCCCAGCTATAGCTTTAGCCAGCAAGGTTTTGCCTGTCCCTGGCGGCCCTACTAGGAGCACACCTCGAGGGATGCGAGCTCCCAATGCGTGGAATTTCTGGGGTGATTTGAGATATTCTACTACCTCTTGAACCTCTTCCTTGGCCTCATCGGCTCCAGCGACATCGGCAAAAGTTACCGTAGGTTTGTTGCCGGAACTTAGTCGGGCGCGGCTTTTACCAAAATTGAAGGCTTGCGTGCCGGCTCCACGGGCTGAGCGGAATAAAAAATAGAATAACGCCCCAATCAACATAATTGGCAAGAGGATTTGCAGGGCTATCATTCCCCAATCAATGCCGCTAGCTTTAACATCGAGGCTTATCCCACCTTCGCCGACGTTAACTCCGTTATCGCTAAGGATAGCCACCAGGTCATTGGTAGTGCCATAATAGTCGGCAGTATATCTTTCCTCTTCACCATACGAACCAGTAAGGGTGTTTTCCTTCTGCAAGATATGGTCAATTTCCCCTTGTTTAATGTAGGTGATGAATTCGGTAATTCCTACCTCTTGAGGTTTACCACTGCTTGGTAAAAAAGCAAATACAGTGGCTACTATCACTGCTAGAACTAGTAAGTAGACAAAGCTATTGGGCCACGATTTCGGTCTCATAGTTTAACTCACGTTTATTATAGCACAAACACTATCAATGGAAAAAATCGCCAGAAGTAGCGAAGCATCACATACAGGAACTGTAAGCCTCCTGTAAAAGGAGGGCATCTTCTTCTAGGTTGGGACTTTCACCGATAACCAATCCTTTAACCTTATAATCTTTCAGGGCTTTAACTAGGTCAACATAGTTGAAGTCGGATTCCTTCATATTTAAGTGTTTAATTTCGCCCCTTTCCCCGTAGGCTATTCCTGAGGCATGTATGTGCATATTATCCAAGGTTGCTCTTCCTAGGTTGTTTTCTATTTGTTCCAAGGTAGCAGTAAATTCAGGATAGGAATTGAATTTCCCTGCTCTAGCATGCCAATGAGCGAAATCAACACAAGGGATTACTCCCTCAATTTCTCTGCTTAGCTTTATCAGCTCGTCTAGGGTGCCGAATTGGCTAACTTTCCCGGTGGTCTCAGGTCTAATCCAAATTCTATTGCCTTCCATTCTTAGCCTGCTTGTTATCTCCTGTAGTTGTTTCTTCACCATGTCATAAACTCTATTTGGTGGGTCACTTAGATAATAGGCGGCATGGAAAACCACACTTCTAGCACCACACAGGGAGGCAATTCGAGCAGTGTGAAGCAACCTTTCTTGACTAGCTCTTATCTTCTCTAACTCTTGAGCATTGAAGTTTATGAAGTAAGGAGCGTGGGCGCTGAGTGCCACTCCCTTTTCTCTGGCTAGTCGCCCTATAGCTAGGGCACTCCTTTCGCTCATCTTCACCCCCCGGACGAATTCCAGCTCCATACATCCTAAGCCTAGCTCGGCAACGCGTTGGATGCCACTTTCTGTGGATCGTTCCTTAGCGCTTAGTGGAACTCCTGCCGGACCAAAAAGCAAATCTGCCATTTATACTTATAATTTAACTAATAGGCGGGCTTTAGTCAAAAACCCGCTGTTTTTGCACCAAGGTAGTGGTTTATTGGAGCCGGTGTTCCTTTTTCTTGCCTTATAAAAACCTAGGGCTTCTGCCTCAGCCATTCGTGGTAAGACCTCCCTTCCCTTTTGTCTCTGGGGTTCTTACCACCTTAGCATTTTCCACAAAATTCAGTATAGAGCCAATAGAGTCTAGATTTTACTGCCATCGGGATATATAATGGTAAAAATTGGCGCAAAAGGAGGTAGAAGGTGTATTCAAAGGAGATCGTGCTGGGAATACCAAAAGAGATAATGGAGGGTGAAAAAAGAGTAGCAGCAATCCCCTCTACTTGTAAAAAGTATGTAGAAATGGGAATCAAGGTGCTGGTAGAAAAATCGGCTGGAGAAGGTGCCCTTTTTGGGAATGAGGAATACAGGATAGCCGGGGCTGAAATCATAGATGATGTGGAAGCGCTTTATGATAGAGCCAACGTAATTTTAAAGGTAAAAGAGCCCTTATATAATCAGGGAAAAAATAAGCACGAAATTGATATGATGAAGGAAAACACCGTCCTTATTTCTTTTCTCCATCCTGCTTCTCCTACCAATCGTGAGATGGTTAAAAGGATTAGGGATAAAAAAATAATTTCTTTCACCATGGATAGCATTCCCAGAATAACTCGAGCTCAGAAGATGGATGCTTTAACCTCAATGAGCACAGTTGCCGGATATAAGTCTGTTATAATGGCGGCTAATTGTTTTCCTAAGTTTATTCCTATGACCATGACTGCCATTGGGATGATGGAACCAGCCAAATTTTTGATAATTGGGACGGGTATAGTAGGACTTCAGGCTATAGCTACGGCTAAAAGACTAGGAGGGGTTGTTTCTGCTGTAGATATTCGACCTGATGCCCGGGAGCAAGCAGCTAGTCTTGGGGCGAAAGTTGTCGGATTTGATGTTCCTCCAGATTTAGCCATAGGGGAAGGAGGATACGCTAAAGCTTTACCTGAGGAGTGGCTAGAAAGAGAGAAAGAGGCCCTAGCACCCCTGGTTAAGGAGTCTGACATAGTGATAACCGCTGCCTTGATTCCTGGTGAAAGAGCTCCAGTTTTCATTACCAGAAAAATGGTAGAAGGAATGAAAAAGGGGTCCATTATCTGTGATGTGGCTATAGATCAAGGGGGGAATTGCAGTCTCACTCAACATGGAAAGCAGATATGGGAACACGATGTCCTCATAAGTGGGATAGCAAACATACCTGGTAGGATGCCTAGGGATTCTACCAGGCTTTATGCTAACAATATTTCTAACTTTCTTGATTCCCTTATTAAAGCTAAGGAACTCAAGATAGACCAAGAAGATGAGATTGTTAAAAAAGCTTTGGTTACCATTGATGGGAAAATAGTTCACCAGGGCACTTTAAAGGCTATGGAGGGAGTTAAATAGACCCTGAAAGAACTATAATTTAAAGCTAAAATCTATGCTTGTTCTTGTCTTTATCCTTTCGGGCCTTATAGGATACTGGGTTATTACGAAAGTACCTTCCCTACTGCATACTCCGTTGATGTCTGGAACCAATGCTATTTCAGGAGTCACGGTTTTAGGTGCTCTCATAGCTGCTGCTGCCGCCGTCACTACCTCCAGCAAATCCTTGGCCATGGTAGCCATAGTTCTGGCAATGGTAAACGTGGTTGGTGGTTTTCTTGTCACTGGAAGAATGCTAGCTATGTTTAAAAAAGGAAAAGACAAGAGGAAAGAATAAAGCGTTGCCTGCTACTATTTTTTATCTTTATCTAATTGTTGCTGTCGCAGTAATCTCCGGGATAAGACTTCTTAGTTCCCCTGAATACGCGCGGTGGGGAAATATTATTGCTGCTATAGCTATGTTAGCCGCGATTGTATTAATTTTAGCTCAGCAGAAGTTATTAACTGTTGGCTCTGTGGCAGTAGCTCTTCTCATTGGCAGCGTAATAGGAGCTGCGCTTGCCATCCAGGTAAAGATGATTCAAATGCCCCAGCTCGTTGCTTTCCTAAACGGATGTGGGGGGGCTGCCTCTTGCCTGGTTTCTCTAGCCGAGGCAGCAAACCCAGCAACGACTGCGAATATGTATATAGGCGGCTGGGCGGTCATTGTGGGATCTTTTACCTTTAGCGGCAGCCTAATAGCTGTAGGTAAACTAAGTGGGAAAGTGAAACAACAACCAGTAATCCTGCCTCACCATTCTTGGCTAATTTCAGGAATAGCTCTTCTCCTGATTCTCTATTGGGCTTTTGCCGTCTACCTAAGATTTACCTCTTTCTTAGTCTACGGTGTAATTTTGCTACTTTTCGCTCTTGCTCTAGGAGTAATCTTTGTTATCCGGATAGGCGGAGCAGATATGCCTGTTGTTATTTGTTTTTTAAATGCTTTATCAGGGCTAGCTGCTTCTTTGTGTGGTTTTGTAACGCAAAATCCTTTATTGGTAGCTTGTGGGGCAATGGTTGGAGCCTCGGGAATTTTACTCAGCCAAAAAATGTGTCGGGCGATGAACAGAAATTTAGCGAATGTTTTTCTGGGGCTGGGAGTCACACCAGTGAGCGGTAAGAGGCTGGGACCTGGCTCCTTGCAATTGAAAAAAGAAGCTGAAATGACGGAAGAGGACAAATTCAGCCTTTCTTTGAAAATTCTAAGAGAGGCTGATGAAGTCATTATTGCCCCTGGTTATGGGATGGCAGTTTCTCAAGCTCAATTCAAGGTATGGGAACTGGCAGAAATCTTAGAAGCAAGGGGGGTTAGGGTAAGGTTTGCCATTCATCCTGTAGCGGGAAGAATGCCAGGGCATATGAATGTTTTATTAGCTGAGGCTGGGGTTCCTTATGATAAACTCCTGGAAATGGATGCTATAAATGAGGATTTTAAGAATACAGATGTGGCGGTGACAGTAGGCGCTTGTGATGTAGTAAATCCAGCTGCTATTAGAGTAGCAGGAACTCCTATCTCCGGCATGCCTATACTGAAAGTTTTTGAGGCAGAAAACATATTGGTCTGTAATCTTGATGAAAGACCTGGCTACTCTGGGGTAGAAAATCCTCTCTATAAAGAAAAACACGCTATTTTACTGTGGGGGGATGCCAAGGAAACCCTTGATAGGCTTATCAAGGGTTTATCTGACAGAGGATAATAAAAGGGTGTTTAAAAATGTAGTGCGAGGGCTTAAGCCTCGCACTACGAGAATCTTTGGGGGGAAGATTATTAAAACTGGATAAGATGAATCTGGTTTTGAAACTGAGGCAAGATTAAACAGCCTTGATAATAAGAGGAGGTGCCTAAATGCAGAACCAGGGGTTGGCATGGCTGGAGATTGACCTTGATGCAGTAGGCCATAATGTTAGCATGATAAAGGAGGAGGTAGGCAAAAATTGCGAAATTATGGCCATTGTCAAGGCAAATGCCTATGGGCATGATGCTGTGGAAGTATCCCGGGTAGCTTTGGAAGGAGGTGCTACTAGGTTGGGAGTTGCCTTGCTTGAGGAAGGTATTGTGTTACGCAGGGCTGGCTTCGATTGTCCCATTTTAATTCTTGGACTTACTCCCAAAGACCAGATAGGGGCTCTTATCTCTTATGACCTCACACCCACAGTCTGTGATTTACCTATGGCAGAATCATGATCTCAGGCGGCGATAGAAAATAAAAAAACCGTCAAAGTTCACCTAGACATCGACACAGGTATGAGAAGATTAGGAATTCAACCAGGGGAGGCTCTAGACTTTGCTAGGAAGATAAAGGAAATGAAAAACATAGAGATTGAAGGCCTCTATACCCATTTTGCTGCTGCTGATGAAAAGAATAAAAGCTATACTGAGTTGCAATTTGCTGAATACAAAAGAGTGGTTGACGAATTGGAAAAAGAAGACCTAAATATCCCCCTCAAGCATGTGGCAAATAGTGCCGCAGTTTTCGATCTGCCTTACACCCATTTGGATATGGTGAGACTGGGGATGACTATGTATGGATTGTTTCCCTCGGCTGAGACAGAAAGAAAAGTTAAGTTAAAGGCAGTGGCAAAATTTAAGACAAAGATCATTTTCATAAAGAAAGTTCCTGCCGGCAAGAGCATAGGGTATGGAAGAGCCTATACTACTACTAGAGAGACTGTAGTGGCCACTCTCCCAGTAGGATATGCCGATGGCTATCCCAGGCTCCTCTCCGGTAAGGGGGAAGTTTTGGTTAGAGGAAAGCGAGCTCCCACGATAGGAAGAATTTGCATGGATCTATGTATGATAGATGTGACGGACATAGCCGGGGTGCAAGTTGGAGATGAGGTTGTTCTCTGGGGTGAGCAAGGAGGTGAGCTGATCCCAGTTGAGGAGATTGCCGAAAAGGTTGGAACCATTAACTATGAAATCATCTGTCTGGTTGACAAGGCACGAGTGTCCAAGGTCTTTATAAAAAATGGCGAACGATTCAAGGTAAAATCTCTAACTTCTAATTGAAGGGGAATAAGATCACATATCTAGAATACAATAAGGCTTGCTACCTATTTTCTCTCATTTGCCCTGAACTGACTCGCTACATCTCTACACATCACTTTCTTCCTTGATTCTGTAAACAGGGAATGGCTGACATAATGCTTTAACCTCTTGTCGAATTTCTTCTAATTTTTCCCGATTGTCTTTTGCATCTATTGCCTGGGTTATAAACTTCCCAATCTGTTTCATTTCTGCTTCCTTCATTCCTCTGGTTGTTACCGCCGGTGTTCCCAATCTTATGCCACTGGGATCAAAGGGTTTTCTTGGATCGAATGGAATCGTATTTTTGTTTACGGTTATACCAGCAATATCTAACGCTGTCTCCGCCTCTTTTCCCGTAACACCTTTACTCCGCAAATCAACAAGGATTAAATGGTTATCAGTCCCTCCAGTTACTAACCTAAACCCCTTTTCCATTAAGGATTCCGCTAATGCTCTTGCATTTTTCACAATCTGTCTGGCATAATTTTTAAACTCCGGCCTTAGAGCTTCGCCAAAAGCAACAGCCATTGCTGCTGTAACATGGTCATGTGGTCCTCCTTGCATCCCAGGGAAAACTGTTTGGTCTATATCTTTGGCAAATCTCTCTTTGGACATTATCATTGCTCCTCTCGGGCCTCTAAGAGTTTTATGTGTCGTTGTTGTTACCACGTCTATGTAAGGAAAGGGTGATTGATGGACACCACCAACAATAAGCCCAGCAATATGAGCAATATCAGCCATGGAAATAGCTCCTACTTCTTCTGCTATCTCATGAAAAGCCTTAAAATCAATCTCACGCGGATAGGCAGTTGCTCCGCAAACAATCATTTTGGGCCTTACTTCTAGAGCAGTTTTTTTGATCTCGTCATAATCTAATAGCTCCGTATCTTTATTTACTCCATATTGAACCGCATTAAATAACTTACCGCTAAAGCTTACCTTATGCCCATGAGTTAAATGTCCTCCCTGGTCCAATTTCATTCCCATAAACGTATCTCCAGGATTCATTAAGGCAAGATAAACTTCCATATTAGCTGGACTGCCAGAGTATGGCTGGACATTTACGTGTTCTGCTCCAAATAATTTCTTTGCTCTTTCAATAGCTAAATTCTCGACAACATCAATAAACTTATTCCCACCATAGTATCTCTTCCCCGGATATCCCTCGGAATACTTGTCATTGAAAACAGAGCCAAGAGCCTCAAGAGTTGCTTCGCTAGGAAAATTCTCTGAAGGTATCAATTCAAGACCAGTGTTTACTCTGTCTAGCTCCTTCAGCATTGTGGCATAAACTACTTCGTCACCAATTTTTAAATTTTCATATCCCATCTTTAACTTACCCCCCTTCCTTTCTTTAGGCTGTTTAATTTCGCTTCATCTAGTTTTAATAATCTTCACCCCAAAGATTCTCCTAGTGCGACCCTTTACGGTCGTGCACAGGGCTAAAGCCGCGCACTACATTTTCAATCGCCCTCCTTTCTTTTTAGTTAATTCTATTTCGAAGACACATATTGCAATTTCCCATTGCTGTAAATTATAGTAGTATATAAATTATTATAACACGGAAAGTTACTAAACTATGGGGGGTTTGTTATGCAGAATTTAGGACCTATTTGGACAGAGATCGACTTGGATGCCATAGTTAGCAACATTAAAGCGATTAGGGGGTTGGTTGGGGGAAAAGTAAAAATTATGGGCACGGTAAAAGCTAACGCTTATGGACATGACGCCTCAGAAGTAGCCTCTATATTGCTACAGAATGGTGTATCTTACTTGGCTGTGGCTCGGTCGGATGAGGGGGTGGAGTTGCGTCGGGCTAATATCAAAGCCCCTATTTTGATTCTTGGTCTCACTCCAAAAGAACAGGTAGAGGCGTTGCTTTTACATGACCTCACCCCAGCAGTTTGTGACATTGAAATGGTAGAACTCCTCTCTCAATTAGCAACTAAGATGAATAAGGTAGCTAAAGTTCATATAAAAGTGGATACAGGTATGGGAAGAATAGGAGTACTTCCTGAAGATACTTTGAATTTTGTCCAAAGAGTACAAGCCATGAAAAATATCCAGATAGAGGGAATATTCACTCATTTCTCCGTAGCAGATGAAAAGGATAAAAGCTATACTGAAGAACAGTTTGAAAAATTTACCACCGTATTAAACACCTTAGAAAAGAAAGGGATAAAAATACCATTAAAACATGCCGCAAATAGCGCCACTATCCTTGATTTGCCTCATATGTGCTTAGATATGGTGAGGCCGGGGATTATTATTTACGGATTATATCCTTCTGCTGAAGTTAAGAGGGTAATAAAATTAAAACCGGCTTTAAAACTCAAGACCAGAATCGTTTATCTCAAAAAATTACCAGCAGGTAGAAGTATCAGTTATGGCAGAACCTATACTACCACTTCTGAGACTTTGGTAGCTAGTTTACCAGTAGGTTATGCCGATGGTTACTCTCGCCTCCTCTCTAATAATAGTGAAGTTTTAATTAGAGGAAGCAAAGCTCCGGTAATAGGACGAGTTTGTATGGACCAAACTATGGTGGATGTGACCCATATCCCTGGCGTTGCGATAGGAGAAGAAGTGACCTTGTTGGGAAATCAAGGTGTAGAGGAGGTTGCCGAAAGAATTGAAACTATTGTTAATGAAGTTGTGTGTATGCTGGATAAAAGGCGCATCCCTAAACTCTTTATTAAGGATGGGAAACCTTACAAAATCAAGTCTATGTTAGGAGAAAGGTTACTATAAATATATTACTGGATTGTCAATGTATCCCTTTATACTGCCTTAAAACTTCAAGCACATAATCTACATCGTATTTAGTGCGAGCAGCACAAATCTGGAGTCTTATTTTTTCTCCCGCAAAGCCAATGTGAGCTCCGAGCCAATCTGACCACAGGCTCCTGTGGCTAAAATTCTTTTCACCAGTACCTTTAATTAAACTTTCTCTTCTAACTCAACATATTATTTCTTTAATTGCTCTATCACTTCAACAAGTCTTGAGACTAAATGTTCATGAAGCTTCTTTCCTTTTTCTGCAGAGGCTTGTAAAGGACGCCCAATGGGACCACCAGAGATTTCTGCGATTTTTCTCGTGGCTTCCTCCGTGCTAGGAACATAGCACAAAGTATCTCTACGATCCCTTGGGTCTATATGATACAACTTCGTCTCTCCTAGGACATAATCCCTTGCTTTGCCTATATCAACTAAGTCTGAATATTTATACATCATCTCAGAACCTTCTGATTCTTCAGCATGTCCTATAGCACCAAATCCTAACTTATCTGCAATCTCCTTTTGCATATAAGCAGGGTCAAAAATAACAACTTTAACACCAAGCTTTCTTTGTGCCCTTTCAGCAGCAATTTGCATCCATATCAAGTTGACTATTCTATGTCCATTTATAGTGATGAAGTTCTTGAACCCGTGTTTCGCTAAGGATTCTATTTCATCATATAAAAGCTCTATAAGAACCTCAGGCCTTATGCTAACGGTTCCCGGTAATGCCATATGGTGCGGTGACCATCCAAACCAATTTGGTGGAGTAATCATGACTCCTGTTTTCTCACTAGCATCCTCAGCCAAAGATATTGCAGTAAAGGTATCAGTGCCCGTAGGCAACCAACAACCATGCTGCTCTGTACTGCCAACAGGTATAATCACCCTGTCATCCTTAGCTAGGTAATCCTTTACCTCTGGCCATTTCATCTCTTGCAAAAGTAAAGCTGACATAAAATCACCTCCTGTTTAATAAATTTACTCAATATTATTATAAACACAAGTGAGCTACTTTAGCACGCTCATTGTTAAATACCTCTTCAGCAGCCCCTTCTAATACTAGAGAGCCATTCTCCAAGACATAGGCTCTGTCAGCTATTTGTAAGACTTGAGGAACATGTTGTTCGACAATTAATG
>Ga0224501_10001974_pt1 | contig 16013 bp, 17 predicted proteins | sample SF_Oct11_sed_USG_4_FD_169105 | JGI IMG/M metagenome (GOLD analysis project Ga0224501, IMG submission 169105) | Sediment microbial communities from San Francisco Bay, California, United States - SF_Oct11_sed_USGS_8_1 | ecosystem: Environmental > Aquatic > Marine > Sediment | place: USA... | reverse complement strand
CCTGGGGCGGCTGGATTGGCTTTTGCCTGGTTCTGGGGAGTGTTAACTTCCTCTTTCCCGGTCTATACTAAGGACAGGGACACAGAAGGGGCGCCATTGCCGCTCCTGAGGTAAAAGGAAGTTATTATTGAATAGCACAGGCGAAAAAATAGTGGCCGTCACCGGAGCATCCGGATTCCTGGGCCGCGCGTTCATCCAGGTCTTGAACACCGCCGGATACAGGGTCCGCGCCCTGACGCGCAATGCGGCCAGCGGGCCAATCGATGGGGCGGCCGAGACTGTTCTGGCCGACATCCTGGAGCCGGGGATCGCCGAGCGGATGCTGGACGGCGCCCATGGTGTGGCCCATCTGGCGGGGATCGTGGGAAAAGTGGGCGTGGCCCACAGCGAATATTGGCAGGTCCACGTAACCTCCACCCGGCGGATGCTGGAGGCGGCCCGCGCCAGCGGGGTGCAGAAGTTTCTCTATTGCTCCAGCGCCGCCATCACGGGAAACACCAAAACCCCACCCGCCGACGAAACCTCCCAGCTGGCCCTGGGCGATATATACGACATGACCAAGGCCCATGGCGAAATCACCGCCCTGGCCGGGGGGGGGCGAGGAAAGCTGGAGGTCACCGTGGTTCGTCCGGCGGTGGCCTATGGACCCGGAGACATGAGGCGGCTATGGTTTTTCCGGGCCATCGCCTCCGGCCGGTTCACTTTGATGGGAAACGGGGAGAACCTGGTCCACCCTGTATATATCGATGACCTGGCCGATGGCATGCTCAAAGCCTTCCAGGCGCCCCAGGCCGCGGGCAAAATATATATCCTGGGAGGGGAGAGGTATATCCCACTCAAGGACTGGATTCTTCTCATCGCCGCCCAGGCGGGGGTGGAGCCGTCTTTTTTGAAAATCCCGTACTACCCGGCCAGGGCCGCCGCCTACCTGTGCGAAAAGACCTTTGGCCTGGTGGGCGTGTCCCCCCCCATATATCGCCGATATACCGACTTTTTCATGAAAAACCGGGCCTACAGCATAGAGTTGGCCAAAAAGGAACTCGGGTACGCGCCAAAGGTGGATCTGGAGCAAGGCGCCGCGGCAACCTTGAAATGGTACAGGGATAACGGGATGATCTGAAGGGGTGCAATCCGGGGGGCGCCATATGCCTTATCCCGGTTTGCGCCATTGCGTCAAAGATGACTATATTAACCTTGAGTGGGTTAATGCATCCTTTTTGACGAGTTGAAAATGGAAAAAGGCGATCCGGACAGGCTGGCCCTGGAGTCTATCAGAAAAACCGAGCAAACCCTGGCCCTCCGCCATGCCGAGGCGCAGAAAAAGGCCACTGCGGTGCTGGCCCAGGCCCAGGCGCGGGCGGAGGATCTGCTCCACCGCAAAGAGGAGGAACTGGCCCAGGCCCACCGATTGGCCGAAAACATCTCCCCCGACCCTGGCTCACCCGCCATGGCAAAAGATCTCCCCCCACCGGAACTGGATATGGCCGCCAGAAAAACGGCGGAAAAGATAGCGGATTCGCTTTTTTGCGCATTGACCGGGCAGGCGCCGGAGGACGGCAAATGATAGTCCCCATGAAGCGGGTGCGGATCGCCGCCCTCCACCATCAGGCCGATGAAGTGATATCGGTTCTGGGACAAATGGGGGTATTCCATGTATCCAATCCGGGGATGGATCCGGTTTTCATGTTTGAGGAGGCGGATATCGGCTTCATATCAAAGGATACAGCCAACACCCTGGCCCAGGCGGAGGCCCTTATCGCCTCCATATCCACCGCCTTGAACTCCCTGCCGCCCCCCTCTCGTGGCAAATCCCGCCCCCTCATTCCAAAAGGACCCTGGATGGCGCCGGCTCAAAGGGAGAGGGTGCAGAAGACTGTGGACGAGATTTCCCATATGGCCAGAAACATGGAAAAAGCCGTGGCGGAGCAAAAAGAGGTGCAGGTATATCGAGAAATCTTCATGGAGTTTTCCGGCCTTATCGAAGTGGTCGCCTCCTCCACGGATGTGGATCTGGTGGGGCTGGCCTTCCCAAAGGGGGGGGACAAGGAGATGGAGGAATTGGAGATGGCTCTGGAAAAAGCCACGGGAGGCGTGTTTTCCCTGTTCCGATCCAGAAACGAGGGGCAGATAAAGGTGGCCCTGGTGGTGATCCCTATCTCCATGTGGGATACGGTCTCCCGAAAAGTCTTCGCCGGAAAAATTCACCCCATCCATCTGCCGGAGAGGTTCACCAAATCCACCTTCGCCTCCACTTTGGCTTTCCTGATGGAAAGAGACCGGGAACTTGCGCAGGAAGTGGCGAAGCTCCAGACGTCCCTGGAGCGGATATCTAATGAGAGCCATTTCATCCTGAACGCCGCCCGGGAAGGATTGATCATGGAAACGGCGCCGCTTCATGCCCAGGAAAAACTGGTGCATACAGATCGGGTCTTCTGGATCAGCGGATGGGCGCCGGAGAGAGATGTGGAAAAGATCGCCAGCGAACTGGAGAGCGCCATCGGCCCATCGGCGCTGGTCTATGCCACCCGTCCTGAGGTGGACCAGTGGGAGCACACCCCGGTGCGGCTATCCAACCCCGGTTGGGCGCGCCCCTTCGAAAGGATCATCGACCTCTACGCCCCTCCGCTATACGGCTCGGTGGATCCCACCATCTTCCTGGCCCTCACATTCCCCCTGTTTTTCGGAATGATAATGGGAGACGTGGGACACGCCGCCCTCCTTGCCCTGGTGGGTTATGGTGTTTCCAGAATTCCGAATGGAGGCCCCCTGGCCACGGACGCCGCCGCCATCATATACCGGCTGGCGGGTTCGGCGGCCATTTTCGGCTTGGTTTTCGGGGAGTTCTGGGGGGAATTCGCGAAGCATATGGATCTGTACACTCCCCTCTTCGACCGGAAGCACGGCGCCAACAGCATGCTGGCGATGGTGCTGTTCATTGGTTTCTTTCATGTTGCCCTGGGCGCCTTGCTGGGGATGGTGAACGCCGCCAGAAAAAGATACTGGCGCGAAGGGCTGGAAAAAATGGCGGATATCATGTTGCTGGTCTCTCTCTTCTGGCTCGGCTGGCAGGTTTCCGTTGGTGGGGTGACATCGGCCGCAGTATGGACCCTGGCCATAGTCCTCGCCATAAAGGTGGCCGTCGGCTGGTCGATAAAAACCGCGCTGGAAGCCCCCAGGCTTATTTCCAACATTCTCTCCTACGCCCGGCTGATGGCCCTGGGGCTGGCGGCCATCGCGCTGGGGGATCTGGCCAACGATTTTTTGCGCAGCGGCATGGCCACTGGCGTGGCGGCGGGTGTGGCCTTTCATGCGCTCAACTTTGTCATCGGGGTGGTGGGTCCCATCATCCAGTCGGCCAGGTTGCATTACGTGGAGTTTTTCTCGCAGTTTTTCGAGCCCGCCATGGTGCGGTATCGTCCTCTGGCGGTCTATAAAGATATGTATAACTAGGAGATCTGAAATGGAAATAGACGTAACCGTCATAGGCGCGGCGCTGGCCATAGGATTGGGCGCCCTGGCCACCGGATATGCCCAGGCCCACATCGGCTCGGCGGCGGTGGCGGCCCTGGTGGAGAAGAAGGAGCTGCTGGTGGCAATGATAGTTCTGGTGGCGATTCCGGAGACCATGGTGATCCTCGGCTTCGTCATCGCCTATCTGATACTGCAATAGGCGCCCCATGAGCGTGGATAAACTTCTGGCCGCCCTGGAAAAAGAAGCGCAGATGCGCGAGGCGGCCATTATGAAAAGCGCGGAGGCGGAGGCGGAAACCATATTGTCCACTGCCAATAAAAGGGCGGAGAGGATTGACTCTATCATCGATGGCCTGAACAAGGCCCATGCGCTGAAGCTGGAAAACGCCCGAAAGGCGGGGGAGAAAATCGAGGCCCGCTCCGCCACTTTAGGCAAGGGATGGAGGATAGTGGACCTGGCCTTCAAACTGGCCGACCAGCGGTTTGCCCACTTCATGCAAAGCCCCCAGTATCCCCCGTTCATCACCGCCAGGCTGGCCGAGGCCGTGGATCATGTGGGCCAGCTGGACCAGGTGGCCGCGGACCCGGTGACGGCGGAAGCTCTGCGGGGCAATGGATTCTCCGTGGTGGCGGATGACACAATGGAAAAAGGATTTGCCGCCCGCTCCAGGGAGGGCAAAACCGTGGCCAGGTTCCTCCTCTCCGAGGCGATGGAAAATTTATGGAAACGGCAGGCGCATACGCATCATGACGCCCTGTTTCCGGAGTCCGGCGATGCTGGTTGATTACGCGCACACAAGGCTGGCCGGACTGAGAAGCCGGTTTCCCGAATTCGCCAAGCTGGAGCGGATGGCCGCGGGAAGGGACGGCCATTATATGGCCAGGGCCCTGGCCGGGACGGTGTTCGAGCCGGAGATCGCCGCCCTCACCGCCCGCAAGGATATTGCAGTATCCATCCCCCTGGTGCTGCGCCTGGTGAACGAGGGGAGCCTGCGGATAAAGCGCCTCTTCGCCGCCCGCGCCATGGAAGCCTGGCCCGCGGATTGGGACATCTTCGTGGCCAGGTGGGAGCTGGAGGAGATCAAGGCGGCGATCCGGTATCTCACCTTCGGCGGCGCCGATCTGGAAAAGCGGTTCTATTTCCTTTCCTACATCATGCCATTAAAAATGTCCGGTTTGTGGAATGTCCATATGAAGCCGACCGATTTTCAGGCGGCGCTGGCCAAAGCCCGTCATCCCCTGGCCCAGGCTGTGGATGCGCGAAAGTTCGCCGAGGATCCGGTGGATGGGGAGTTTTTTATGGAGCGCTATTTCTTCAATGTATACCTGAAGAATCGCAAGCCGAAGCTTGGCCCCAGGCGTGTGGAGTATTTCCGGGACCAGCTGGATGTGATAAACGCCAAGAACGGATGGTTGCTGCGCCAGCCCGGCCAGGAAGGCCCGGCCCGCCCGGAGCTTTTCATCCAGGGAGGGGGGCGGATCGGCCTGAAAGATTTTCTGGCCATAGCGGCGATCCCGACGCAAAGGGACGCCCTGGCGCTGATCCAGCGCAAGATGAAACTATGGTTGGACCCGGAAAAACTCGATTCCCCATATGGGCTGTCCACCGCGTTAAAAAGCGCGTTGCTGAACCGTTACAGAAGGCTTCATATCGCCAATCCGGGCGGGGCGTGGGGATTTTTCCTTTTCATCGAAGAGCTGGACGCCATGATCGCCGATGTGAAAAACGCCATCTATTGTGGCGCCACCTGCTCCACCGTGGATGTGGTCTCCCGCCGATTCATAGGAGCCCGCATGCCATGAGCCAGGCCAGGATAATGCGGGTAGTGTGCCGATGGGGCCAGGAAGCCGGGTTCCGGCTGGGCGGGGCCCAGGCTGTCGCCATCAACACCCCCGAGCAGTTGAACAAGATTCTGGAGCAGGCCATCCGGGAAAAGGAAGTGGGCATCCTGGCCATGCCGGAGGAGATGGAGCCATGGATAAGCCGCCGCAACCTGGCCTCCCTGAAGCGCTCCGTTCTGCCGATCCTGGCGCGATATCGCTATCCGGAGATGTGGAATGTCAGCCCGGAGGCGGAAAAGTATACCGAGCAGATGGCCTTCAGGGCTATCGGATTTCATTTCAGGATAAAGTTCTGATGAGTCAAAAAATAATCAGAGTGGCGGGTCCGGCGGCGCAAGCCTGCGACATGGGGGCCTCGTTCATGGGGGAGGTGGTGAAGCTGGGGGCCATGGGGCTTATCGGCGAGGTTATACGAATCGAGGAAGACATCGCCACCATCCAGGTGTATGAAGACACCACCGGCCTTATGCCCGGCGACCCTGTGGAGCGCAGCGGCGAGGAGTTTTCCGTGGAACTGGGGCCGGGCCTGCTCGGCGGTATATACGACGGGGTGCAGCGACCTCTGGGATTGCTGGCTTCCGGGTGGGGAAATTTCATCAGCAGGGGCGCCCAGGTCCCCAGGCTGGACCGTAGCGCAAAGTGGGATTTTCACCCGATTGTGGCGCCGGGCCAGATGGTGACTGGAGGGGGGGAGCTTGGCCATGTGCTGGAGACGGCGCTGATCATCCACAAGATCATGGTTCCCCACGGCGTATCCGGTGAAGTGGCCAAGGTCTTTCCCGGAAAAAGAACCATCACCGAGCCGGTGGTGGAGCTGAGGGATGGAACCCGGCTTTTCATGCGGCAGAAATGGAACATCCGCAAGCCCCGGCCCGTCCACAAAAGGCTCCCCTCCACCCGTCCGCTGGTCACCGGCCAACGGGTGATAGATTCGCTGTTCCCCATCGCCCTGGGGGGCGCGGGGATTATCCCCGGCGGCTTCGGCTCGGGCAAAACCGTGCTGGAGCAGACTATCGCCAAGCATTCGGAGGCCAGGATCATCGTCTATATCGGCTGCGGCGAGCGGGGCAACGAGATGGCGGACACGCTGGAGCAGTTGCGGGAGCTGACCGATCCGGGCACGGGAAGGCCCCTGATGGAGCGCACCATACTGATCGCCAACACATCCAATATGCCGGTGGCGGCCAGGGAGGCTTCCATTTATACAGGCGTCACCATCGCCGAATATTACCGCGACATGGGCTACGACGTGGTGGCGCTGGCGGACAGCACCAGCCGCTGGGCAGAGGCGCTGCGGGAGATATCATCCCGCATGGAGGAGATACCCGGCGAAGAGGGCTATCCCCCATACCTGGCCGGAAGGCTGGGCGCCTTTTATGAACGGGCAGGAAAAGTGACCGTGGCCGGCCGCCAGGAGACAGGGTCGCTTACCATCATCGGGGCGGTCTCCCCTCCGGGTGGAGACTTCAGCGAGCCGGTGACCCAGGCTTCCCTCCGAATGGCTTCCACTTTCTGGGGGCTGGATTCCCAGCTTGCATACCAGCGCCATTTTCCCGCCATAAACTGGCGGACGAGCTTTAGCCTCACTCACCGGGCCATGAGCCGATGGTTCACCGAAAATGTGGGGGACAAGTGGCCCACGATGATCGCCAAAACCCAGGCTATCCTGCAGCGGGAGGAGGAGCTGGAGGAGATCGCGCAGATCGTGGGGGCCGACTCCATGGAAGAAAAGGAGCGGGCCGCCCTGGAGGCGGGAAGGATTATTCGCGAGGGATACCTGCGCCAGAGCGCTGTCCATCCGGTGGATGTCTGCTGCCCCCTCCCCCGGCAGATGAAAACCCTGGAGACCATATTAGGCTTTATCTCCGCCATGACCGCCGCCGTGGGGCGCGGGGCGCTGCTGGAGGATATCATCACCTCGCCCCTGGTGGAGCGGCTGCTGCGCCTTAAGGAAGCGCCGCCGGAGGGATTGGAACCGCTGATGGAGTCGTTGCGGGAAGAATACAGAACCTTTTTCGATAGTCTGGAGGAGAAATGAGCCGCAGTATCGTCACCGAATACCAGACCGTGGACGCGGTGAAGGGGCCGCTGATATTCGTCCGGGGTATCAAGGGAATCTCCTATGGCGAACTGGCCACCGTCACCACCGGGCCGGAGACCTCGATGCTGGGCCAGGTGATCGAGATAAGCGACAAGTTCGCCGCGCTGCAGGTATTCGGCCCCACCAGGGGGATAAGCCCCGCCACCGCCAGGGTCCGCTTCCACGGAGAGCCGATAGAGATGAGCCTCTCTCCGCTGATCCTGGGACGAATGTTCAAGGGGGACGGCGCCCCGATGGATGGAGCGCCGCCGTTGATCCCCGCCCATCGCCGAGACATCTCCGGCGCCGCCATCAACCCTGTCCGGCGGGAGCTTCCCCGCGACTTCATGATGACCGGTGTGAGCGCCATCGATGGATTGAACACTCTGGCCCGAGGGCAGAAGCTTCCCATATTCTCCGGCGCCGGGCTCCCCGCCAACGAGCTGGCCAACCTGATCATCAACAACGCGGGGCTGGCTGGGGAGGGGGGCAGGTTCGCCCTGGTATTCGCCGGGATGGGGATCACAGGTAGGGAAGCGGATTATTTTTACAACTCCTTCCACCAAAGCGGAGCCATAGAGCGCTCGGTGGTGTTTTTGAACCTGGCGGGCGATCCGGTGATCGAGCGCTTCATCACCCCGAGGCTGGCGCTGACGGCGGCGGAGTATCTGGCCTTTGATCTGGACTTCCATGTGCTGGTGGCGCTCACCGACATGACCAACTACTGCAACGCCCTGCGGGAGATATCCTCGGCCAGGGAGGAGATTCCCGGTCGGCGGGGGTATCCCGGATATATGTACACAGACCTGGCGGGGCTTTATGAGCGGGCGGGGAGGATAAAGGGAAAGCCCGGCTCCATAACCCAGATCCCCATCCTGACCATGCCGGATGACGACATCACCCACCCCATCGCCGACCTGACCGGATATATCACCGAAGGGCAGATAGTGCTGGACCGGGACCTGAACCGGAAGGGGATCTTCCCCCCCATAAACGCGCTGCCGTCGCTGTCGCGGCTAATGGACCATGCCATCGGCGCCGATAGTACCAGGGAGGACCATCGGCAACTGGCGGACCAGCTGTACATGCTCTATGCCAGGGGGGTGGAACAACGGCGGGTGGCGTCGATCATCGGCGAGGAGGGGCTGACCGAGGCGGACCGGGGGTTTGTGCGGTTCGCGGACCGGTTTGAAAAGGATTTTATCCACCAGGGGGAATCGCGGCGAGACCTGGAGCAGACCCTGGCGGCGGGATGGGCCTTGCTGGAGGGGATGGAGGATAGGGACCTGGTGCGGGTGAGCAGGGAGATGATAAACAAATATCGGCCAGAAAGAGGCGATGATGGACTCGACGAAGATAAGCAGACTTGAGCTGATCCGGCTGCGGGGCAGGAAGAAGCTTGTTTCCCACGGGGTGGAGATCCTCACCAGCAAAAAGGACGCGCTGCTCATCGAGTTTCGCCACATGATGATGGATCTCCACGACATCCGGGAAAGGCTGGAGGCGAATATGACCGAGGCGGCGCGCGCGCTGGTGATGGCCAGGGCCCAGGAGCCGGACCATTTCCTTGCCACCCAGGCCATAGCATCCCAGCGCAAGGTCAGCTTCAATATCGTCATGAAAAAGGTGTGGGGGGTCAGATCCCCCAGGATCGATTTTCCCGACGCTCGCCGGGATCCCTTCGGGCGGGGTTCCGCGCCGGGCTACCGGAGCATGGCGGTGGATGGGGCGGCGGAGAACTTCGAGACGGCGCTGAACACTTTGGCCTCGGCGGGGGTGGCGGAGTTCCGGCTGCTGGAGATGGGGGGAGCCATACAACGGACCACCCGCAGGATAAATGCGCTCAACATGCGGCTGTTGCCCCGGATCGCCAGGGATATGGAAAAGATATCCTCCCGACTGGAGGAGATGGAGAGGGATGATCGGTTCCGGCTGAAACGGTTCAAGAACCTGCGGGAGAAGGAAAAGTGACCGCCTAAGATTATGCGGCGCAACTCCACCCGGGAGGTCAGGGCTTGGCGGCGTCGGCGCCGGATTCCCCGGCAGGAGGGCCCAGCCTGGCGGGATCCACGCCGAAGACCAGGGTGTTGCCGGTGGACTGGAGGGTGCGCAGATGCAACAGCGCCGGGTTATCCTTTACCATGTTCGCCGCATTGGCCAGGCTTCGCAGGGCGGCGGTCTCCCCCCTGGCTTTTTCCAGCAGGGCCATGGCTTCCTGCCGCGCCTTCACAGTCTCCGCGAAAACCTGCTTCATGGGCCCGGGGAAGGAGATATCCTTGATCCCCAGGGAGTGGATTTTCACGCCGACCTGGTCCGCCTTCTCCCCAACTGCCTTCAGCGCCGCATCGGCAAGCTCCTGGCGCCCCGCCAGCAGTTCCTCGACTTTTTTCTCCCCCACGATTTCCCGCAGCGAAAGCTGGATCATGTAGTAGATGGCGCTTTCGTGATCGTTGGAAATGCTGGTTATCATTTTTCGCGCGTCAGTGACCTGATAGCAGGCTATGACGCTCAGTTTCAATGTCACTCCATCGGAGCTTAGAACTTCCTGGGTGGGAACCTTCACATAAGTGGGGCGGGTGTCTATTTTGACAATTTCAGTGAATATACCCGAGATGATGTACATCCCCGGCGGGGCCACTTCGGTGATCACTCCCCGGTGGAACCGGATTCCAGCTTCATATTCATTGACGGTGACTACACACAGCTTCGGAAAAGTCACAACGAGCAGGTAAGTGAAAAGTAATACTGCTGCGATGATTATCACCAGTTCCATGTTTCACCCTTGTTCATGGCATAAATCCCCTCCCCTGATGAATCATGAAAATCCGGCGGGGGCTTTGCGCCCGCATGGCTGAATCCCCATATCGATCCATTAGAAGAGGGATAAGTGGGAGTTGAACCCTATTGTACCTAACCTGGACGCTACCGCCGAGCCATTCAGCGACTGAATGGCGCATGCCTGCTCTCCCAGATACAGCCATGTTAAAGGGGAGTTTTTTATGGCGCAAGAAGTTTTATGCAGGTGGCATATTCCCGCCGTATCCAGGTGGAGCGATTCTCTCCGCTCATGGGGGCCTTTTGATGTCATTGCGATCCATACCACCACAGGACGGGTCGGCGGGGCTATCGCCCCAGCATGGCCCTCTCCAGCGCCGCCAATTCCTCCACAGTGTTCACTCCGCGGATCTGCGCCGGATCGTCTATCATCACCGCCGCCACCTGGCGCCCCTCCGCCACGGCCATGGCGACGATATCGGTCAGGTAATACTCCCCCTGGGCGTTGGTTCGGCCGATTTTGCCCAACGCGCCGAAAACAAACTCCGCGTCAAAGGCGTATATCCCTGCGTTTATCTCCTGGATGGCAAGCTGCTCCTCCGTGGCGTCCCTGGCCTCCACGATAGCTTGCGCCTGGCCGCCACTGCGGATCACCCTTCCATAGGCCCCCGGCTTTTCCATCCGGCAGGTGAGCAGGGCCACCGCCGCTTTGCTCTCCCGCCGCGCCGCCAGCAGGCTCCGCAGGGTCGCAGGTTTTATGGCGGGCACATCCGCGGAGAGCACCAGCACAACCCCTTTGAAATCGCGGAAGGCCTCCGCCGCGCAGGCCAGGGCGTGGCCGGTGCCCAGTTGCGGCTCCTGGGTGGCGAAGATTATCCCCTCTCCGGCCAGCCTTTCCTTCACCATCTCCCTCTGATGCCCCACCACCGCCACGGTCAGCTCCGGCGCCAGGGTTCTGGCCGCCTCCACCACCCACATCACCAGGGGCTTCTCCCCCAGCGGGCATAAAGCCTTTGGCAGGTCAGACTTCATGCGGGTCCCCTTCCCCGCCGCCATTATCACCACTCCGGTCTTTTCATGTAATGTCGCCATAGTTCCTCACTCGCTCCGCAACGCGTCCACAGGATTGAGCCGGGAAGCCTTGAACGCCGGCCACCAGCCAAAGAACACACCCACCACCAGCGCGGTGGAATAGGCTATGACCACCGAATCGAAGGTGACATGGGTTCCCCATTCGGAAAAGTGGCCCGCCACCATGGCCACTGCGGCCCCCAGCGCCACCCCGATGGCGCCACCGATCCCCGCCAGGATGGTGGACTCCACCAGAAACTGAAGCAAAATATCGGCCCGCCGCGCACCCAAGGCTTTCTTGAGCCCTATCTCGCGGGTGCGCTCCGTCACCGTCACCAGCATGATGTTCATTATCCCTATTCCACCCACCACCAGAGAGATGGCGCCTATCCCCCCCAGCAGGAAGGTGAATGTCCTGGTGACCTGCTCCAGCTCCTTGATCATCTCCACCTGGCTTCGCACATGGAAATCATCCTCAGCCCCCTTGCGGATCTGGTGGCTGCGCCTGAGCAGCGAAACGATCCCCGACTCCACCTGCTCCATCACCTCCTGGCTTTGCGCCTCCACAAATATGCTGCTGACGCTGGAGCCACCGAAAAGGCGCTTCTGGTGGGTGGTGATGGGGATCAGTATCTGATCGTCGGAATCCCACCATCCCGCCTGGCCTTTCTCCTCCAGGATGGCCACGACCTTGAAGTTTATTCCGTTGATCTTTATATAGTCGCCCACCGGATTGCGGGCGCCGAACAATTTGTCCGCCACCACTTTTCCCAGCGCCGCCACTCGCCGGGCCCCCGCCACGTCCCGTGAGGTGAAAAAGGCGCCCTGGTCCATTCCTGTCTTGCGCGTCCTGGGATAATCGGCGGTGACCCCGATGATATTTGTCCTGGTGTTTTCGTTGTATCTTTTCACCTGCCCGCTCCCCACGGCGGAAGGCGCCACGGAGAGGACACCCGCCACCTGTTTTCTTATCATCCTGGCGTCGTCCAGAGTCAGGGTCTGCGCTTCAACGCGGCGCACATGCCTCTTCCCCATCTGGCCCGGACGGACGATCAGCAGGTTGGCCCCCAGATTCTCTATATTCTTGCCGATACTGTATTTTGCCCCCTGCCCCAGGGCCACCATCGCCACCACGGCGGCCACGCCGATGATGACACCCAGCATGGTGAGCAGCGATCTGGTCAGCGCGCCTCGAAGCTCCCGCAACGCCACTTGAAGTATAATCTTGAACACAAGCTCGCCCTCTGCCAATATAAAGATAAATATGGATTGTACCAAATAGGATTCACCTTATTGAAATCCAATATGACAGGAGATGCTTATGAAGAAACTTTCGATCTTGGGTTTGGTCCTGGCGCTGCTGGCCTTGGCCGGCCAGGCCGAAGCGGAAGGCTTGCTGGACAGGCTTAAGAATACAGATTTCGTTGGCGGATTAAAGTCCCCCCCAGGCGCGAAGGTCTATTTCATAAACATCAAGGATGGAGACACCGTGTCCAACCCGGTGCTGATCCAGTTCGGGCTCAAGGTGATGGGGGTGGCGCCCGCGCAGATAAGAATGGAAAACACCGGCCACTTCCATCTGCTGATCAACAAGCCGCTCATCCAGATCGACCTGAACAGGCCCTTAGAGCCCAACGACCCGAGGATCAAGCATTTCGACAATGGGGAAACGGAGCTTTTGGCCAAGTTCCCGGCGGGAGTTTATAAATTGCGGATAGTGTTTGGCAACTTCAACCATATGACCCACAATCCGCCGGTGATGTCTGACGAGATCACGGTCAAGGTGGAGTAACAAACGGCTCTTCCGGGGGCTACACTTTATCCAGCGCGACCCTGGCGGCGCCCAGCAATCCGGCGTCGTCGCCCAGTTTGGCCACGGATATTTTCAATGATCTGGCGTCAAGGGTATAGGCCCTGGCCAAAGCCCCTTTCCGCATCGGCGCCTTCAAAAGATCGAATGCGCCGGCCATCCCCCCGCCAATGACAAAACGGGTCAGCCCCATGGAAAGAGTCAGCGCCCCCAGGGCCTGGCCAAGCTCCATTCCCGTTTCCCTCATGATCCGGCGACATTCCGCGTCCCCTTTTCGCGCCAGCTCCGCCACCATTTTCGCGTCCACTCGGCCACTTTGCCCACGGCTCACCCGGCGCAAAGCCTGGCCCCCTTTTGTGGCCAGCGTCTCCACCGCCCGGCGGGCCACTCCGGAAGCGGAGGCTGTGGTCTCCAGACAACCCCTTCTGCCACAGCCACACAGGATATCGGCGGCGCTGAAAGGAAGATGGCCGATCTCTCCCGCCATTCCGTTGAATCCGTGATACACCGCCCCGCCCAATACAATTCCCCCGCCCACGCCGGTGCCCAGTGTCAGCATGGCGAAGTCCTCCCAGCCGGTGGCGGCGCCGATCCACCCTTCCCCGTACGCGGCGGCGTTGGCGTCGTTTTCCAGGCTGACGGCAAAGGGCCTTCCCCGGCCCAGGTCCTCGGCCAGGGGAACATCGCGCCATCCTGGAAAGTTAGGGGAGCTTGCGATCATGTTCCTGGAGAAATCCACCGCCCCGGCGCAGGCCACACACATGGCCAGAGGCGGGGCCTTTTGCGCGGCCATGATCTTGTCCATGGCTGCCCGGACGTTTGCCACCAGCGGCTTGTATCCCTGCTCCGGATTGGACGCGACCTTGATCTTTCGCGCAATGACGCCATCCGGCCCCACAGCGGCCACCCTGGCGCTCCCCCCCCCGATATCCGCTCCAATCACATAGCCTGCTTCGATCATATGCACTATAATATCATGAGGTTTATAAAAGCCGATTAACGGGGAATTAAATTAAGATGAACAGGACTTGCTTGTTGGAGAGAGAACCTTCCCATGGACAACATCCCTAGAGTTCCAGAAGACGACCTTTACGAAGATCTTGACAAGAGCCTTGACCAAAACAGGGCCAAATCGAGAAAAATAAAGGCCATGATACTGGTCGGTGTGGTGGTGGGCCTGGGCATGGCCCATTATTTTTCCTATATCCAGTTGCCGCTGGACAAACTGATGTCCATTCCTGCCCCCGCGCCTGCGCCCGCGCCTGCGCCTGCGCCAAAAGTGAAAGTGGCCCCAAAACCGGAGCCGCCCAAAGTGGAGCAAACCGCTTTGCCACAGGAGCCTGATTCCCCACCTGCGCAGGAGGAAGCGGAGGAAGAAGCGATCAGCCCCGAGCAGGTGGATGAGAGACTGGCGGCATTGAACAAGATGAACCTTATCGAGGAGGATATCTCCTCCCACAAAGAGCAGACGGCGCCCCCCGTGGTGAAAGTTCAACCGTCGCAAACAAACAAACCCGACGCGGAAGAGCCACCAAAGGCCCCGGCCATCCAGCCGGATAATCCCCCGGCCCCTGCGGAAGGAAATAAAGGAAAGGCGGAAAGCTCCGCATCGCCGCCTGACATTAATAAAGAAGAGAGCGACACATACGCCGTGCAGGTTGTGGCCACCACCGACGCGATGTCGGCCCTGGAAATCCGCGACAAACTGGCCGCGCAAGGGCGCCAACCATGGATCGCCACCAGCACCACCCCGCACAGCAGCTATCGGGTCGAGGTGGGAGTGTTCGGCACCATCAAGGAAGCGGCCAGCCTTTCGGTCACCATGGCGGAAGCCGGATTTGAAAACCGAGCCGCCTACCTTTCCGGAGGCAAGATGGTGACCCTGGTGATAGGCTCCTTCGCCAACCGGGAGGATGGCGCCCGTCTGGCGCTCAAGGCCAAGACCGCCGGGTTCGAGGCGAAAGTACGGCTGCGCTCGGAGACCAAGAACCTGTACATGGTGCGGGTGGGCAAATATAAATCCCACAAGGAGGCCCAGGACGCCATGAACGCCATACGCAAGTCCGGGTTCCATCCTGAAGGGATAACCAAGTGACGGTCAGGACAAAGTTCACCCTGGCCCACCCTGCCGAGCTCCAGCCTCACGGGTTCTGACAACGGGGACTCCATGAGCGTTTGGACAGACGAGGAACAGGCGCGGTTTTTCCTGACCACTGTCCGGGCCAGCCTCCCACTGATTGAGAGCATGACGGATCTTGCCTTCCGTCTTATCGAGTCCCATGTCCCGCAGCCCGCCACTGTCATCGACATTGGCTGCGGGGCCGGCGCCCTGGGAGGCGAGGCTCTGCGACGTTGGCCTGGCGCTGGATGCCTGTTTGTGGATTTCTCCTCGCCTATGATGGATCAATGCCATAAAGCGCTGGAAAGCCTGGGGGACAGGGCGGATTTTCTGTGCGATGACTTCAGCCATCCCCAATGGGCCAGTGACGCTGGAAAGCGCGGCCCCTTCGATGTGGCCCTTTCCGGATTCGCCATCCACCACCAGCCCGATGAGCGCAAACGGGAGATATACAAGGAGATATTCGGCATGCTCCGGCCCGGCGGCGTCTTCATGCATCTGGAGCACGTAGCCCCTCTGGCTGATCAGACATCAGAATTATTTGTCACTTTGTTCCGGGAGAATTTGTTTGAGCGAGCCAGGTTGTCGGGCGTTGACGTGGATAAGGCCGCCATTATCGAGGCTCTGGAGAAAAGAGCCCACAAGGATGAGAACCGGCTGGCGTCTGTCGAGGATCAATGCCAATGGCTGCGGGATGTCGGCTTTGACGATGTGGATGTATACTTCAAGATAACCGAACTGGCCCTGTTCGGCGGTGTGCGACCGGGCTGATTTGTCACTCCCCGATTTCCATCCGATATCCCACTCCGCCGCCATGGGCGGCGGTTACTTTCCTGGAAGCGGCC
>Ga0224501_10001973_pt1 | contig 16014 bp, 12 predicted proteins | sample SF_Oct11_sed_USG_4_FD_169105 | JGI IMG/M metagenome (GOLD analysis project Ga0224501, IMG submission 169105) | Sediment microbial communities from San Francisco Bay, California, United States - SF_Oct11_sed_USGS_8_1 | ecosystem: Environmental > Aquatic > Marine > Sediment | place: USA... | reverse complement strand
TTCGAAGGTCGTTGCAACTGGAAGAATTTGCGAATGCTCCATCGACAAGCCGCGAAACTTTTTCTGATCATTAATCACGGCAGGATCAGCGAGCAGGCCGTTGATTTCCTCTACCCGCTCGTAGATTTTTTCAAGTTTACTAATTAAATTTGGATTCACGGTTTGTCGTTGGAGTTTTTAAGATCAAAGATTTCGGCGGCTACTTGTAGCACCTCGGTACGATTCTCGGTGCCGGCTTCGCGCAGCCGGGTGGTTGGTCCGTGTGTCAGTTTGTTTGTTAAATTATGCGCTAGTCTTTTTAATACTTCTTCCGGATTCGCATTGGGCTTACTCAGTGCTTTAAGGCTCTTTTCCAGTTCCTGTTCGCGTAGTTGTTCCATTTGGCTACGGAATTGTTTAATCAGGTCGACTGAGCCTTGGGAGCGTATCCAGCCCATAAATTTGAGGACTTGCGTGTCGATTATATCTTCAGCCTGTTGTGCTGCATCCTGACGCGACTTAAGCCCTTCTTCGATAATATCTTGCAGATCGTCCACTGTATAGAGGTAGACGTCCGCCAAATCGGCCACTTCGGGTTCTATATCCCGGGGTACGGCGATGTCCACCATCAACATGGGTCTGCGCTTACGGGCCTTGATGGCGCGTTCGGCGGTGCCCTTGCCGAGTATGGGTAATTGGCTGGCGGTGGAAGAGATCAGGATATCTGCTTTATGTAAGTGCTCCGGGATTTCACCTAGGGCGATGGCAAACCCGCCTACTTCCCGCGCCAATTCCTCGCCGCGTTCTACGGTACGGTTGGCAATGATGATATTGCCGATGCCGTTTTCCTTGAGGTGACGGGCTGCCAGTTCAATGGTTTCGCCCGCGCCGATCATCAGTGCCGTGTGTTTGCTAAAATCACTAAAGAACTGCTTGGAAAGACTAACGGCAGCGAAGGCCACGGAAACCGGGCTTTCGCCGATGGCGGTGTCGGTGCGCACCTGCTTGGCCACATTGAAGGTATGTTGGCAGAGTTTGTTGAGTATGGTACCCAAAGTGCCGGCTTCTGAAGCTTCGCGATAGGCCGATTTGACCTGACCCAGGATCTGAGGCTCACCCAAAACCAGGGAATCCAAGCCGCTGGCGACGCGCAACAAGTGGCGGACGGCGTCCCTATCGGGATGGATGTACACATAGGGATTGATCTTTTCGTCCAGTAGATGGTGATAGTCCAAAAACCAGGACTGTATAGGGTCCGGGCTGCCTGAGCCATTCACACAGCAGTAGAGTTCTGTGCGATTACAGGTGGAGAGTATGGCGGCTTCTGTAATATGTGGTTGAGACTTAAGGCTTTTTAAGGCCTCCTTCAAGCGCTCAGGGGCAAACGCCACCTGTTCGCGGACATCAACCGGTGCTGTTTTGTGATTTATTCCGAACGCAAATAGCCGCATAGTGTCAATTAAAATGGGTTGACCCTGTAATTTTCTTCGAAGAGGGCGAATAATACAAGCGATTGGTCATAAGGTAAATCCATGTCTTGGCTTGGTTTTTGTCTAAACTTATACTCGCGATTTAGTTAATTCATTCTTACAGTAAAATCTTTTAGGGCGATTGCGTACAATAAAGTGTTATAGTCAGAATGAACAATTAAACTATCTTCCTTTTAATCAAGTGGTTAGAGTTTCATCACCGTGTTAAAAAAATTATTCATAGCATTCCTTTTAGTAACACTATCGGCCTGTGCCAGCAATGGTAAACGTGACGAAACGAGGGTAGGTGAGCCTGGAACATTTACCACAGGATCTCCTCACGCGGATGCCATATACAATGTTTTGGTTGCCGAACTGGCCCTCAAGCGAAATCTTCCTGAGATTGCAGCCCAATATTACCTGGCTGCTACCAAGCAAACCAAAGACCCTGTTATAGCCGGCTTGGCGGTTCGCGTGGCCACGTTTGCCAAAGACGATGCAGCTGCCCTGGAGGCCGCTGAAATCTGGCAGCAGGTGGAGCCGGAAAACAGAGAAGTGCTTGAGTACCTGGGCGTCCTCTATCTGCGAAACAGCCAATTTGAAAAGGCCAAGTCGATCCTGGTCAGGTTACTTGAGGAAGAGGCAGGAAAAACGACTTTAAGTTCCCGCTTTTTGGGAATGGGTGCTCTATTGCAGCGCGAGGCAGATCCCACCGCCGCCCATGAGCTCGCGCAGCATTTGATTAAAGGGCATGAAAAACTCGCTGAAGCGCAGTATTTTGCCGCCTCCATTGCGCTGAGGTCTGGAAAGAAGGAAATGGCTCTTGAGCACGCCACTGTGGCGGTGAAGCTAAATAAAAAATGGGATCAGGCCATTATCCTGAAGGGACGTGTTCTTGAAACCATGGAAAGGATGGACGAGACCCTTAAGGAACTGGAGAATTTTCTTAAAAAACAGGCGGATGCTCATGAAGTACGGCGTTACTACGCCAGTGTTTTGCTCAATGAAAGACAATACAAACAGGCTCGGTCCCAATATGAAATCCTGGTCGTTAAAATGCCTGACGACCCGGACATACTCTTCGCCCTGGCCGTATTGGCCTACGAGTTTAAAGAACTGGATGAAGCGCAGGCCTACCTGGAGCAGGTCGATCAGTTAGGCAAGCGTTCACCCAGGGAAACCTACTTTCTGGGCCAGATCGCAGAAGAAAAAAAGGAATATGATCGGGCCATTGAATGGTATTCGCGCGTCCATCGTGGGCAATATGCCCTCAAGGCCCAGTTACGTATCGGTGCGGTATTATTAGAGTCCAAGTCATTGGAGGCTGCACGTAAACATGTTCAGCAGATTAATGCCCCCACCGAGCAAATTAAGCTGGAGATTCTCCGTTTCGAGGGTTCCTTAATAAAAGACGCCAAGGAATACGGTCAGGCCTTTGATTTTTACTCTGATCTATTGGATGACTTCAAAAACAATCCCGAAATTTTATACGATCGTGCCTTGATCGCGGAGCGTTTAGACAAGCTGGATCTGGCCGTTAAGGATCTGAGCTATATCGTGAAACAACAAGCCGATAATGCCGCCGCACTCAACGCCCTGGGATACACCCTGGCAGATCGAACAGACAGACTTGACGAAGCCCTGGGCTACATTAAACGCGCTCTGGAACTGCAACCCAATGATCCAGCCATTATGGACAGCATGGGTTGGGTTCAATATAGACTGGGCAATCACCAAGACGCGCTCAAATTTCTACAGCAGGCCATGGACATCATTGAAGACGGCGAGGTCTCCGCCCATTTTGGTGAAGTGCTCTGGCAGTTGGGTCGGAAAGACGAGGCCAAAAAGGTGTGGCAAAAGGCAGCGAAGAAATTTAGTGACAGCAAGACGCTGGCTAATACGATGAAGCGATTCGGGCTGTGAAACTCCGTCTTTATTTATTGATTGTTTCTCTGCTAGTTACCTCTGCCTGCACTACCCAGCCCAAAAAAAGCACAGAGGTGGAACAGGGTGAGTGGATCAAGTTCAATGGTCACGCCTTTAAACATCAATCCTGGGCCCTGAATGGGCGATTTGTCGTACGCAATGAGAGTGAATCGTGGCACGGCGATATCTATTGGCAACAGGAAAACGAGACCTACCTCATTCGCCTATCGGGTCCCTTGGGGCAAGGCAAGGTGCAGCTAAAGGGTAAGCCTGGCCATTCCGAGTTGCAGTTATCGGAAAATGAGTACTATATCGCCGAAGATGCGGAGCGTCTGTTGAGCCGCTTCACCGGCGTTGTGATTCCGGTGGAAGGCTTGCGCTACTGGGTGCTGGGCGTGCCCAGACCCAATAATGTGAACGCAGGCCTGGAGCAGGACGAGCAGGGCAGGCTGGTGCGCATCACGCAACACGGATGGGACGTGCAGATAAAGCGCTACGACCAGGTTGATGGGGAAACACTGCCCACCAAACTGTTTATGGATAACAAAGAATACAAGGTACGCCTGGTGGTCGACCAATGGCAGCTCAAGGCATAAAGGCGTAGGGAAGGAATCGTATTCGTGAGCATACCGCATTGGGCTCAGAAAGATTTTCTCTGGCCCGCACCTGCCAAGATCAATCTCTTTTTACACATCGTGGGCCGTCGGCCAGACGGCTATCATTTGCTGCAAACTACGTTTCAGTTTCTGGATTTCTGCGATCAAATCGAAATTTCTTTGCGAGGCGACGGCCAGATCCGCCGAGCCTCGGATTTGCCAGGCGTTCCTGAACAGGAGGACTTGGTTGTACGCGCAGCTCAGGCACTGCAAAAAAGTACGAAGTCGCCTATGGGCGCGGAAATTAGGGTCCACAAGAATTTACCCATGGGGGGTGGACTGGGTGGCGGCAGCTCTGATGCGGCCACCACATTAGTCGCGCTTAATCAGTTATGGCAAACAGGACTGGATCGTCGGCAATTGGCGGAAATTGGCCTGGCCCTGGGCGCGGATGTGCCAATCTTTGTCCATGGTCAGGCGGCCTGGGCCGAAGGAGTGGGCGAACAGTTTCAGGCCATTTCGCCTCATGAAAGTTGGTATTTACTAGTCATTCCACCGGTTTCCGTGAATACAGGCGGGATTTTTTCCTCTCCCGGATTGACACGTGACTGCACTCCCCTCAAAATACGCGATTTCTTGGCAGGGGTAAAAACCAGCAATGTTTGCGAGCCTCTGGTTCGGGAGATGTATCCCGAAGTAGACCGTGTTTTGAGTAAATTATCAGAATTTGGCTCGCCAAGAATGACTGGCACCGGGGCGTGTGTTTTCCTCCCTCTGCCCAGTCGAGACGAAGCGGAAGCTGTGTTGAAACAGATTCCCCAAACCTGGCAGGCCAAGGTCTGCAAGGGGCAGAACATCAGTCCCTTATACAAGGCACTGGAAGAGTGATATTCGTCTCACAATCAATAGGCTATAATTAGGGCCAGAGTTTTATTGGGGCGTCGCCAAGCGGTAAGGCACAGGGTTTTGATCCCTGCATACCCAGGTTCGAATCCTGGCGCCCCAGCCATATTTAAAGACTCCGTTTTGGAGTAAGCTGTTAGCTGGAATGGTTAACAAGTCTTTCGCCAGGATGAGAACCTGGGGAAAGGTTCGACGACCGAGGCGTTAGCCGAGGGAGAACAGCGGAGCATAGCGACGCTGGCCCGGAAGGGTGAGGGGCGTAAGCCCCGAATAATCCTGGCGCCCCAGCCATATTTAAAGACTCCGATTTGGAGCAAGCTGTTAGCTGGAATGGTTAACAAGTCTTTCGCCAGGACGAGAACCTGGGGAAAGGTTCGACGACCGAGGCGTTAGCCGAGGGAGAACAGCGGAGCATAGCGACGCTGGCCCGGAAGGGTGAGGGGCGTAAGCCCCGAATAATCCTGGCGCAACTCTTTTGAGACTTGGCCATATTTAAAGACTCCGGGCGGGAGTAATATAACCACCGTCTTTGGAGCGAAAGTCCTCAAGGTCGAGGCATTACTAGCTTAGACGCTTAGATGTGTAGAGTTGAACGTTCAGACTTCAGCTCTATAAAGTCGTCGACGGGAGTAGGTGAGTGTCTGATTTACAAATGATGGTGTTCTCGGGGAATGCAAACCCCCAGTTAACGCAAGACATCGCCCATTATCTGAACCTGTCCCTGGGCAAGGCCACTGTAGGCCGTTTCAGTGACGGTGAAGTGATGGTAGAAATCATGGACAATGTCCGTGGTAAAGATGTCTTCATTGTTCAATCCACCTGCAATCCCACCAACGACAATCTGGTAGAAATGCTGGTCATGGTCGATGCCGTCAGACGCGCTTCGGCCGAACGGGTCACCTTGGTAATACCCTATTTTGGCTATTCCAGGCAGGATAGACGAACACGCTCTGCGCGCGTCCCCATCACGGCTAAAGTGGTGGCGAATATGATCTCCAGTGTGGGCGCGGATCGCGTGATCACGATTGATTTGCACGCGGATCAGATTCAGGGCTTTTTTGACCTGCCCGTGGACAATGTGTACGCCTCCCCCATTTTATTGGGCGATATATGGCGAGCAAAATATGATGACTTGATTGTCGTCTCACCCGATGTGGGTGGCGTGGTCCGGGCACGGGCCTTGGCCAAACGACTGGGTGACGCAGACCTGGCCATTATCGATAAACGTAGACCCCAGCCAAACGAGGCCAAGGTCATGCACATCATCGGTGATGTGGAAGATCGCAGCTGTGTTTTGATCGATGACCTGGTGGATACAGCCGGCACCTTGTGTCAGGCAGCCAATGCGCTAAAAGAAGAAGGTGCCAAGAAGGTCGTTGCCTATTGTACGCATCCGGTCTTGTCCGGCCGTGCAATTGAAAATATTGAAGCCTCGCAATTGGATGAGCTGGTTGTCACAGACACGGTTCCGCTACGCGAGGCGGCGAAAAACTGCAGTCGAATTCGTCAACTGAGCATTGCTGAGTTGTTGGCAGAAACGATGAGACGAGTCCATCAAGGCGAGTCGGTGAGTTCACTCTTTATAGACTAGTCTGTTGGCTAGTCGAGGCTGTTTACTCTGGTAGGCAGTTATTTAACACCTGGTTGATCTGGTCGCAAGATGAATCAGGAATTTAATTACTTAGGAGAAATATTATGAGCACAGACTTTGTAGTCAAAGCTACAAAACGTAACGATATAGGGAAAGGTGCGAGCCGCCGCCTACGTCGTTCGGAAATGGTGCCTGCCGTTATTTATGGCGGTGGCGCAGATCCAGAATCCCTTACCTTGAACCATCATGAGTTCATACACATGTTGGAGAACGAGGCCTTCTATTCATCAATTCTAACAGTTGATGTGGAAGGCAAAAAATCTCAGGCCATTCTGCGTGACCTGCAACGTCACGCCTACAAGCCAAAGATCCTTCATGTAGATCTGCAACGCGTTAGCGCCAAAGAGAAGATACACATGCATGTGCCTTTGCACTTTCTTGGTGAAGACAAGGCCCCTGGCGTGAAAGATGGTGGTGCCATTTCTCACAGCATGTCTGATCTGGAAATATCCTGCTTGCCAGCGGATTTGCCAGAGTTCATCGAAGTAGATCTTTCTACATTGGAAATGGATGGCGTGGTTCATATCAGCGATATCAAATTGCCAAAGGGCGTTGAGTCCGTTGCCCTTTCTCATGGCGAAGATCACGATCTACCTGTTGCCTCTATTCATAAGACACGTGCCGCGGTTGAGGAAGAGCCTAGTGCTTCTGCCGGTGACGAGGCAGCGCCTTCTGGTGACGAGGCCGCCCCTGAAGAGGGTGGTGAGTAATCTCCGTCTGCTAGAGCGAACATGGACTCCATCAAGCTCATAGTCGGACTGGGTAACCCAGGCAGTAAATACGACCAAACCCGGCACAACGCCGGGTTTTGGTTTATAGACCTGTTGGCAAGAAAATACGGAGTCAGTTTGCGACCTGATTCCAAATTCAATGGGGAAGCGGCCAAGGCCGTTATTGAACACCGGGATGTGTGGCTGTTAACGCCAAACACCTTTATGAATCGCAGTGGTCTGGCGGTTCAAAAACTTTGTCAGTTTTATAAGATCGAACCCCAAGAGATCCTGGTCGCGCATGATGAGCTATCCTTTGATGCAGGCACGATCCGATTAAAAACCGGCGGTGGCCATGCCGGCCACAATGGTCTGCGTGATATTATTGCGCACTTGGGAAATAAAGATTTTCATCGTTTGCGTATTGGCATCGGCCACCCTGGAGCCAGTCACCTGGTCAGTGATTATGTATTAAAGAATCCATCCCAGGATGACCGTATCAGTATAGAGGCGTCTTTGGATCGGGCGTTACTTGTCACCCCGTTGTTAATACAGGGTGAATTACAAAAGGCCTTTCATCGCCTCCATAGCGATTAGTAACAAGAGGAATACAACGTGGGATTTAAATGCGGAATTGTTGGCTTGCCAAATGTGGGAAAGTCCACGCTGTTTAACGCCTTAACACAGGCAGGGATCGAGTCTGCCAATTATCCTTTTTGTACTATCGAGCCCAATGTGGGTGTGGTGCCCATGCCCGATCCCCGTTTGGACAAGCTCAGTGAAATTGTTAAGCCGCAAAAAACCATTCCTACTACGATGGAGTTCGTGGACATCGCCGGTTTGGTGGAAGGGGCCTCCAAAGGGGAAGGACTGGGTAATAAGTTCCTGGCCAATATCCGCGAAACACAGGCCATAGCCCATGTGGTGCGTTGTTTCGAAGACGATGACATTACCCATGTTTCCGGTTCGGTTGATCCAAAAAGAGATATCGAAGTCATCAATACCGAACTCATGCTGGCCGACCTGGAGACGGTTGAAAAGGTTTTGGCTCGAGTCAGTCGTGCCGCCAAGGGTGGCGACAAGATGATGGTGGCGCAGAAAAATTTCTTCGAGCGCATCCAGGCATTGCTCAATGATGGCATGCCAGTGCGTTTGGTGGAAATCCAAAACGACAACGAAGCCCAGTTTTTTAGAGAAGTACAATTCTTAACGTCCAAGAAGACCATGTACATTGCCAATGTGGATGAGTCGGGTTTTGAAAACAACCCCTTCCTGGATACCGTAAAAGGGATTGCAGAAGAAGAGGGCGCGATTGTGATCCCGGTGTGTGCGGCTATCGAAGCGGAAATTGCCGAACTTTCCGATGAAGAAAAGGGAGACTTTCTTACCGATTTGGGTCTGGACGAACCCGGTTTGAATCGCGTCATTCGCGGTGGCTATGATCTTCTAGGCCTGCAAACCTATTTCACTGCAGGTGTGAAAGAAGTGCGTGCTTGGACCTTCAAAAAAGGGATGACCGCGCCACAGACTGCCGGTGTGATTCACACCGACTTCGAAAAGGGATTTATCCGCGCCGAAGTGGTCTCCTATAACGACTTTGTGCAATACAAGGGCGAGCAAGGGGCCAAGGAAGCAGGAAAATGGCGGCTAGAAGGGAAAGAGTATATCGTGCAAGATGGGGATGTGATGCACTTCCGTTTCAACGTCTAATTAATCAGCGTCTAGATTCAATATACTTCTAATTACGCACAATAATACATAAATCACCCTTTTTGACGATGAATCACTGAGCTGCGTGGCCGATAGATAAAAGGTTTAGTGCTATCACTTGCCAAAATATTGTTGGAGCGGTTCATGTTTAGATTGAGTCTAGTTGCCCTATTCGCGTTTTTCCTTGTCGCCTGTATTGAGAGGCCAGAGCCTGCGAATGGCGGTGGCCCAGGCTCGAATCAACAAGAAAACACCAGCAAGGCAACTGTTAGCGTAGAGACTGTTTCCAAGTCCGTCGCCGAAACCGCAGGGACTGTTACGGTCAATGTGACACGTACCAATTTACTATCAGAAGTTGTAACAGTGGATTACGCCAGTAATGCGGGCACAGCGATTGTAGATACAGAATTTAACTCTGTGAGTGGCACACTGACCTTTCTCGCCGATGAAACCAGCAAAGCCATTACCGTTACCATCATAAACGACAACGACTATGAAGCAGACAAGACATTTGCTGTGGTCCTGTCTAATGCCAGTGCCAACGCGTCTATTCAAAACAACACCACAACTATCACGATTACAAATGACGATCCGGCGCCGGTTTCCTGTCTAGCGGCTGATCTTGATTTGGCCTGGCCCTTTGGCGGCTTAGAGGGCGTCGATTGGGTGGTGCAGAATCACTTCGATCACGATGATACCACTGGTCTTGCTGACTACATGGGTGGCACTAAAACCTATGATGGTCACAAGGGAGTGGATATCAATGTATCCAGTTTTAGGGAAATGGATGCCAATACGCCTATCTACGCCGCAGCCGCAGGTGAAGTGATTGCCAAGGCAGATGGAAATTTCGATAGACAAACCTCTTGGGTCACTTACGATTGGAATTATATAACCGTAAAGCACGCCAATGGCTATACCTTGACATACGGTCATTTTCAACAGAACTCCATTACCGTAAACGTAGGTGATGTAATAACGCAAGGACAACACATTGGCAATGTGGGTTCTTCTGGCTGGTCTTCGGGACCTCATTTACACTTTGAATTGAAAGATTGTTCCAATGTGAGTGTGGACCCCTTTCAACTAGCCGTATGGGCTTCGCCTCCGGTTTACAATACCTCAATTGCCTTGATGGACTATATGGTCTTCAACTATGCGTTGGGTACGTTTGAAGATATGAAAGATCCTCCACCGAATGCGACTACTGTTTCTACTAGCGCCGCGGTGACCGGAGGTATGACCATAGCAGGTGGCGCAGTGGGTGACACCATACGGGTTGAATTTATAAAGCCCGATAGCAGTGTGTGGTTTGCTGGTAATGCAAGTTATACACAAAACTACGTTGACAAAGCGGGGCTTTACTATTGGTATTGGTGGACCACGGTGGATTCAACCACCGGTACTTGGCAGATCAAATGGTTTATCAATGGTGTAGAAAAGGCCTCTCACAATTTCACTGTGCAATGATGGGGTTTAGTGAAAGTCCCTGGACTTGATCTTCAACTCACCCAAACAAAAACTCAAGTCTTCCAGCTTGCGGGCAATGAGATGCAGCACGCCTTCGTCTTTTTGCACCACGCCACTTACCATTAATAGCTGAGACTGGAGCAGCACCTTGCTTTGTTCTTCGGCAATCTTGGGCCAGACCACTACATTGGCTTGTCCGCTTTCGTCTTCCAAAGTCACGAAGATTACACCTGAAGCGGTTCCAGGCCGTTGCCTGCCAATGACCAGCCCAGCCACCTTGGCCAGTCCTCCATTGGGTATATCGTGCAATTGCCTAGTCTGAAAGGCGTGTCTTCCATATAGATAGTCGCGTAACAGCGCGACGGGGTGTCGCCTGAGTGTGAGCCCTACATTATCGTAGTCATTTTCTATATCTTCAATTTCGCTGGGCGTGCGCAGCATTACATTGGTCTTGTCTTCTTCTGTTTTTAAGAGTGTGGATGAGACAGGCTCCGCGCCCTGCGCCTGCCAATGTGCACGATGACGGTTACCACTCAGCGATTCCAGTGCGTCGGCGGCGGCCAGACTTTCCAGGTCGGCCTTGTTTAAGCCGACGCGATCCATGAGCTCTTGAACGGAACTGAACGGTGTTTGCTTTCTTGTTTCACTAATGGCTTTGGCGCTATTTTCGCTCAGATTTTTTACCAGGCGAAAGCCCAGGCGTAAGGCAATTTTTTTCTTCCTTCGATCTATTTCCAAAACACAATCATAAAAACTCTTATTCACATCGATGGGAAGCACGGTCACACCGTGGGCCTTGGCATCAATGACCAATTGGGATGCGCCATAAAATCCCATGGGTTGGCTATTCAATAAGGCGCAGGTGAAGGCGGCGGGGTGATAGCACTTCAACCACGACGAGGCATAGGCCAGCAAGGCAAAGCTGGCCGAGTGGGATTCGGGAAAGCCGTAATCACCAAAGCCCTTTATCTGGCTAAAGATGCGTTGGGCAAAGGCCTGGTCGTAGCCATTTTCCTGCATGCCGCGCAAGAGTTTGTCTTCAAACTTTTCCAGACCTCCCTTGCGTTTCCAGGCCGCCATGGCGCGCCTCAATTGATCGGCTTCACCCGGAGTGAAACTGGCGGCGACAATGGCCAGCTGCATTACCTGTTCTTGAAAGATGGGAATGCCTAGCGTTCGTTGCAATACCTTTTTAACGGCCTCGCTGGGATAGTTTTCTTCTGTTCCATTTCTGCGATGATTGAGATAGGGGTGCACCATGTCTCCTTGGATAGGGCCGGGTCGTACAATGGCAATCTCGATGACCAGATCATAGTAGTTCGCGGGTTTAAGTCTGGGCAGCATAGACATCTGTGCCCTCGATTCGATTTGAAATACGCCGACGGTGTCTGCCCGTTGGATCATTTCATAGACTCCAGGGTCTTCGGCGGGAATGTCTTTAAAGGCGATGGGTTTGGGCGCATAGTCATTGATATAACTCAAGGCCTTTCGAATCGCCGTGAGCATACCCAGTGCAAGCACGTCTACCTTTAATAGCCCAATGGCCTCCAGATCATCTTTTTCCCATTGAATCACGGTGCGTTCCGGCATGGCCGCATTCTCAATGGGGACGAGTTCAGAGAGCAGGCCTTCACTGATGATGAAGCCCCCTACATGTTGTGACAAGTGACGAGGGAAACCCAGAATTTCACTTACGGCGGCCAAGAGCATTTTCAGGACCGGGCTATGTGGATTGAAGCCCAGGCCACGTAATTCGTCTTCATCGAACTGACCTTGTTGCCACCAGTTCACCGACTTGGCCAGTCTATCTACTTGATCCAGACTCATGCCTAAGGCCTTGCCCACATCGCGCAAGGCGCTCTTGGTGCGATAGGTAATGACAGTGGCGGCCAAGGCAGTGCGATCACGTCCATATTTTTTATAGATGTACTGGATCACCTCTTCTCTGCGTTCGTGTTCGAAGTCCACGTCGATATCCGGTGGCTCGTCGCGCTCTTTGGAAATGAATCGCTCGAATAAAAGATTCATTCTTTCCGGGTCTACCTCGGTGATGCCCAAACAAAAACAGATCACCGAATTGGCGGCCGAGCCGCGGCCCTGGCACAGAATATTTTGGCTGCGAGCGAACTGAACGATGTCGTACACCGTTAAAAAATAGGGCGCATAGGAAAGCTCTTCCACCAGTCTCAACTCATGCTGGATCAAGTCACTAACCTTTTTTGAAACGCCCTGCGGCCAACGCCTTTGGGTTCCTTCTGCGACCAAATGTGTTAACCAGCTTTGGGCGCTGTGTGTGGGCGGCACGATTTCCGACGGATATTCATAACGCAATTCGCTCAGAGAAAAATCACAGAGCTGGGAGATTTTAGTGGTCTCTTGCAGCAATTTTCGTGGATAGATCTTGGCGAGCTTTGCTTTGGGCCTGAGATAGTGCTCGCTATTGGGAAAGGTATCAAAGGCCAGTTCACTTACCGCCTTACCCAGACGTATGCCCGTGAGGATATCATGCAGTGGTTTACGTTCTTTACAGTGCATGTGTACACCGCCAGCGGCGCACAAAGCGATATGGGTTTGAGACGAAAGCTCCTTGAGTTGTTTTAATCGTTGCTTATCGTTGTGGGTGAGAAAGAGTTCGGCTGCGATCCACAAATATTTAGGAAACACCTGGTTCAGCCATACTAGCGCTTCGCTGTCGATGGTGTGAAGATCAGCAGGCGGTATCCACAGTGCAACGCAGTGTTCCGGATTCAGTTCTGTGAGATCTGCTCGCTTAAGTAGATAGCTCCCCTTTTCAGCCACACGCCGTGCCTGTGTAATCAGTTTGGAAATTTGTCCATAGCCTTTTCTATCGCGTGCCAGCAAAACGAAATGGGTATTGTCTTCGAGTATAAACTCACTGCCTATAATGAGCTTGATGGCTTGTCCCTTCGCGGCCATATGCGCTCGCACCACACCCGATAAAGAACATTCGTCGGTGATGGCGATGGCCTGATAGCCCAATTCGATGGCGCGTGTCACCAGTTCTTCCGGGTGCGAGGCGCCACGCAAAAAGGAAAAATTGCTTATGCAGTGTAGCTCCGCATAATCTGGAGTAGGCGCATTATGCGAAGAGGCCATGTATAAACCATTGGCGCTTGCTCAGATCGTGATAGATCCACAGTCGCCGTCCTGCTTTATCTTTGGCGATGTAATAGTCTCGGTTTATCTTGTTTTCAGACCACCAGGCCGTTTGCAGCCGTTCCGGGCCGGAAATCAGCGACACATCCACATTGAGTGAACTTGCTTCGGGCAATAAGGCCAAAGGACGGTCGGGTCTATAATGCGATAACTCGTTCGTCGCGGAAGAGGAAAACTGATAGGCGTGTTCAGGTCTGTAGTCATTGACCAGTCCTATCCCTGTAATATGCGCGGACCCCAGACGATTCTGTAGTTGGTCGATCAGTTCTGACAGCGCTTTGTTTTGTCCGGAATAGATGGCAGTTTCTTCATGGAATGTGTTCTCCAGCATGGTTTCACTTTTTGTGTGAAAGTATTCAAGTTTGTCTACGCACAGCTCCAGTCGATAAATTTTTCCTTTTAGTTGTAGCTTATCGAAATATTTTTCCAGCACGGAAAAGATATAGTCCACGTCTCGGTCCGCTTTGCGCAAATTGATGTCGATGCCAGTCAGATCTTTCTCTGCGAAGTGATAGAGATTGAAACGATAAGAGGAAGTGCAGAGATCTGTCTTTCTCAAGTAGTCTATGAATTTCAGAACAAGTTTTTTCACTTCCAGTAAAAGGGATTCGCAGTCTTCTATACCCCAGTAAAAGACGCTATCCGCGGTGAATGTGGCCTTGGGAGCGAATTTCTTTTGTACCTCGGGCGAGTCTGCCGTGAGATGATCCAGATACAAAACAAAATCATTACCAAAGCGTTTTCTCAACTCCGGTTTGGGCAGACGCCACAGGTCACGCAAGGTCTGTGTGCCTATATTGGCTAGTCTCTTTTTTGTCTTTTGATTGACATCCAGTACAGCAATGGGGATATCGCCCAAGGCAGAACGCAGCTGATCTGTATCAAAGATATCGGCCTCTGCGCCAAAGCAAGTCAACAAATAGCTGGCGCTGGGGCTGGGTGTGCAAGATAGAATCGTATCGTGGCCTTGTAGCTGAAGTTGGCTCTTAATGCTGGTTTTTATATTCTCCAATTGACCAAACAGTTTCAGGCTGCCGCGTATTTCCAGCAATAAGGTGTTGCTGTTATAGAGGCTCACATAGGAGGTGTATTGCATGGCCCAGGCCGCCAGTTCTGTCATCGTGTTGGCAACGCGTTTCTCGTCGTGCTCAAAGACATGGACGCCTGGGCAAAGTGCATAGGCAGCGTTTACCGCCATGCCGATGTGTATGCCCGTCTCTTCGGCAAGCGCAGACGTAGAGCAAACCACTAAACGGCCTTTGACCGTTTGCGCTGTTACACTCGCGCTTGTCTTGGCCTGCGGGTGTGAAATCTCTATGGCGATATTGGGAAACTGTATGGCTAGCCATAAATGAGAAGGGCCTGCCTTGTGATTGGCGACGCGACGAGTCGGCGTTTGCTCAGTGTATTCAAGGGGGAGTGGGGCCTGGACGAGTCTTGGTTTTGCCATATCACACCCATCAGAACCAGGGCAGGTCGAGATTGATAAGGGGGTGGGTGAAGCTGCCGCGCATTTTTACGGCGTGTAGACGCGCGCCTCCTTGGCGGGGCTCCAATCGAAAGCGAAATGGCAATAACGCGCTTTTGAAGGCTTGATGACAAAAGAGCACGCCCAGGGTATTGCCCGTTTCGGCGGCCAGTTGTAATCGCCGCAGCGCATTGCCTGGGAACCCGTCCAGCCAGGCCAGTACCAGTCCGCTGGCCTGGGCCTGTAGACCTTTTTCCATGGCCCAAAGGGCCTCTTTTTTGGAGCTGCTGCGGTGCACCAGTATGTTGTAGCGAATATCCACTCCCGCCCTGGCCAGAGCCGGTGCATACGGGATGAAAGGGGGGTGCACCCACACCACGCAACGGCCTTGCTGGGTCAGATGGCGCATCAGTGGCAGGAAGAGCGTGAGCTCACCGATGCCCTGTTCCGCCAGGAGCAGTTCCAGCACGGCGTTCGTGGGCCAGCCCGCGCCAGGCAATATGGCATCAAGCTCAGAGTAACCTGTTGAAATTCCGTGCTTTGTTGTAGATAATTCAGTCCCTTGCCATATCGCCGGATGATCCTGCAGGATCTGTTTCAGCGCGGCTTTGGCTGGTTTATCACTTGGTTTGGGTTCGGGCACGGGGCGTCCTGTCTTTTGATGTACTGTGTATTTATACAGTATAATAGCAAGACTGATTCCGGGTAAAGGGAGCCTGAGTGGCTTTTTTGTTTATAATCTGAGCGATAAAAACGAAAATCCAGGCATACCATAGGCTTAGGCGTTTTTAGAAAATCAGTTCCGCCTTGACAAAAGAGGGCGAAATCTGGACAATTCCGGCTCCTGTTCGGAGGCTACGTAGCTCAGCTGGTTAGAGCACAGCACTCATAATGCTGGGGTCGGTGGTTCGAATCCACCCGTAGCCACCAATCCTAATTCCCGATTGCCCCTTCC
>Ga0224501_10001972_pt1 | contig 16018 bp, 15 predicted proteins | sample SF_Oct11_sed_USG_4_FD_169105 | JGI IMG/M metagenome (GOLD analysis project Ga0224501, IMG submission 169105) | Sediment microbial communities from San Francisco Bay, California, United States - SF_Oct11_sed_USGS_8_1 | ecosystem: Environmental > Aquatic > Marine > Sediment | place: USA... | reverse complement strand
TCTTTATGTCCAAACCTAACTCCAAGCACATCAAAAGGTATTGCTCCATACGTTTTTGTAATTTCTCCTATTTTCTCTGTGGGCACGAAAAAGAATTCGGCTTGTGGGTCTATGAATTTTTTGATAAGCCATGGGCATGCTGTTCTGTCTACATGAACGAATTCACGGGTCACCCACTTCACAAGTTTCACCTTTCCCTAGTTTAGTTTATCAGCTTAATTGTTTTTCCCACATAGTTAGAATTTCATCAGTGATATTTGAAGTGGCACAAGATTTTGACACAGAGAAGTTAAGCGACAGCTAAATGTTTTTAAGTTTAGTTTGTACTGAGAAAATCTAAAGCAGAAGTTGTCGATGATGAAATCTGAAATCATAAAGGAGAAAGTGAAAAGAATAATCCGAAGCAATGATAGAGCTAAAATCGAATTCTTAATGGTAGTGGCGTCTCACAATGGTTTTATAATGTTTGATTCGATGCGTATATCATTTAAGCGATTCAACGAAAAATATGGAGAAAGAAAATTTGAAGAAGTTAAGAACGACTTGATAGATGAAGGAATTATTTTCACTTCCCCTTCTGGCGGCATTCAATTGGCAGTTAAGAAAGAGGGATACTATGATTCTCAAACGGGAGAAGAATTATGTAGGTTTATAGGTAAACTTATCTTTAAAGCTATTCCAGAGATAAAGAAAACCGTTGAAAATCTTTTCGAAGAACCAGAAGGCAAAGAATTTCTGAGACACATTGCTGAAAAAGGTGCTATAAGTACTCTTAATGGACAAAGTCCTGAAATAATAGAAATAATTGGAAAAAGAAGTTATGAGAAAATCCTAAATAGTTTACTTGAAGTTGGCATATTAACTGAATACTCTTGGTCTAGCAGAAAACACTACTATCAAGGCTATAATCTTCTTCCATCAGTAGAAACTTATTTGAAGGAGAGGCTAAGCCCCTTCGAACTCTCGGCTATAGAAAATGAACTCAAGGCAAAAGGACTAAAGAGCTTGGAAATCTACGTGTGTTTTGAAGTTCTCAGAAAGATTTACTTAGCGCAGAACATTCGTAGCGAAGGCGTTCTTCAAGATGATTTTTCAGAGTATGTGAAAGAAATCGAACTTTTAACTAGGTATGAATTTATAAAGGAAAACAGATGGTCCCGTTTCGACTTGTTTCTTACAACAGAAAAAGGATCGAAAACCGGGAAGTTATTAGTTGAAAAACTTATCAAAGACAAACAAGCGCAAATAACTAGTGCTGTTTTAAATCTTCCCCATAATTTGATAGGTTTTCTTTTTTTCGATTATATGAGTCAATTGTTAACTTACTCTGTGGAAAAAGAGTACATTTTTGACTGGCGAGAACCATTATTGGCTGATTCACGGATTTGGATTTTAAGAAATAAATTGCTCAGGGAATTAGAGAATTTAGGACTATATGCTAGAACACGTTCATATGTCTCAACACGGGGCGGTGAACTTCGGGGAGAATTTTACGTTACCTGCAAAGAGGTTTTAAATTTTCTAAAAGATTGCACTGCTTGCACAGGAGGGTTATTTGGGAGAAAGAAGAAAGTATGCTTACTTTACGACTTCTTCAGAAGAGTTAAGCGATTTCTTCAAATAGAGAACATAGATGAGGTCAGAGAAAGATACTATAGTATAATGGAAGAGCTTAAGCTCACAGAGGAGGAGATAGAAGAGATAGTAAATGAAATGACTAGAATAAGTATTACAGATAAGTATAGCGGGTTGCTCAGTGATACGTCGCCATTCTCCATCAAAGACGAATCAAGATACGACATATACCTTAAAGAACAACTCATTAAGCCAGTTATTCATTTCTTATTGGAAAAGCCGAAACGAGAAATAGATGTTGAAGCTGAGGGGATAGCTGAAGAAAGATTGGAAGAAGTCCGTAAAGTAGAAAGAGAAAAAATGAAAAACTTAGGCTTAGTTTCAAGAGAGGAACGTATTAAACTCTACTGTGAAATAGCAGACTTCGAATTAGAGCTTAGACAATTTATTGAAAAGGAGCTAAGAGGCAAATTTGGGGATTTATGGTTAGATAAAAGTATTTCTGAAAATGTTAGAAAACGTTGGGATAAGAGAAAAGAGGGTGAGGAAAGCGAAGGAATCGAGCCTGAGAGTGAAATTATGAATTATGCTGATTTTGGGGATTACAAAGAGATAATTATACATGATTGGGATATTTTTGAACCTTGCTTTAAAGATAAAGAGACATTAAAGGTTAGACTTCTTGATCTTAATTTGCTTGGTAGAAGGCCTGTAATGCATATCAGAACTATCAACGAAGAGAAAGTCGGTGTAGCTAGATATGCTATTAGCTGGCTTAGATCAAGAGTTAACAGTTTTAGAAGAGATTAAGAAGATCTAATCCTAGTAAAATGTTTTAAATTAATAAAACTTGAGTATTTGAAAAATCGCAATAAGTCTTTGCTTTTAAGCGGTTTCAGGAGAATGTACGCATTCAAGACTATAAATTATTAAAAGATGAAACCTTAATCAATTTCTCGAAGAAATTAAAAATGATTAAAGTTAAAGTTTATCCGAATAGTCTGGATGAATGAGTAAATGTTTCAAAAATGTTGTTCGCGGAAAAAGTAACTCGAGGATAAATTGATTCTCTTGTTGATAAGGCTTGCTCTCCTGTTTCTGAACAGTTTATTGTAGGTTTATATTTAAAACATTAATTTTCCCTAATTACTCAGCATTCATAACTTTATTATTGTTAAACATGTGTGAATAGAAAGTTCGGTGGCGTAATGGAAACCATTTTTGAATCTCTAGCCCAGCCTAGGTTGGAAGTGAAGCTTGAACTTCCCCCACCCGACAAGATAAAGGAAAAATGTTTTCGGGTTTTGCCTGTGCTTTCTGAAAAAGAAATTCTGGAAATAGCTGAGAATAAAAAGGCCAACTTGTTCGCTGGCCCACTTGGATTCAGGAAGCCTAAGCCTGCGGAAGTAAAGTTCAGGAACATTAGAAAATTCTTTAAGCCATACTGGCATCTAAAGGCATGCTACAAGTGTAGGTGGCTGAACTTAGCGAGTTATCCTGTTCCGGTACCTGAAGATGTCATTGCAATAAAATTCGAAGACAAGATAATTAAAGTGAAAAAGGAAGCCTTATCCATCAGTGATATGCTTAACGAAATAGGCATAGGCATAAGTCTTGGGCCATTGACAGTCACTAGCAGACCAGTTGTGTCAAGCCTTTTGAAACCTCTAGGTGGAGACAAAACAGTTGGAAGTAAAAGGCATATAGTTTTAGAGAACGTAATCGAACTACGTGAAGATTCAGCTGAATCCGAAGTATGTTTAGCCGCTTCAAACGGAAACGAAGACGAAGAAGCACAAGAACTTATAACGAAGGCCAATGCCGAGGAAATTCAGGAATGGGAAAAACCAAAGATTAGTAAAGCGTACGCTTTGAAAAAGCTGAAGGAAAAATTCGATGATATCGAAGAGAGAATCGAAACCGAAGCTGAGAAAATAATCGAGAGAAAAATATCCGTAACGGAAGCAAAAATAGTATTAGTTCCATGGTATGAGATAAAGTATGAGTACAACCAATCTAAAAGAAGCTGGTTAATCAACGCCGTTAACGGAGAGATGAAAAAGGCCAAAGTGTAGAAATTTAGTGAAGGAAATGAATCCTGTATGTCTCAGATAGAGTTCATAAGGAAATACTAAATCTTCTTTCACGTATCAGGGCAGCTCACAGCATCGATTATAAAATAAAAGAAGTACCAAGAGGGAGTGATGGTCTGATGCACAAAAGAGATTTCATTCCGAGGGTGAGGGTCATAAAATCAAGAGCTTTTCAAGTTCTCTAGTATATCATCAGTTGATTTAACTGTTGACTTTAGAGATTCAAGTATTTCAAGAGGGCTTCGCTTGTTTATGTACATTTCATACCTTATCTTTAAGATTGATTTTAGTTCTAGTGAAATGACAAACTTCTCACAAAATAAGTTATTTTTGATAGCTTCTGCCACTGTTCCAATTCTGAAAAATCGATTCATTTTTCTTTTAGAACTCTTTCTTTATCAATTAAGTGACTAAATCGAAGTTCAAATAAATTAAAGTTCCACTAAGCATTCATTGTCTTTAGGAGGTTTAATCTAAACATTTATTTTGTTTTTAGGTTTTTTGTATTAAAGGCGAAACATGACTGTTCAAATTCGAAGTTTTACCGATAAAGACCTACCAAGCCTAGTTGAACTGCTCAATGAAGCACGCAGAGAATCATACGAGTTTATTCCCTATAGTGAGGAGAAGCTTCGCTCTCAAATTCAGGAATGGAGTCTTGAAATTCTAGTGGCTGAGGAGAATGGTGAAGTTTTAGGTGCTGTTGCCTATAACAATGGGCATTGGGGTGAGGAAATCGAGTGGCTTATTGTTTCTGAAAGTTCAAATCGAAAGCTTGTAGAGAATGTGTTGGTTAGGGAAATCGAGAAGTATGTTAAGGGCGAAAAGGTTTTCACAGTTGTTGATGCTGAAAGCCAGAGAATCAATGAGTGGGTTGAACGTGGTTATAAGCCTGAGGGCGGGCTGTATCATATGGTTGCTAGACTTGACGGCTTAAAGCCTCTTCCAAAAGTTCCAGAAGGTGTAATTGTTCGCAGTTTGAAACCGGAAGAGGAAAAAGAGTTCGTTGAAGCTGTGAATGTTGGATTTGGCTGGGAGAGACTCAAACTGGACGTTATTCAAAAGTGGAGGTCTGAATGTCCTTCTTTCAATGAAGAATGGATTCACGTGGCTGAACTTGATGGCAAAATTGTTTCGGTTGTTGTTTCGAGGTCAGACGTGAAGTATAACAAACTCTTCGGGGGCAAGCGAGGCTACCTCGGTCCAGCAGCCACCCTTGCTGAATATCGCGGCAAAAATCTTGCATCCGCTCTTACGCGTCGGGCAATGAACTTCCTCTTTGAGAAAGGAATGGATTCTGTGGCATTGTATACTACGGAACAAAATGTTCCTTCCGTATCTCTTTTACGAAAACTCGATTTTGAAATGGGTCATCACTGGAAATTTATGCGCAAAAACCTGTCCCAACGGTGCTAGCCAAAATTAAATGTAAAATTCGAAGACTTGAGAGGACAATAATGAAGAAAAAGTTTTGAAAATATTGATGAGATGTTTAAGGCTTTCTTTTGTAGGATATTTCTTTTTCTTCCTCTAGTTCTCTTACTCTTGTTTCGATGAACTCTGCGACTTTCTCTTGGCTGTACTTCTTTTCTATCTGCTGTTTTCTTAGCTCTTCCTTGATTGTTTGGAGAACGTTCACCATGTCAAAGGGTTTGACTACGTAGGAGTTTGCACCTCTGTTCACGGCTTCTATTGCGTTTTGCAGTGTTGGATAGCCTGTAATGATTATTTTTCGCATTTTAGGCGTTGCGTCTTTCATCTTTGTTAGAAGCTCTATTCCCTCCATGTCTGGGAGTCGAATGTCGATTAAGGCTAGGTTATAGAATTTCTTTCTCGTTCTTTCTATTGCTTTTTTGGCGGTGTCCACTGATTCAACGATGTATCCTTCATCCTCAAGTATTGTTGTTAATACTTTTCTTATGTTTTCGTCGTCGTCAATAATGAGGATTCTAGCGGTTTCACCCATATTTTTTCACCTCCTTCTTCTATTTTTGGTTTAGTTGGGATAGTTAAGGTGAAAGTTGCACCCTTCCTAGAGGCGCTTTTTACGGAAATAGAACCTCTATGTGCCTCTATAATGCGTTTGCATACTGCCAAGCCGAATCCCATCCCCTTCGCTTTTGTTGTGAAAAGCGGAATCCAAAGATTCTCCATGGTTTTCTTTGACATGCCTACTCCAGTGTCTGAGAAAACAAATTCTAGGTTCCCATCTGATTTTCTGCTTTCTATTGTTAATGTTCCGCCTTTAGGCATGGCTTCAACCGCATTTTTAATTATGTTAACGAAGGCTCTCTTCAGTTTTTCAACGTCAACCTTTATTTTCGGCTTGTTTTCCGTTAAATCTATTACTTGAACATTTTTCGGAATTTCAACAAGCGACAATGCTTCTCTTATTATTGACTTCGGGTTGATCGCTGTTAAATCTAGCTTTATCTCTCTTGAATAATCCAAAAGGTCATTTATGATCTTGTTAGAGTATACTATGTTCTTTTCTGTAAGTTCAAGCATTTCCTTTATTTTTCCGTCTATTTTTGGACTTAACCGTTTTTTCAAATAGTATGCGGCGCCAGCGATGCTTGTTAAGGGGTTACGTAGGTCGTGGCCTACCATGCCTGCCATTTCGCCTATTACTGCTAGTCTTTGGGCTTTAAGCAGTTGTTCTTGAGATTTCTTTAGCTCGCTGGTTCTTTCCTCTACTTTTTGTTCAAGCTGGCTCGCATAGGTTTCAAGCTGGTTCCTTGCTTCCCTCAAGCTTTCAACGAGTTGAGCGTTTTCAATGACCATGGCAGCTTGATGCAAGAAAAGTTCCAAAGGAGCAAGGGATTCTCTGGTTGGCTTTCGACCATCCAACGGGTCATCCATGCTTAAGATGCCTACTATTCTTCCTTCGGGTGTGTGGAGGGGAGCATAAAGCATGTCTTGAGGGTGCCAATCAACCATGTTTGCTGGAGAGAGTCGGCTTGGGACTCCTGCATACGTAGTTGCTTCCTCAAGGGAGGTTCCAGGCGGAACCCTGTGGACGTATTCTCGAATCCACGTGTCACTCCAAGGCAGATAGTAAAACTCACCTATCTTGAATCTTTCAAATTTTGGGCCTAGTCGTTCCCGCCAGATACGTCCCGGCGCTTTTCTTTTAAGTAAAAGTTTGGTTTCCTCCTTTGTAAGGCCTGCTGTGACAAGGTCTGTTCCTTCCAGGTTTTCGTCTCTGAGGGAAATTACAACCCTTCTCCAGCCAAATTTTATAAGGGCTTTTGCGATTACGTTTAGCCTTTGTCGCATATTCTTGGCATGCATAATTTCCGTGGCGTTTTTCATTAAGTACTCTAATCTCATAGAGAGTTTTCTCAGCCGGTCTCGTCTTCTTAAGTTACTTATGGCGATTGCAGTATGCGAGGCTAATATCTCAAAAAGTTCTTTGTCATCCTCATCGAAGGCTGCGAGTCTTTCACTTTCCACATTTAAGACGCCTAAAACCTTATTTCCCAATTTAACAGGTACGGCAAGCTCGGAAAGCATGTCTGATCTGCCTAGAACATATGCTTTTTCCTTCCTAACGTCTGGGACGAAAACAGGTTTGCCTGTTTTTGCTACCTTAACAGTTACGCCTTTTTCTCCATCCAACGGCAGATTTACGGAGAACTGCTTTGAGTATCCGCGGTGGGACAGTAGACGAAGCATTTTTCTCTCTACCATAAGAATGGAGGCATATTGAAACCCTAATGTTTTCTCCATGGCCTTTATTGTCAGTTTGTAAATCTCTTCCATGCTCTCTGCCTTGTTTAAGCTCCGACCATAAATGTTCAGTGCAGAAAGCTTTTCTTGTCTTTTTAGGTTGCTTATGGCGATGGCGGTGTGTGAAGCGAGAGTTTCAAATAGTTCCTTGTCCTTTTCATCGAAGGCTGCGAGTCTTTCACTTTCCACATTTAAGATGCCTAAAACCTTATCCCCTACCTTAATAGGTACGGCAAGCTCGGAAAGCATTCCCTTAGCACCAGCTTCAACATATGCTTTTGTCTTCCTAACGTCTGGGACGAAAACAGGTTTGCCCAATCTTGCCGCTTTAACAACTACACCTTTTCGTCCATATAAAGGCAGGTTAAGGGCGAGCACTTTTGAACGTCCACGATGGGCTACTAGACGGAGCATTTTCCCTTCAACCAGAAAAATGTCGGCGAACTTGAATCCCAAAGTTTTCTCCATGGCGTCTAACGTCAGCGTGAGAATCTTTTCTATGTCTTCTGCCATGTTCAAGCTCTGACCATGCCTATTTAGTGCAGAAAGCCTTTCCTCAAAATGTTTCCTTGTCTTTTCCATCTTTTTGCGTTCGGTGACGTCTCTCAGAATTACCTGTGCACCTACAATTTTTCCATTTTTTTCTATAGGGTTGACCGTGTACTCTGCGAATAAGTTTCCCTTTTTTGTGGTGATCTCAACTTCTCCTTGAGCAGTTTTTCCTCGCAGGACGTCTATGGTGTGTTTGCTTAACGTTGGCCAGTATTTCTTTGGGATAAAGTTGAGCAGTTTCTTCCCGATGAGTTCGTCTCTTTCATATCCATATTTCTCAACGATTTTGTTGGCTGATGTAACGTTTCTTTTGCGGTCTAGAGTAATTATTGTGTCAGCTGCGTTCTCGAACAAATTCCGATATTTCTCTTCCGATTCTCTTAAAGCCTCTTCCATCTGCTTCTGTTCGGTGATGTCTATGACAAACCCTCTTAAGCCCGCTGGTTTGTTTTCACGAATAATAGGACTGGAATATATGATAACAGGGAATGTGCTGCCGTCTTTCCTCAGGGCTGTGTATTCACTACCGCCAAACTTTTCTCCGCTAAGTTTCCTCTGGATGTTCTTTTTGGCTCTTTCTCGGTCCTTAGGAATAAACATTTGAAGGACATTCAAACCCTTCTTAAAATCCTCTAGAGTATAACCAAAAGACTCAAACCCCTTACGATTAGCGAATGTGAAATTGCCTCTTTCATCAAACTCAAAAACAGTTTGTGGTAATAAATCAGCTAACTCTCTGTATTTCTTCTCGCTTTCCTTTAATGCTTTTTCTGTTTTCTTGTATTCGGTGATGTCAATGGCCATCTCAAATCTGACGTGTTTGCCACTAGGCCATTCGATGGCTTTATCAATGCACCTGTACCAGCGTTTATTCTTGCGGTTCTGAGATTCCCAAATGTGGGTTTTTCCCAGATTTTCTCCAAAGATTTGTTTGTTAGTGCAGAAGGGGCATGGATGATTTAGGTTTTGGAAAACTTTGTAGCATTTTTTGCCTATGATTTTCTCGCCAAAGAGTTCCTTAATCCTTTCGTTGGCAAAGAGTATTTCATGTGTGTCTGGGTCTGAAACGTAGATTGGCTCATCTACTCCATCACAAAGTGCACGTAATAATTCTAACTCTTGTTTGAGTTGTTCTTTGTCGTTATAACCCTCTTTCTTCCTCATTTTTATTATGCATCCCTTTCCAGTAGCAAGTATTTCTTCAAGTTGTTTACGTATTCCAAAAAGTCCCAGCTCTCTACCTCTTCAAATTCCAATTCCAACTTTTCATAAAGTCGCTTTACAATGAGCTTCTCAAGGTAAGAGGCTCCAGACCCAAAAATTTTCTCCAAAGCTTTCGCAAATCCCGTTAAGTTTGCTGGAATGTTATCTTTCCTTATTTTAAAGGAAGTATCTAAATGAAAGAATATGGCTTGTTTGGGCGAATCTCCAAGGGAAGATAATCCCTCTTCGACAGCTACTTGAAGAATCTTTTTAAAGTTGGTAGGAGGCACACATAATCCCTCAGAGACTATTTTTGTATTTCTATAGCGTATCGCATATATTAAGATACTGTTTACATAAAGCTGAAAAACTTCATAAATCCTTTATGAACTCTAAATATGTATTATCAAATTTACTAAGGATAAACACGCTTAGGTTTTTAATCAAGCTTTGTTCGCAAAACTACGCTTGACAGCCGCAATATATTCGGCAAATGTAAGCTCCTTACTTTCATCCCATTCGAGAGGCTTTCCGACCTTCTCATATAATTTTCTCATTATTAGAATCTCTAGAAATCGGGCTCCTGCTCCAAAAATTTTTTCAAGTCCGTCCGCGAAATCTCCGGCGCGTTGAGGAATTTCATTTTTCGTGATTTTAACTTTGTCTTCAAGATGAAAATAGATTGATTGCCTAGCAGAGTCTCCAAGTGAAGCCAAAGCCTCGTCTACGGCTTCAAGCAAAATGTTTTCGAAGGTTTTCCTTGCCAACTTCTAAACTCCTTTGACAGCACTGATCTGAAAGTATATGCTAAGGTTCTAATAGGCTCTTAAATTTAATCCTTACGAATCTTTAATTTTAATCTTAAATACGCTAATCTCGAGTTGAAATCAGAATCAGAGCATTTTTAACAGGATAACGTCATTCAAAACGCTAAAATCAGCGTGCTTATTCTATTGGATTTATCTTTTACCTTTTAGAAAATTGACTGCCTATCCTGCGCACCCTTTCTGTTATTAGACTTAGTTCCTTTGCATAATCCATTAAAGCCATTCGCAACGTTTCACTTTCGCTCGTTCCAAGTCTCCTCGCTAATTCGTCAAGGATTTCCTTCTGTTCCTTGCTTAGAACCACTTTAACTATACATTTTCTAGGCATTTCAATCACTTTTTGGGCTTTGAGTCCACTCGGATGGCCAACAAATTGGTCCGTGCATGGGTCATTGTGTTGTACAATTCGCCTTTTCAGTTTCTTCCTGTATTAATCTGGTATTAGTTGTGTAAGGCTGGTGTAAACTTGCCTTGGGAAGAAAGCCAAGATTATATCCACAGTGGGCATCGCCGCCCAGAAGAGTTTCAAGAAGGTTCTCTTCGTACCATCACGTTCTCCGAAGAGGAAGGCATCAAGGCTGTTATAGGTAAGCCTAAAGGCAAAGATACAACCGAAGTGCAGAGCTATCTTTTCGATAAGGACAAGTGGAGTTTAGAGAAGGCTAAGGCTTGGTTTGAAGAGCATCGTGAATCTAAGGTTAAGGAGCATGTTTCAGCCATTCTGCCTTTCAAAGTTTTGGAAAAGATTGTTGATAAGCCGTTGCGTATTCGCGGCATAGCCATGACTGCGGGCATGAGCCGTAACTTTAACATTTACACGCCTGAGGAATTGCCGGATTTCACTAGCAAGCTTGTTTCGGCTCCGGTTTATGTTGAGCACATAATAAACCAGTTTTACCTCGGATGCGAAACCCCGCTGCCGAGGCTTTTCAGCACTCCAGGCTTTACGGAAGCCTCAGCCAATGCAGCCCTAGACCTTCAAAACATGCTTATTAAACCTATTCAACGGTACATCAAACGGCAAGTGGAAAGAGAAATTTTCGCTTCTGTTTTGAAACAAGCGGGCTTAGACTTGGCTGAAGCTAAGGTTCGCCTAAACTGGGGTTCGCCTAAAACCCAAGAAATAAGCATCGCAGACATGTTGAAGGCTGCTGAATTGGGCTTAATTCGCCAGGAAGAGTTTCGTAAAAATGCTGTTAAGTTTGGTTGGGAGCTTTGGGAACAACCCGAAACCTCTGTGGAAGGTACAAGAGAATGATGCTTTTTCTACAGCAAAATCTTACTTGCGGAAATATCCGAGCTTGGTTGCTACGTTAACGGACTGGACGTCCCTTGTATTGATGAACAATAATAGAATCAGGATAGTGTTGTCGTTTGACAGCGATTTTGATAGGGTTAAGGCGCTTCCAGAGTTTTCTGGAATTACACGTGTTAGTCGTGATGTGGATTTGGTGTAAAATTTTCTTTGTTGTGACGATGTGAATTTTTGAGGTTTATTGGGTTTTGGTTTTTTAAGTCTTTATTTTGTGTTGGTATTGTATGTTGTTGTCTTATGATGTTGGCTCGGCTATGGCTTTCGCCACTTGTTTTATAAGACCGCTTTTTCTCGCGTTCCATATTTCTATTCCTATGATTTTTCCTTTCTCATCGAGTTCAAGGTGAACATCGGGGTCTGCTTCGATCACTTCGTGGCTTGGTCCCTCTTTGAAGAGCATGTAAAATATGTCTACTGATTTATCGTACCATGCTCTCACTTTACCCTCTTCCATGCGCCTCTCACCGTTTTGGATCTTACGAGTCTGTCAAGTTTAGTAGTGTAGTAGATAGTTATAACCTTAACTACTCCAGCCTCCTCTCTATAGGCGAGTATGATGGATTTGTCGTTGGTCTTTTTCACAGCTATCATCGTTCTATGTTCAACATCCTCATAGAGTTCATCTGGAGTTTTTAACGTCTGATATATGTGTGACATGTTTACGCCTCTTCTGTGTGCCTTTTCCAGCGCGTGATGGCTAAATTGGACAGGCATGTTCACACACACTCCCCTATTTTATGGGTTAATAAAGTGATAATGCATTAAGGCTTTAGGTATTATTGCCTGTTGTTTTTTCGATATATCGTTCATATATGGTCAGATGTTGTATATGTTTAGTGGGTTTGGCTGACGAGTTAATGTTGCAAAACGTTTTATAAATGGCGTGTTAGAGATTCTAGTGAAAGGTGTGTAATGTTGAGGGGACGTATTGAAGAAGTAAGGGATAAAATTGTTCCTGTGCTGAGGCGTTATGGTGTTGTGCGTGCAGCGGTGTTTGGGTCTTTTGTGAGGGGGAGATGAAGGAAGGTAGTGATATTGATGTTTTGGATTTGTTAGTAGAAAGTATGTTGGGTTTTTTAAGTCTTTGTTTTGTGTTGGTGTTTTGTGTTGTTGTCTATTATGTAGAATGTGTGTTCTTTTCCGTCTGTTGCGTGTAGTATTGGTCTCGCGAGGATTTCCGCTGTTTTTGCGAGGTCTTCGAGCGTTTCCGTTTCTATTGTTGTTTTTGTTTCTGGGGGTTTCTGGGTTGTTTCTACTATTAGTTCCTTGTATGGAGCCATGAGCTTTTTGATGAGTTTTTCGCTGATCTTTTTGGGAGGGGCTACTGGTTTGTATTCATGGTATACGAATGCTGAGATTGCGAGGACTGTTGCAGTTGTTGCTGTTGCTAAGTATGCGAGTGCCCTTTGATTTTGAACCCATGGCAGGGAGATTTGGCCTATTTCCGTTAATTTGCCGGATTTTGTTTGGTTGAGGTTTCCTATGGTTATGTAGGTGCCTTTTTCAGTTCCTGTGTTGAATGCTACAGTTAATTCGGGAGTGAAAGTTTCTTCTATGGTTTCCGTGGTTACGTTGACAACAATGTGGATTATCGGGTTTATGTTTACGTTATAAGTCCATGAATGAGTCCCTACTTCGTCATCTATGCTGTCGACGAGCTTCTTTATTTTTGTATGGTTAACCTGAAGACTGAAGTTTAAGCTGCTGTGGCTTAGTTTTAGTATTTCTTGGGCCTCAGAATTTGATAGGGTTCTTGTCCATTTCTCTGGGGATTCAAGCTGCGTGGTAATTTCCGAGTTTATCGTGTTGTTTGATGGTTGTGGGTTACAGTTGAATGTGTATGTAAAAGTTAGGTTTATGTGGTCGATTATGGCTGTGTATAGGGTTCCTTCGCCTGGGTGTAAGGTTGTTTCGTTGTAAATGGTGTTTGATCTTAGCTCGGCTACATAGCCGTAGTTTCCGGTGTGTTCATAGGTGCACAGGGTTGTTGTTCGGTTTTCAGATGTTGGAAGCTGATGCGTATAGTAGATGCTTATTGTTGAGGTTGCTGTTAGGATAATAAAAGAGACGATCAGGATCTTACTCAGCTTCAGCATGTTCATGTTTTAACCCCGTATGTTTATTATAATTTAGAATTCGAGTCTGTGAATAAAAACTATATTCCTAAAATGGAAATAACTTCTCGCCATGCGCACTGATAAGTAAACGGTCAGCATCTTGCAGAGCTTAGAAATTTTCTATGGGTCGACATGTGTCTTTTATTCCTAGCTAAGAACTTGTACTGTGACCTCACATGAGGATCCGGAGTAGTTTGAGTCTCCAAGCCAACTTACTTTGACATTCCAGTTTCCAGCTTCGTCAGGAATGAAAACGTAGTTGTAGGCTCCGTTATTGTCTGTTGGGACAGAGACGGACTTATGTGCGGTTCCGTTCAGCTTGAATTCTATTTGGATGTTGACTCCGATGCGAGGTGGGTTGATTGCACCTGAGATCGTGACGTTTTCTCCTAGGTTGACCATTGGGTTCGGCGAGACGTTGCATGTCATGCTGCTTGGAACGTGCCATGTGCCAGCAGCAACTTGGCCCCCCGCGGTTTCAACGTCTGAGAAGTAGCTGTAGCCTCCTCCTAAAAGGCGTGGAGCCAACGTTCTGGTGCTGTTTGCCACTATTATGAAAAGTAGGAGAACGCTGGTTGTGTCCAAGACTTGAATCTTCCTTAGTCTCCTTCGGCGTTCAATTCCCGTCAACTGTTGCAGCCATGCTTTTAGACCGCTCCTTCTCACAATTTTTCTTTTGTGCATGTTCAGAAACTGGTACATTTTGATGAACTGCTTCACGATTAGTAAGCAGAGTGGTATTAGGACTAGGATGAAGTATCCGTACGGAGTGTATAGATGCCTCCAAGGGATGATGTAAACGACTTTTCCTGTAACCTCCGAATCCCTTACGTAACGTAAGTCAGGGTCCTCGTTTGCGTCTCCCTTGGTCTGAAAAAGAAAACTGTCGCCTGAATTCACTTTATCTACAACGCGATGCGTAAAAACTCCTACTTCGTTTTGTATTGTGATTATATCTCCAACGTGAATGTCTGCGGGCTGAACCTTTTTGGTGAAAATCAAGTCGTGTGTATAGAGTGCGGGCTGCATGCTGCCGCTGAGGACTGTGAAAGAGCTGTCGGCACCAATTAGTCCCGGGTGAATCTGAATGAGAATTGACACAATTAATACTAGGCAGATAAGGGCTAAGATGCCTCTCCAAATCCAACTTATCCTATTCGACCGCATTTCGCTCAACCCATTTCGTTAACAAAAAGGGGGAAAGAAAGGTAGGATTATTGTTTAGCACTTGTTACCCCCGATTACTCATCCGGTCTCTGCTGCAGCTCGAACGTCATGTCTATGACCATGCTGTCTCCTTGGGCTAGGTTATCGTTCGGAGTCGACCACCAGTCGAAGAGAGCCACGATATATGTCGTGCCACCAGCAGCTATAGGTTCATTCAGATCAAAGCTGCTTGGAAGAGTGTTTACCTTGCCATTGAAGAAGACTTTGTCTCCTGTGCTTATCCAGCCGTCTCCGCCGTAATCGATGAATAGTCTTAAATTGACCACTTGGCTTAGCTCGCCGTTGCCCTTCCCAGGATCGCCGCCTGTGGTGTCGCCAGCTTCTTTTTCTGGGTCTCCTCGGCCGTTCTCGTAATCGGTGACAACGATGTTTTCCAGATCCAAGTAACCCGTTATAGTCCCGTCGTTGTGGAGTGTGTACGTTCCTTTTGGCTGATTGCCAGGCCTCATGCAGTTGACGTTGAATTTCACCACATTGCTGTCTCCGCCATCAAGGTTCAAGTCCAGCTTCGCGGCCGTGAATGTGTTTCCTTTGCTTTTTTCTGTGTCGCTGAACCATGCGAGTGTTCCTACACCGGCTGAGAAAGCGCTTATCGTTATGATCGCTATCATACCTGCTAGCAGTCCTATCTTGCGCATTTTTTCATTCCTCCTTTTCCTTTTTTGCAGATTTGTTAGTCGCATTCAGGAACTTAGTTAATTGGTGCTTGACTCTGGTTAATGACTCATTAACTATGCTGAGGACCCCTCGAGTTTGTGATGTGTGGATAATCGCTGCGACCAGGAAGCATAAGGCGAGAATCACAGCCAAAAAGTTGCGCAAAACCAAACTGGCAGCGAGTCCCAGTAGCGATAGTAAAAGGTAGTATTCACTCCAGGGTATGTCGCCTTTCTCGACAACTTCGAGACGATAGCGAATATCTTTTGGAAGCTCGAGCAGACGTACGGTTCCTGTTGTCTCATTGTATTCTATTAATCCGGCGCCCTCCATTTTTGGCAGATGGGTCTGCAACAAGCTTACGTGAATGCTTTTTAGCAATCGTCTATCAAAATCTGGGCCGACCTCTCTCTCCGCGATTCGTCTCACAACTTCACGTAGGCAGCTTTCTCCTCCAAGCTTCTTTAGAATCTTCAGCAAGGCTCTTCGCCTGGAGTTTTGAATTATGTGGTAAGCGTCTGTATCCGTTATCTCTTTTCTCCCCCTTTCAAATTCCTCGTTACGTTTGCGGAGGTGACTTGATACAGTGAAATTATGATAAACGCGTATTACAAAAGCGGTGTTTCTGAAGTCAACATATTCCGATTTGGGATTTACTTGCTTTTTTCTTCATGTAGCATATACATCTCTCCGTTTTGATTTCAAGCGTATAAAATTTGT
>Ga0224501_10001971_pt1 | contig 16021 bp, 15 predicted proteins | sample SF_Oct11_sed_USG_4_FD_169105 | JGI IMG/M metagenome (GOLD analysis project Ga0224501, IMG submission 169105) | Sediment microbial communities from San Francisco Bay, California, United States - SF_Oct11_sed_USGS_8_1 | ecosystem: Environmental > Aquatic > Marine > Sediment | place: USA... | reverse complement strand
CATTAGTGGTGACCATTTCTCAGTCCGGAGAAACTGCGGACACCCTGGCCGCTCTGGAAGAGACGAAAAAACTGGGATTTGGTGGCTCACTAGCGATCTGTAACGTGCCAGAGAGTTCTCTGGTCCGTGCTTCTGATTGTTGCTTGATGACCCGAGCCGGTCCGGAAGTCGGTGTCGCCTCCACCAAGGCCTTTACCACCCAGCTGGTCGCGTTGATGATGCTTGTACTGGTATTGGGTCGTCGTAACGGCTTGAGTGAAGATGTGGAACGTGACATCGTTAGCAGATTGACAGAATTGCCCGGCCAGATCGAACAATTACTCGGCTCTATCGACAATACCGTTCAAGTGCTGGCCGAATCGTTTGTTGATAAGTACCACTCACTGTTTTTGGGACGGGGAACTATGTATCCCGTGGCCATGGAAGGCGCTCTAAAGCTCAAGGAAATTTCCTATATTCATGCCGAAGCCTACCCCGCTGGGGAGTTGAAACATGGCCCCTTGGCATTGGTGGACAGTGAAATGCCTGTTATCACCGTCGCTCCCAACGATCAGCTTTTGGAAAAGCTCAAATCCAATATCCATGAGGTACACGCCAGAGGGGGTCAGCTAATTGTTTTTGCCGATCATCAGGCCGGCGTGGATGAAAAAGAGCAGGTACAAGTCATTAAATTGCCTTCTACCGATGAGCGAGTCGCGCCCATACTCTACACAGTGCCCCTGCAGCTGCTTTCCTATCACGTGGCAGTGTTTAAGGGAACGGACGTGGATCAACCCAGGAACCTTGCCAAATCGGTAACGGTGGAATAGAGATCACTAGAGTTTATCCAGCTCATCGTTTCGAATCTTGGAAAGCTTATTAAGATACTGGTTTCCCCAGTTCTCCAGTGATTTTAAGATGGGTAGCAAGGTTTCTCCAAAGGGAGAGAGCTTGTATTCCACCTTCGGGGGGACTTCTGCATAAACCTTCCTTTCCACGATCTTGTCCTTTTCCAACTCCCTCAGTTGGAGGGTCAACATTCGTTGAGTAACGGCGGGCATGAGTCGCTTCAACTCATTAAAACGCTTTTCACCATCAATCAAATGGAAAAGAATTACGCCTTTCCATTTTCCTCCGATGGCTTCAATGGCTGCCTCAACAGAGCATCCGAAGCTACACGTGTATTTTTTATGTCTCATAACTGCTTGTTCTTGCTTATTAGTATATTTTTTGTAACTACCTATAATTTTTGTGCGTACTTGATAAGTATATACTTGATCGGATATTGTGACCAGAAATTCAGTATGGCGAGGTAAGTTTTATGAAAGCAGTAGGCTACAAAAAAGCAGGCCCTATTTCCGGGCCCGGAGTATTGGAAAATATTGAAGTGGACATTCCGGTAGCTCAGGGACGTGATCTACTTGTGGAGGTTAAGGCAATTTCAGTCAACCCGGTAGACACTAAGATTCGAAACCGAGTTGAGCCCGACCTGGGTGGTATAAAGGTTTTGGGTTGGGACGTAGCGGGTGTGGTGAAATCCGTCGGAGAATCGGTCACTCTGTTCAAGCCGGGTGATGAAGTCTGGTACGCCGGCGCCATCGACAGGCCAGGCGCAAACAGTGAGTTTCATTTGGTGGACGAGCGTATCGTGTCTCAAAAACCGAAAAGCCTGTCATTTGAACAAGCGGCGGCCCTCCCCCTCACGTCTTTGACAGCCTGGGAGCTGATATTTCAGCGTATGGCTATTCCACTAGAATCCGAAGGAAATTTGCTCATAGTGGGCGGAGCGGGCGGAGTAGGCTCTGTGATGATTCAGCTGGCCAAAAAATTGACAAATTTGAAGGTAATCGCGACCGCGTCCAGGCCTGAAACGATAGCTTGGGTTTCCAGGCTTGGGGCAGATGCTGTAATAGACCATCGTGATCCGTTTTCCCAGCAACTCAAGGGATTCGGAATGGATAGCGTAGAATACCTGGTAAGTTTAACCAACACCCAGATGCATTTGCATCAGTATGTAGACATTCTGGCTCCCCAAGGCAAATTGGGTGTGATTGACGACCCGCAAGCGCTGGACATCAAACCATTTAAAACCAAAAGTATTTCAGTGCACTGGGAGTTGATGTATACGCGTTCACTCTTCCAGACAAAAGACATGATTGAGCAACACAATATCCTAACTCGAGTCGCTGACATGGTGGACAATAATGAGATTATTTCGACTTTCAACTGTAATTTAGGAAAAATTTCAGCGGAAAATCTCAGTGAAGCGCACAAAATTCTGGAATCTGGCACTTCAATCGGAAAGCTGGTTTTGAGCGGATTCTAAGTGCCGTAATCGTATCTGGTCGCCTGTGCTGAGCTGATGGGCGGCCACTCCTGATGCGTCATTTATTAAAATTTTGCACGGTTGCTTCTGCAACGTGATCTGGAATGTCCTTGTTATCGGTGTCACTCAAATAGCGTTGGACCTGCTTAACCGCATCTGTATAGTCCTCTATCGCGATGTCCGCGATTAGGCCTTTTTCCGAATCGACGAAGGCCTTCTTGATACTCCCCGCCTTGCCACTGTAGGCTTCCCAAAGCGGAAAAAAACGCCACAACAGCCCGCCTTTGGCTTCGACCTGCTCTATATAGGCACGAATATCCATGCGAACTGGGTACTCGAATCGATTCTTGGCAATCTGCCATACCAGCATTCCACCTACAGTGGTAGGAACCATAATCGTCCAAACCAGTTTGGCCATGTATTCTTCCGACAAGGCGTTATTTACGAAGGCCGTGTAGATGGCGAGATAGAGTAATGTGTATAAAACGGCAGAAGACCCAAAGCCAAATATCATAGCCTTGTTTTTAATCGGTTTTATGCGAGTCGCATAGTCCAGTTTTCGAAAGTCGAAGGCCCTTTCAAAGAGTCTGGAGGCCTCTTTTTTGTGATTTCGTTTTTGTTTTGCCATGTGATTCTAAAATGGATACAACTTAGGCAAGCTTTGCCGTTCTTTATTTTGTTTCTCTGCTTTAGTGGCCACGGTTTTGGCCTCTATGAACGCATTCCACAGGCCGTAGCCGTCCCAATCCAAGGGGGCTTTAGCGTATAAGATATGGTTGAGTTGATCAATGGCCTGAAGGAAATCCGAATGCTTTAAGTGGCGTTTTAAGTCATCCAGTGTATTGATACGCCTATCTGCGAAGTATGTTTTTCCCCATGCCAGCAATAACTCCCTGCCCTTACTGGGGTCATTCGCATTACAGGCGACTTGTAATTGCTTTTCAAGGGAAACGAGACTAACAGAGCTATTTTTCCCCTTCTGCGCATCGCCTTGGGCCGGAGATTTTCGTACGGCGCGCAATCTGAGACGATTTTCAGCAAACCAGCCCAGCAAGGTGAGTAGCCACAGGGCCGCAAAGAGATAAACCAACATGCTGGACTGGGTTTCAAGGGTGGATTCGTCCTTGTCCTGGCTAACGGTATCGCCCAACGAGCTTTCTGGCAGGCTTAGTGAATTGGGCACCGACGGACCGGCCAATACAGTAATGGCCTCAGATCGAAGTTTTGCGTAGCGTACCTTATTCGCCTTTGTATCCCACCATTTGACCTGGATTTCCGGGAGCTTGAGAGTCCCGCTTTTTGATGGAATCACCGCCACCTTTTCCAGACGTTGGGCGTTAATACCGTCTTTATCCACCCGCTGGTCCGTGCTGGCCTTGTCCTGATAGAAGCTGAGCCCTTCTACTTCGGCTATGGCGATCTCGGGAAGCTGCGAGGCACTCAGGCCCTCTGCCTCTAGGCGCAAATTCCAGGTGACTGCTTCCCCGACTTTCACTCCGTCAAGCGACTTGTCGAACTGTTGACTGAGTGTCACCTTGCCACTGGGTAACCACCAGTCCGTGCCATAATTAGCATCTTGTGGTTTGACGGAAAGATTCAGTGCTTGGGATTGCCGTTTAATAACCCGGCTTCGATTATTGAAGAAGGGGTCAAATCCACCCCCAAAGCGACGCCCCCTTTCTATCACTTCGCCCTCAAATACGATAGGGGGTAGGCGTAACTCACCACTTTGTTGGGGAAAGAGGGCGTATCTGCGTTCAGTCACCTGATATTGTCTTCCATTCCTTCGGGTGGAATAGCTCACATCATCGCCCAAACGTTCTACTAACAATTTATCTACTTGTGGTTGGGTTAGTGATCCCTTGGCTATATTTTGGGAGCTAAAAAGCCTGATGGTTAGAATGGTCTGTTCCTGGACCCACAGAGATTTTTTAGACAGGACTGCCTCAACAAATGCTTCATCTGCGTTACTAGTTGTTCCACCTTGCTTTATTGCGCTCACTTTGACTGCAATAGCGGGTGTTTTGTCCTGGCCTATGCTTATAGGAGGAATGACCAGGTTACCTAGGCGTTTGGGTCGCAAGGTAATAAACCATTGTGTGGTGCTAGACATTCTGCCATTGACGAACTGAACCTGACTATTTCGAGAGGTGCCCAATACATCGAAGTCTTTTTTCAATGCGCCAAGCTCTGGGTTGTCTCCATCGCTTTCCACGACCAGCTGGAAGCTTTCTCCCTCACCGACCTCATGCCTATCCACCTCAGCTTTGACCACTGCCTGGACGTTGGTGGCCAGCGTGAACAGAATTAACAATAGAACTAACTTTAAATAGTAAACACAATTCATTCTATTCATTGCCTATTCTTTGCTTGATGAATTGTCTACGAAACTTCTCTCTTAGTAGCCCTGCTGGGTCATCCGGAATCTGTCTGAGCCATTGTTCAGTCGCCTGATCGGACTCCTGTTCTTTCATATCGGCCTGACTCATGTGTTGTTGCTCGTCTTTACCTTCTTTGTCTGAATTATTTTCACTTTGTTGCTGACTTTTTTGATCTAAATTGTTCTCACTTTCTTGCGGGTCTTGCGCATTTTCTTGTCTTTGATTTTGCGCCTGGGCCTGGTTTTGACCTTGTTGCTGCTCAGCAGAATCGGACTGTTGCTGATCCTGGCTTGGTTGTGATTGCGAATCGCCTTGTTGATTCTTTAACAGATCTTCTAGCAATTTTTTATTGTATATCGCATCCGAATTTTGCGGGTCTAGTTCGATCGATTTCGTATAGGCCGCGATAGCTTCGTCAATTTTTCCCAATTTCGCCAAGGTATTGCCGCGATTATAGTGTCCATGGGCACTTTGGTCCCGTTCGAATTGAGTGAGCGCCTTTTGATACGCGCCTTTTCTGTACTGGCTTGCACCGAGCCAGCCGCCATCGGTAAACAAGCTGCTCGCTTTTTCGTAATCTCTATCTTGATAGGCTTGTTGTGCTCGTTGATTTTCATTGGACCAAAGGCTTTGCCAATCCATGCTATAGCTGTCAGTGCTGGGTGCCAGCAAGAAGACAGGAACAAAACACACCAGCCAGTCACGACGAAAAAGAAAGAAAGCAAAGGGAATGAGTATCAGAACCAGCAGGGGGCCCCGTTCCAGCCATTGCTGTGAATTATGTTCCTTCTCTTCGTTTTCTTGGGAGATAGTTCCTGCGCTCTGGTTTGCGAATAGCGTGTCTAAATCCTTTTGGTCAGATTGGATGAGGCTAAAGCCCTCCGCGTAGCGGGCCAAGGCAGACATCTCCAGCGATTCGAGCTTAGGTACCACAATGGTACCGTTGGTGTCCTTGAGGAACCCCCCTCCGGGCAACCTGACTGGACCCCCTTGCTCGGTGCCGACTGCCAACACGAGTAAACTATGGCCCTTGGATCTCAGTTCCTCGATTGCAGTCTCAGGAATAGCATCATTCCCGTCTGTTATCAGTACCACTTTGCCTTTGGCCACTTGTCCTTCCGTAAACAACTGGTTGGCGACTCGAATTGCCTCGTTCGCATGGCTGCCTCTCGCGGGCATGATGGAGGGTTCCAGCACAGAAATCTGGTTTAGTATGGTCTGAACATCGTCGGTAAGGGGTGAGGTGATGTGCGCACTACCCGCGTAAACGACTAGTGCATTAATTCCTTCCTGATTGCGTTTGATCATGTCCGTAAGTTTGTGTCTGGCCCGGCTTACGCGAGAGGGCGTAACATCCGTGGAGTACATGGAAGGTGAAAGATCCAATACGAAAACCTTGGCGTCACGTGTATCAAATACAGGCAGAGGCAGCTTTTCCCAACTGGGTCCGGCCATGGCCACAACGGCTAGGGCGATTCCGAGAAATAAGCTTAACTTTATTGCTTTTATATTTGATTTTTCGACATTATCTTTGGCAATTTCCGATAGCAACACCTTATCCATTACTTTCTGCCAGTCTCCCTGAGATTTGGCCCGTAACTGATTGATAACCAGAACTAATACCAGTGGAAGAAGTATGAGGAAGTAGGGCCGGACAAAATGAAACTCAGCCATGGGTGCGCCTGTGAAAAAAGCCGAATTTCGTTCGTTCAAAAGGCATGGCCCGATGTCGGTAGAGCAGGAGGGTGAGGAGCAGGAGGGCGAGCCCTAAGGGCCAGAAAAAAACCGATCGTTTGGGTCTGAAGGTCTTGGACTCATTCTTCACCGGTTCAAGCCTGTCCAGTTCCTCGTAAATGCGAGCGAGATTTGCGCTGTCTTTGGCGCGGTAGTAGTGTCCCCCGGTTTTTTGCGCAATAAAACGCAGTGTATCCTCATCCAAATCGGTAGAGGGGTCTACAAATCGTGATCCGAACAGGGTTTCCACCTCCAAGCGGTCGGCACCTATGCCCACGGTGTAGATCTTGATTCCCAGCTCTGCGGCGAGTTGAGCGGCGTCCAGCGGCCCGACTTGCCCTGCGGTGTTCTGTCCATCTGTCAGGAGTACCAGTACCTTTTCGTCATGTTTTTGGGCACGAAGCCGTTTGATGGCTAGCCCCAAGGCATCACCAATGGCGGTTTCCTGCCCCGCTAGACCAATTTCGGATTCGGCCAACATTTGACGAACAGTACTTAAATCAAAGGTCAAGGGAGTTTGTACATAGGCTTGCCGTCCAAATAGGATCAAACCGAGCCGATCACCTTGTCGTTTATTGATAAATTCATCCAAAACATGTTTAACCGCAGTAAGTCTATCCACCACTTTCCCGTTCAATTCGAAATCCTGTCGCTCCATGCTGCCAGACAGGTCTACCGCGATGAGCAAGTCTCTGCCTTCCAGGGGAAGTTGTACCGGGTCCCCCAGCAATTGAGGGTTGGCCCCTGCACTGACTAGACTCAACCAGAACAGGATGAGCATACCCATTCGCAATTTCTTGTTGGGGTTGCTTGCGGTGGAGTGGTCAGCAATTTCACGCCAATGTGCAAATTGCGGCAGGAGAACCGCGCCTTGTTCGCTCGGAGGCATAGGGGGCAGGAAACGACGTACCAAATACGGTATAGGCAATACTAAAAATAACCAAGGGTATTGGAACTCAATCATGGTTGGGACCTCGCCCACGCGGTGAGGCCGATCAGCATTTTTTGGGGATCAACCTTAAACTCCTTTTGATAGTTGGCATTGAGCAAGGACTCTATTTCTTCCTTGGAAATGCCAGTGAATCCCAATTTTTCGACCAGGTATTGGGCCCAGGCTGATCCGTGCAGAGAAGCGGACCCCCCGTCGGGATCTCTGTACTGGGCGCACCGTTTTAGAAGCTTGTTCAACTCGATAGAAACGGTGGCGGGGTCGTCCATTGCCTTAATCACGTTGATTTCTTGAAGTAACAACTTTTTAAATGCCACGGGCCGCACCGAATTTCGTTTGCGCAGAATCCACCAGCTCAAGATACCCAGAAGCACAACGGCTAACAGCAAGAGCCACCATCCGATCGCCAGTGGCCACCATGAAACCACGGAGGGTTCGTGTATATCTTTTAGCTTGCTAAGCGTGTCGTTTAATGGGTCCATTCTACTTCAGGAAAAAAGTCGAGTTTGTGTCGTTAGCCCGGAGCGGAGACTGTACACAAGATCATCTTCTGTGTTCAGTCGCAAATAAGTAAACGCATACTTACTAGACCAGTCGCTAATCAAGGCGCAGCGGACACTAAATTCTTGTTTCATTTGTGCCTGGAGCGCCCTGGTTTGTTTGAAAACAATCGTTTCTTTGCCATCGGTAATAGGATATCGCCCGGGAGGCGGGGGTTCTGCCTCCAGTGTGTCGACTATTTGTAGCAATACGAAATCACTGTGCTGGGCGAGACCAATCCAGGGACAAGTCCTGTTCTGCAGCGTAGTAAAGTCGCTAAGATAGAAAATCAGGCTTCCTGGTCGCACACGGGAAAGATAACGGGACAAGTCCTGCTCACTATGGGGGCTGCCGCGATGATTTCCGCTCATGGCCCCAATCAGGGCGGTGGCGCCTTTGCTTCCCCCGCCCGCTTTGACTTCGAGTTTCTGCTTACCGGAAATGATGTAGCCCCCTACCCGATCACCGTGGGCAACTGAAGACCAGGCCAGCAGACTGGCTGCCCGGGCTGCCAACACCGACTTGAACTGTTTGCGCGTGCCGAATTGCATGCTGGGTCCCAGGTCGACAATGAAATAGACCGGCCTCTCCCTCTCTTCGGTGTAGAGCTTGGTATGAGGGACCTGAGTCCTGGCGGTGACACGCCAGTCTATGTGCCTGATATCATCCCCGGGTTGGTATGTCCTTACTTCGTTGAAATCCATACCACGACCTTTGAATCGGGAACGGTGTTGTCCAGCCAGTAGGCTACTTGCCCTGCGGGTCTTTTTGAGGGTGAGTTTGGCAGCATCCAGCCTGAGAGAGATTAAGTCTTCGAGTTGTGGCCGGATGCAGGGTAGTGTGGGTTGAGTTTCGTTTGCCACATCGAACCCCTTTAAGGAACTGGGACCAACTCAAGCAGGTGCTGAACAACCGAGTCTGCAGTTTGCCCTTGGGCCTCAGCCTCGAAACTAAGGATTAATCTGTGCCTTAACACATCTGGAATCAAATCTTGAATATCCTCGGGGAGCACAAAATCACGCCCATTTAACCACGCCTTGGCCCTAACACCTCTATCCAGGGCCAGGGTGGCCCTAGGACTCGCACCGATGGAAAGAAATCGCGCCAGCTCAGCACTATAGCGCCCGGGATTACGGGTGGCGGCGACAAACTGGACTATATACTCCTCCAACTGTGGCGCGAGATGGGTGGCCAATACTTGTTGACGCGCTTGGAGCAAATCGGCTTGGGAAAGCGATTGCGTGCTGGCGGGTTTTACTTTCAATGATTGGTTTCGCACTAACTCCAAAATGCGCTTTTCAGACTCCACATCGGGGTAGTCTATGGTTACATGCATGAGAAATCGATCGAGTTGGGCCTCAGGCAGCGGATAGGTGCCCTCGTGTTCGATAGGATTCTGTGTAGCCATGACCATGAATAACTCTGGCAGAGGGTAAGTGGTGTGGCCCACTGTAATCTGGCGCTCGCCCATGGCTTCCAAAAGGGCCGACTGCACCTTGGCCGGGGCACGATTGATTTCGTCGGCGAGAAGGATGTTGTGAAACAGGGGTCCATTCTGGAAGACGAACTCGGATGTCTGGGGTCGGTAAATCTCGGTGCCGGTCAGATCAGAGGGTAGTAAATCGGGGGTGAACTGTATACGTTGAAACTCAGCGTCTATCGAATTGGCGAGCGCCTTTATGGCAGTGGTCTTTGCCAGCCCCGGGGCCCCTTCCACGATCAAGTGACCATCCGATAGCAGGGCTATCAGCAGTCTTTCAAGTAATCGTTCCTGACCTATGATCTGAGTGGATAAATCAGATCTACATTGGCTAATTTTGTTGTGTATTGCGTCCCCAGAGATGGGATTTCCCTGTAGTTCCATCAATAAAACCTTCCATCTTTTTTATTTTCGGCGTGAGCGTTCTAAATAGACTAATGAAGTTTTGTCGAGTTCAACCCGGCGCGGGTCGTTGTAAAGGGCCTTCCACTTGCTGTCGAACGGCAGGTCCCTTTAATAGCTCGACCAGTGTTAATGCAAAATCCATGGCTGTACCAGGGCCCCTGGAAGTCACGATTTTGCCATCGATTACCACGGATTCCTCTTTATACTTTATATTTTTACCTTTGGTACCATCAAGCGCCCCAGGGAAGCTGGTGGCCTGTCGATTATCGAGTATACCGGCGTCCGACAACACCTTGGGAGCGGCGCAGATGGCGGTAACGAATTTGTCGGCCTCTGAAAACTCCGCCAATAGTCGATGGATACGCGGGTCTGCGTTGAGCTTATTGGTACCAGGTTGACCGCCAGGCAGCACGATCATGTCAAAATCGTTGCTTTCAATTTTATCCAAGTGGGTGTCGGCAAGGAGACGTGTTCCGCGGCTGGCCACTATTTCCGATTGATCCAAGGTGGCAGTGAGCACTTCACAACCGGCTCTGCGTAGCAGATCGATGATTGTAACGGCCTCTAATTCTTCGCAACCCTGCGCAAGGGGGATAAGGATGCGCGCCATACTGGTTCTCTCCTTTGGCGTAGTTCCACAAATTCGCTGGCTGGAACCAATTTTACCCCTTTCTGTTCCAATCGGGGCAACCAATAGGAGAGAAACTCAATGGTTTCCGGATAAGGATGCGCGATCGCCAAAGCCGAACCATGTTTCTTCGCTTTTGCAATGAGTCGCTTAAATTGTAATGAAATCGAAAACAGGTCTCTGTCATGATCGAGAAACACATCTCGTCTAGCCCTAGGCACTGAATACTCGGTGGCGACCGCAAAGGCCACGCTGTGCAGGCTGGTGAAACTATCGACAAAAAAGAGTGAGGGATGACGTTCTTCGAGGGTCTCCATGAGCCAGCGCATTTGTTTGGTGCTGCGGGTGAGTTTGCTACCCATATGATTATTGATGCCCACGATGTTGGGAAGGTGATCAATATCCGAAAGCAGGGTTTCAGTGAAATCGGCTCTATCCATTTGCTCTGTTAGACCACCAGGCCCCATATTTTCGGTGCCCATGGGCTCCATGGGTAGATGTAGCATCACTTCTTTGCCCATGTCTGCGGCGTAGTGAGCGATTGAGCGGGCATGTGGCGTATGGGGAAGTAGTGACAGGGTCACAGGGCCGGGCAATTCAACCACAGAGAAATCGCGTTCCAGGTGATCACCCAGGTCATCAATTATGATGGAAATGATGGGTTGCTCGGGTGGCAAGAATACTGGGGGGGACGAAGTACCTGGCGCAGTAAAGACCAAAAGGAGGCTGAAAAGAAGAAAGCGACTACATCGTCTCCGCAAAAAGTAATCCCTTTAGTTGCGGTTTTAGGACGAGTATAGTCGCTCTATTTAATATCTCAAGTTTTTACAGCAAGTTAGCGCTTGGCCATAATGCTCATGGCTTTTAACAGATTGACCGCTTCATAAAGCTGGTAGTCTGTCGCTGCCAGAGACTCTTCCTTTTCCTTATCCTTGTCCTTGGACTTTTTGTCGTCTTTGCCCTTGTTGTTTTCCAAGTGCCCAGCCAGATCCGCCTCTTTTACTCGTTCAAAGGATTCCGCTTTGGAAACAGTCACATTTTCCAGCTCGATATGAGGAACAATACCCTCTGCCTGGATAGACCGCCCAGAAGGGGTGAAATAACGTGCAGTCGTCAATTTTAGTGCGGCATCGCTATTGACCGGGAGTATGGTTTGCACCGAGCCCTTGCCGAAGGTTCGTGTTCCCATAATTATCGCCCGATTGTGATCCTGTAGTGCGCCTGCCACAATCTCGGAGGCCGAAGCAGAACCGCCATTGACCAACACAACCACGGGTTTACCATCCAGAACATCATTAGGCGTGGCGGTAAACTTCATCTTTGCAGAGTTGTCTCTACCTTCGGTGTAGACAATAAGGCCGTCTGTTAAAAATGCATCAGAAACTTCCACGGCCGCGCTCAATACACCCCCTGGATTGTTTCGCAAATCCAGTACCAAACCCTTCATATCACCCTTGAGGTCTTTTTTGATTTTACGAATTTCTTTAAACAGGTTTTCACCGGTTTTGGACTGGAAGCTGGTAATTCGTAGGTAACCAAATTTTTCTTCCAGGACCTTGGATTTAACACTTTGAATCTTGATCACGTCGCGAGTAACGGTAATCTTTAATGGTTTGTCCTGCCCGTCACGAACGATGGTAAGGATGATGTCTGAGCCGGGTTTTCCACGCATGATCTTTACGGCTTCGCTCAGCGTAAGGCCTTTAACAGGGGTATCGTCCAGACGGATTACCAAGTCCCCGGACTTAACGCCGGCCCGTTGTGCGGGGGTGTCGTCGATGGGAGAGATGACTTTTACAAAGCCGTCTTCCATACCTACCTCGATACCCAGGCCGCCAAACTCACCGGTGGTTCCCACCTGTAGCTCTTTATAGCCCTCTGGGTCTAGATAAGTGGAATGGGGATCTAATCCGGTTAGCATGCCGCGTATGGCGTTTTGCAGCAGGGTGCTGTCATCCACGGGTTCTACATAGTCATTTTTTATCTTGTTGAAGACATCGGTGAATATTCGCAATTCTTTTACAGGGATGCCATCCATGGTGGCGGCACCGTCTTTCTTCGCCCAAACTCCTTGCCCAAGTGCCAGACTTACGCCTAACACAATACCGATAAGCAATACTAATATATTTCTGGTTTTGTCTTTCATCAATTAGAACCTCGCCGCTTCCCACGGGCTATTTTTTAATACAGAAATTTAAACTTGAGCCTACTTTTAATGACGCTTAAATCTTAAGCGAAGTCTGGAACAAATCCAAAGTTTACACTCAAATCCCTAAAATTACATGAATTTCCGGGCAGCTACCCAGTTCTTGGGATTTTGAGGTTTACCGTTTGCCCTAATCTCAAAATATAGACCAGGTTTTAATTGGCCCCCGCTATTGCCCACGGTGGCAATCACGTCCCCTTTGAGTACATTTTGACCGCTCTGAGCCAGAATAGTTTGGTTGTGGGCATACAGGCTCATATAATCACTTCCATGGTCAATAATTACCAAGAAGCCATAGCCGTTTAACCAATCTGAGAAGACAATTTTCCCTTCTGCAATGGCCTTCACTTCGGTACCCGGGCTGGCGTGGATAAAAGAGCCCTTCCAACGCAAATCCCCTGGGGGTCTACGAATTCCGTAGCGATTAATCACTCTGCCTTTAGCGGGCCAGGCGAGTTTTCCCTTGAGCTTTGCGAAACGCATGCCGTTGGTTTTAACGGATTGACTGCTGGTGTTTTGTGCAACGGACTCCAGTTCTGCGCTTGTCGATTCCATATGGGATCTATTTGTATTCACATCAAGCAGCGCGGTCCGTAAACTCTTTATCAAGGCCTCTTGTTCACGCTTTTTTGTTTCCATTTCCTTTTGCTGAAAACGTAAGTCGGAATGATATTTCTCCAACTGCTCTTTTTCGTCGTGGATTTTGCCTAGCAGGGTTTCAATGCCCTGGAGTTTGGATTCAATTTGTGAAAGGGAATCTTTGCGGTGCCTGTAAAGGTAATCATGGTAGGCTGCGGCCCTGGATACTGTTGCAGGGTCTTCCTGGTTGAGTACTAGCTTCAGTTGATGTTGTCTGGAGAGTAAAAAGGCCATGCGGGCTTGTTGTGCAATAGCCGATTCCTGAATATTTAGGTCTTTGAGTGCTGATTGTTTGTTCGATTGCTCGTTTTTTAAGTTTTTATTCTTGTCTCGAATCTGGTCTCGGGTATGGCGGATTTTTTTTGAAATGTCGGCAATTGCCTGATCTGTCTTTCGCAATTCTAATTGAACTGTTTTAAGCTCGGAATTTTTTGTAGGCGAGGCTTCACTCTGCCCTGAACTTGAGAAGACCAGTAGCAAAAGAAACAAAACCCGTAAACCACACCCTTTTGATCGATTCACGCCCTTTCTGCCCTTTGATTGGCGGATCCGTGAGAAGGCAACACTCAGCTCAGTAATTTGATCAGGGAGTTGCCACCCATCTCTCTGGGTTTTTCAATTCCCATCAAGTAAAGCATAGTCGGTGTGACGTCGGATAACGCTCCGGTGCGAGCCAGTTCCGCCTTTCTGCCGATATACACAAACGGGACCGGGTTGGTTGTGTGGGCTGTGTGGGCCTGGCCTGTCTCTCGATTGCGCATTTGTTCCGCATTTCCGTGGTCGGCGGTGATAAGTGCCTCGCCTCCGACTTTGATCAATGATTCGAGGACATTACCCAGGCATCCATCCAGGATTTCTATAGCGCTAACTGTTGCGTCGAAGTTTCCTGTGTGCCCTACCATATCAGGGTTGGCATAGTTGCAGATAATGACATCGTATTTTTCGCTTTCGATGGCTTCGACCAGGCGTCTGGTAAGCTCGGGGGCATTCATTTCTGGTTGCAAATCATAGGTAGCGATCTTGGGAGACGGAATCAGTATTCTGTCTTCCCCAGGAAAGGGTTCTTCCACGCCACCATTGAGAAAAAATGTGACATGGGCGTACTTTTCTGTCTCAGCAATTCGTAACTGCCGTAGGCCCAGCCTGGAGATGTATTCACCAAACACATTGCTTAGCCTTTCGGGAGGAAATGCGACGGCATTATTGAACTCTTCGTGATACCGGGTAAGGGTGGCGAAACCACTGAGATTCAGTTTTCGATTAATGGGGAATTCACTGAAGCCGTCCTCAATAAACGGGCGAGTAATTTGTCTGGCACGATCAGATCGAAAATTCATGATCACCACTGCGTCACCGTCTTGCATGGTAACGACCTGGCCATCTCCTGAGGTAATGGCGGTGGCGCGAACAAATTCGTCTGTCTCACCCCGCTCGTAGGCGGCGTCGATAGCTTGTAGGGCGCTGCTGGCGGTAAATTCCGATCGGCCATTGGCGATCAGATTGTAGGCCGCCTCGACTCGGGGCCAGCGGTTGTCCCTGTCCATGGGATAGTAACGGCCTATGATACTGGCGATTTTCCCTTTCCCCAGTTGTGCAAAGAGTTCTTCGACCTTTTCGATTGAGGGTTTTGCACTGATTGGCGGCGCATCACGCCCATCGACAAAGGCATGTAAATAGATCTTTTCGGCGCCTTCTCTTACTGCCATCTCAATCATTGCATGGATGTGCAGCTCGTGGCTGTGCACTCCCCCTTCAGAGAGCAACCCGATAATGTGGACAGCCTTGCCGGCTTTGATAGCGGGTCGAATCGTGTCCAACAGCGCCTGATTCTGAAAAAGGGTTTTATTTTCAATGGCGGCAGCGATTTTTGAAAATTCCTGATAAACGACCCGCCCTGCTCCAAGATTCAGGTGGCCCACCTCGGAATTTCCCATTTGGTGGCTAGGTAATCCTACTGCACCTGCAGAGGCATCAATCAAGGTGTGTGGAAATTCATTCCAAATTTTGTCCCAGACGGGTTTGTTGGCTTGGGCAATCGCGTTGTCTTCACGGTCGTCGCTATACCCCCATCCATCCAACACGATGAGAACTATAGGTCGCTTTGATAAATTCATATGTATTTCAGTAACTAAGTCCGAAAAAATTTAGATAGATTAGGTATTTATGACGACTAGGCCACAAAAGATCAATAAAATACCAGGAAATTTGTAAATTAGCCTTTCCTAACGCCGCCATATTGTATAATGTTTTAATGATAAAGGCAGCTGAAATACTCACTTCAGCTGTATAACTGACAGGTAAGGTTATTATTGTGGCGATAAACCCGGATGAATTACCTCTTCCTCGCAAGGAGGAAGACATTGAGAGAGCCGCTCTTTCCATGAAGGCTATGGCCCACCCATTGAGATTAAAAATTCTCTGTACATTGGGTGCTCAGGAAGTCAGTGTTCAGGACATAGTAGAGAGTGTCGGCACTTCGCAAAGCAATATCTCCCAACATCTAGCCATTTTGAAGGATAAGGGGATTTTGGCGGCACGAAAAGACGCCAATCGGGTATTTTATCGGGTGGGTGATAATCGCACACTGCGCCTGATTGGTCTGATGCGAGAAGTATTTTGCTCGGAAGATCTGGGGTCTTGATCCGATTCTCTAGCGTTTACTCATAGTGGCGGATTAGCGGGTACAACTTATTCCTGCTTTGATACAATGCCATGCTACGGGCGCTCGCCCTCGCTTATTCAGGAAGTTATATG